>Ga0114923_10000950_pt1 | contig 20480 bp, 19 predicted proteins | sample SumtaG_FD_89578 | JGI IMG/M metagenome (GOLD analysis project Ga0114923, IMG submission 89578) | Deep subsurface microbial communities from Indian Ocean to uncover new lineages of life (NeLLi) - Sumatra_00157 metaG | ecosystem: Environmental > Aquatic > Marine > Oceanic > Sediment | place: near...
CCATATTTTGTAATTTGTTCGGATAAAAAATCTCCTCCAAGTCGTGTTTGCTCAGCTCTTACTAAAGACGGATATTCATTTGCCATGTAGCTGTCTTTCTTTCCTTGTATCTCTCTCTCACCTAATTGAGCATTATCCCGTTCTATTGAGGCCATTATATCAGGTATACCGGCATCAACGATTGCTCTAGCTTCACCTAGAACACCCTCTTCAGATTCAAAGAGCCGATTAGTTTCTATAATACCCTTTCTTTGGTCATCTTTTATTTTAGCTTCTTGTACAAGACGATTTTCTCTAGATTGAGCAATACCGGTATTAGCCTGCTGGTTCTCTAGAGTGGCCTGATCAATCTCTATTCCAAGATCAGCTCTCCGTTGTGCTTCAGCTCGTTGTTCTGGTGAAGCCTGAAAGTCTAATTCCGCTGTACGAGCGGTACTTAAAGCGGTAGAGGCATCTGAAGCACCTACACCGGCCTCACTTCTACGATGGGCCCCAAAAGATTCTAGAATTGAGGCAAAGTCCACACCTGCGGGTAGATTCTGTAGGTCACTTTCAGTAAAGGCTCCATCACCAAAGGCATCTTGTATGGCACGATTAGTTAATGCAGTCTTCTGTTCAGTTTCATCCAAACGTGCATTTTCAATAATATTTTGGGCGCCGGCACCTGCACGACCAAAGGCAGCTGATGCAGCAGCGAATGCAGAAGCTGGGTTTCCCGTAACAGTGTTATTGACATTACGCCATGTGATAGGAGCAGCCATTACGAACCTATAGTCCTATTAGACAACCATTGATCCATACCTGGAAAAGACTGATCTCGAGATGAAGCAGAAGCATTACGAGCAGTCCAACGATCTTTCAGAGTATTCTCATAATCCTTTTTTTGAGCCTCGAAGTTCTTATTAAAGGCTGATTTCTGGAAGTCAAACTGATCTTCAGCGAGACCTAGTGATTTAAAGCCGCCATAGATATTTGCTAATGTCGAGAATGCACTTACACCCTGACCAAACCCTTTGCTTTTGAATATATCGCCGAGACTTCCAAAAAAGCCACCCTCTTCTGCAGCAAATCCAGGCATTTTAAAGTTCTCAAAACCTAATCCATTATCAAAACCTTGTAGTTGAGGAAGTATTCCCGCATTAGAATCTGTAGACATATTTTGTCCAAGTCGATTTACATCAGAACTACTACCAAAAATATCAAACATACCCATTACGCACCTCGCTGTTGTGCAAAATCAGACATCATACCGTCTACAAGCGTACCATGCCCTATTTCTTTGGGCAACATTAATGCAACCTCAGAGAAATTTGTTATTAAATCAATACCCATTATACCGGGATTAGCACTCAAAGTACGAGCATAATATCCATCTGCTAATTCTGCTGCACCCATTCTTTCATACATTCTAACTAAATCCATGGGATCTAACCAGCTGGGCATAGGCCCAAAAGTATCCCAAGCGTCCTCTAACTGTTGCTGCTGCTCTTTTGCTGTTTTAATCCAGTCATCAATATCTTGTTCCAACTCATGTATCTTATAAGCCTCGAATACAGTGAAACCCATTTCGTATAGGGGCCCTGTAGCTTGGATAAAGGCTGCGGCTGTTCCCCAACCAGGAGATTCTACTGCTTTTGTCCATGTTGAATTGATTGTTTTAAAACCCCCAGCACTATAGAAAAAAGCTACCGCTGCTATAAGGGCAAAGATCTGTCCTGCTGTTCCACCAATACCTGCAGCAGCAAAGGTAATCACAAATCCCACAGCAAATTGTAATATGGCATAGATAATATATACAGCTGTTGCCGAACTAGCCCCAACTGCTAAAGCTAATGATTGAGCAGATAATTTAAGGAAACCTGGATTAAAAATAGCCAATGCAATTAATATAACAGCAATGATGATAAATACCCATGACCAGAAACTAGTTTGATACCAGGATACTTTTACCACTTCAACTAGGAATACGGTTGCCGTGAGTCCATCTGCTACAGCCTCCTCTCGATGAAGGGTGGGTACATCCTTAAGAGCACTCCATAAAATAGGTATACGGAATTCCCGAGTTTCCTCATCTGTGCCAAACATGGAAGGCTGGGCGTATCTGAAGCGGAGATCACCATCTTCAGAGGTATTGATCTTATATTCCATACTAAGACCCATAACGATCGTATGAGTGTATCCTGTCGGTACTCCGGGGAAGTCAGGATCCTCAGGATTTTGTTGTGTAATTACAAAGAAGTCGTGATATCCAGAATCCTCGGGATTAGAGCCAAAGTCGCCTACAGGTTTAGGGCCGCCAAAGATCTCTGTGATAATGTCTGTATAGTCTGTACTCACAGTAGCTTCTCGCTCATACATATGTCCAAAGGCTTCCTTTTGTTTTAAAGGATCGCCACTCGGAAGAGTATACTGACCAGCATGACTGCTGGTATGGATGTATGACCAACGATAGGAGACGTTATAGCCGTTAATGCCCGCCTCAGTTATATTTAATTCCTGTATTGGTTGAGTAGTTCCACTACTAGCCAGGTAATTATAATAATCCGCATGTGTATACTCACTCCAGTCTTCTAACTCCTGAAAGAAGTGATATAGGTATTGAAGGGATCCGCGAATATTGGTAGCAATAGGTATTCCATAGTGAATAAAGATGTCCCATTTATCTCCGACGTTACCGTCCTCATCTTCAGCTTCTGCTGTTTCAAAACCGTCTCGAATTTCATCACCACTTGTGGCCAATTTTTTGAGTAATCGATTAGTGGTAATAGCTAATTCTGAATTTGGATCCTCGTTAAACCAACGCCTGTCTTGCATGAGTACGGCAACAGGAAGATATTCACCATTTCGAGATTCAATCTCCATGGCAGCTTCAAAGGTGCTATCCAAACCAGAGGTAATCTCGTATGTCCAATATCCAGTTGCTCCACCTACAACATATTTGACCTGTACATAGTTTCCACTCTGGAGAGCCTCCAGATCCAGATCGGTCTCGAGTCGATAGAAAGTAGGATTACCGAGATCGTCGACATAATCAAATCGGACTGTGTAGATACCATCTGAAACTGGTGAAGTGGTCGTAGTGGCGTAATCATCCGCTCCCAATACATCGCGGAGGTCTTCATTTGCTGGATCAGGAAGATTCGAGAGAACTCGAATATAACTAGGATCATTGGTAACTTGATAGTACACGCCTGTAGAGGGATCGATTACCGGGATAGGAATGGTAGCATCGTTCTCATCCCAGGCACCTGCGGGAAGACCTGCCGGCCAGTTGAAATAATTTAGATCAGTCCAGACTTCCTGTATCTTTTTGTTTATAGAATAAGGTTCATCAATCTTGCCCGTCTTAGTCCAGGAGACGCTGTCTACGGGGCCTACCGCCCTTTGAAGAGCTGCCAGGATAGTAGTCTCGGATACGTTGATGATAGTCATAGTGCTGGTAGGAAAGCCACGAATATATCCATCGGGTTTCTCAGCATAACGCATTTGGGCTTTAGCTCGTGCGAATTGATCGGTATTAATTGTCCATTTGATGGCATCAGCCTTAGTGCCACCCTCAATACCACTCTGGAGGATGCTACTCTCCAGAGTGTCGGGTATTTCTTCAAATAAACTGGAAGACGCCGCGTATGCGAAGTACTTCCTGCTACTACTGAACAGGCCCATTGGGCTTACGCTCCGCTTATTGCACCAGCCGTGGACAGTGCCGAGCTGATGACACCAATAGCGTTACCTCCCAGGGTAGCAGCCGCAGGCACTTCCTGAACAGACTGGAATACGGCATCATAATCAGCATGTAGCTTGGCAGCCTTCACCTGAATGTCACCAGCGAATCCGAGCTTCTGTGCAGCAAGCAAGGACATTTGGCGCCCAATTAGAGAGTTGGCAGCTGCTACACCGGCTACGGTGTTGGCATTCTCAGTAACAATCTTCGCAGTAAGGAAGTCAATTTCCTTATCAATCTTGAGACCTTGCTTGACCCAAAGTGTAACCTGAGCCTGCATTGTAGTGATTTCTTCAGTAACCTTCAGAATCTGTGCATCGATGAGAGCCTCCTGCTTACCAAGCAAATCGATCTCCGCCTGTAACTTAATCTTTTGAAGAGGAAACAGTTGTTCGATTTCAAACTCGAGTCTCTGTTTTTCCAACTCCACAAAGGCAATTTTGGCGTCAATCTCTTCTTCTTGTTTCGCAGTGAGGCTTACATCAGCGTCCAATTTGGCTTTCTGCTCGTCAATAAGCATAATACCTAGTAAATAAGTGGTGGAGTACTGTAGGACTGAATCAATTAACCCAATATAAACCTGAGCAGCGTCAGTACCACGCAGTCTTTGTGCTTTAAACTGCTTGTTGATGTGGTGCTCAACTGTCGTCATCAATTGATCAACTACACCCTCAGAGAGGGCCAAGTTGGTAAACTGAGGGAACGTCGGTTCCTGGATTTTGTCGGGAAATTGATCAGGCATTACTTACTCCTTATAGGCCAGAGGCAGCGAGTGCCTGCTGATCCTTCAATTCTTCTAATTCTTTGGCAGTTAAAGGCGGTAAATCTTCAATTGCAAATTCATTAATCAATTTACTTCGGCGAATATCAGTGCCCCGCTCATCTTTCACTGTATGAAAAATAGAGCATTGGCGTTCTTTCAACATATCATAAATGATCTGTGGAACATGGTAAGGTTCACCATTGAAGGGAATAAATTTCTTGAATGTACCAAGCTTTGCTGAACCAGTGGATATAATCTCACCGTTCCATTCCCGCTTCATAGGATTCATGCATTGAAGCCGTATGCGCCGTAACCGCCCAACCAACTTGACATCTTCTTTTCTTTTGTACTTCATATACTCAACTTGAGTCATTGGTTTGGGTTCTGGCAAAGTGGCCAGAATCTCATCCATAGTTGCATCAACTTCTGGAGTAAGGTCTCTAGGCATCGGTTTTGGTGCAGTTGCTCTTTCTTGGACAAGGAATGCATTTACGAGTGCATTAATCTTGTCTGCGCCAGCTCTGTGGTGATATGGTACGCCTAAAGCATCTGCTCGCGCACGAGCTTCTTGTACATCTAATTCAACTTTGATATTACTCATAATTACTCTCCTTATCTATCCGTTACAGTACTAATTAAAAGAATGCCCCCGAAGGGGCATCCGGTTTACGAACGATCTGTGTCGTCGTTTGCTTCTTCAGCTAAATCACCAGTAATTGCGAAAGGGGGCCCAAGGGCCAATACTTGCAAAGTATGCATCTGATCACGATGATCAAGAGCTTGCTGGTTACTAACATCGCGCCAGAAGGCAGCTTGCGACGCATCGCTGATAACTTGACGATCAAGAGCGGCTTGCAATCTCATTGCTGCAGCCTGGGTCATGGCGTTAAAGCCAGTCAATACCTCAGGAACGTTCACATCAGTTTTGTTCTGTGTGTCCGTTGCAGAAAGAGATGCACCCGTACTCGATTGCACGTAATTACCCAAGAGAGCGAGAGCAGCCATAACAGCTTCTGCTGTTACGGATACGTCTGCATTGTCTCGGGCATTCTCACTTGCGTTAGGGCTTGGCATAATCTTCTCCAAAAACATTAGATTGAAGATGGCCCCCGAAGAGGCCACCATGATAGCTACTAGAGTGTAGCAACCGTCTTCAACAGAGCAATACGCTCGGAGCGCAGGGTGATGAAGCCGTAGTACCACTTGATTGAGTAGAACCCAACCTCGCCGTACGGATCATTGCGATCAGCAGTGCCCTTACCAGGCTTTTTATGCGTAATCGTGAACTTGCTAGCGTTACCACTGGTCTGGAAACCAATCGTGGTAAAGGCAGCGTCACCAACAACCAAGAACGGGTAGACGTTTACTTTCTCGTCACCAGCTCCATTGGAAGCCCAATGGCATACTTCGTCAGCAGTACTGCCAACGTCGGCGCCAGAAGCTGTCCAATTCATCATCTCAGGAACGACGATGACGCGGAAGTTAGCTACTGTACCGAACTCACCTCGAGCAATCGTACCAGCTGCAGCGTATTGTGCAACAGGCAAGAAAGCCCGCTCACCGTGGTAATCGGTCATACGCATGAGGGCCGGTTGCAATTCGCTACCCATGTAGGCATAACGAGCGGCATTGACCACACGCGTATCAATCATCCGAGAACCAGAGATAAGCTTGGTGTTTTTCGGTGTACGGTTGTTGTCCAACTCAATGTCCAACTTGACAAGATCGTCATAGGAGATCACATCTTCTGCATTGGCAGCAGCGGTAGAACCGCCGAGAGTCAACGTAGAGGTTGCGTCGCCTGCATAACGAACAACGCCTGCGGCGTTAAGCAAGTCGATCTGGAGCTGATCTTCCGTAATTTCGTTGGCTGCCTTCACAACTTCCATTGTGATGTGGCCCAAAAGCTCATCGTCCGTATCAAAGTCCAGGGATTCCTGGGTGTATTCGTCGAAGAAGCCGAACTTCTCGAGAGTACCTGAGAGTTGGAGACGCTTGTGACCAACGCGGTTTACGCGACCACCGAACTCTGTGAGAGCTGGGATTTTCGCGGTGATAGTACCAACATCTTTGCTGGAACCATACAGGTTGCCGTAGTTGCTGTAGAGATCGTCTGTAGTAGACTGCTTCTCTTCAGCCCAACCGGCTGCTTCAATGTTTGTCACAGCAGCAGCGTATGACACAGCGGCCACACCCTGATTTATGACGAATGCCCACAACTGGCCTTCGACCTGGTTGTTAGCAGCTAACTTTGCAGCAGTTAGATTGGCACCGGTTGCCTGGCCTACGAAGTAGTAAACCATTCCACCTTCGGCTGCGGGTGCAGTCAATTTGATGGTCTGAGATACAATCGTAGTAGCTGCAACAAAAGCGGCTCCAGTAGAGATGCCACCGGCATCAATACCTTGGTCGTTCTGGTTGCGGCCATCCAGGATCGGCATATAATGGAACAGTTTTATGGTTTTACCCATATTCTTCGGCATGTTGGTTACATCCGCCAGTTGCCCGAAAAAGGCTTCCTTAGCTGCTTCCACCAAAGCTTTCCGACGATAAAAATCAGTGCGAATTTGCACACCAACGTCAGAATCTGTACCACCTACGGGATCATTATAACCGTGGGGATTTTCAAAAGGCATAATAATTTCCTTTTAGTTGGTTTATTTCAAAAGGGAGCCCACGTCCATTTTTGAAATCTCGTCATCAGTAAGTTTAGAGAGATCAATGGGACGCTTCTTCCCATCACTAGCAGCTCCTCGTGGAGAACCTGCAGCACGTTTTCTTTCTTTGTCCTTCTTAGCCTTTTCAGCGGCTTCAGAAGAACTGTTTTGTGCTGAGTCCTTTGAAGAGTCACCAGTTCCTGATGGTGTTTCGGTTGAGGAGTCTTTGAATTCTCCAGCCTGAAACATTGCATCACCAACTTGGTGGTACGCTTCTAGGTCAGACACACCCGTGAGTTGGCCCAACATTCGTGCATTTGCTACCTTATCCATAACTTTGTTATAGATTCCGGCACCCATATGCTCATTGAGGGTAGCCAATAACTCAGGGTTGTCTTTAATGTTTTTTCTACTCTTCGTATCCATTCCCGTAGCTGCAGCGATGGTATCTTCAAACGAATCGGTATCACGTATATTGTCCAAAACATCTGTCAACAGCATCTCCGCTTCTCCCGGAGAATGGTCAGTGGGAGTGTAGTTAACATCCCCCTCAAGGTTCAAATCTATCGGATCGATATTATTGTCCTTGAGAAGCTTCTTGATTGCTTCGGGCTTTTTATTGTCCAAATCAATCAAGAAGTTCAGTTTCCCTATGTCAAGGAGCTTGGCATTCTCTAGAGTGCGGAGAACTCGAAGATGAGGCTTCATTAGCTCCATCTTTCTCGAGTAATCCACTCCCATTTGCATTAAGCGACGAGCATCCTTTATATTGTCAACACTCACTTCTCGCTTAGCTGCCTTAAAGGGCGCCAGTATCTCCTTATACGCTGCTTCAAAGTCGAATTCGGGGGTCTCACTATCACCTGAGTCGTCGCCGGATTCTCCTTGATCTCCAGATTGGTCGTCTGAAGAGGATTCACCAGAGTCCGAGTCAGAAGAAGATGAAGTACCCTCATCTTCGCCTTCGCCAGCAGGGGTGGAAGCCTCGCCTTCGTCACCGTCATCTGAGGATCCTTCGCCGGCTGCAGCACCACCTGCATCACCTGACTCATTACCCTGGTCTGACTCGTCCGTCGAGGCCTGGGAAGACTCTTCACCCGAACCGGGATCTGAACCTTCGTTGTCACCTGGTTCCGACGTTGCCACCAGCGTTGCCGGATCCAGGTTAGAAATCTCTTCATCGGTTATATTCGCGATGTCAAGTCCTTCGGGCGTGGAGGTATTTTCCTCTCCCTGCCCTTCTACGTTTTCATTTTCGCCAGTCATGATACATCAACGACGTCTTTAGTAGCATCTTCCTGCTCTTGGAGAATTTCGCTCTGTGTAAGAACAAAGTCTCCCATGTCGTCTCTAGCACCATTACCCATTCGCTCAATCTTGATAAAGTATTGACGTAAGGCACTAATGCCGGTAATTACGTTGTCTACCATTTTCTTGCCAGCCTCACCACCAGTAACGATAGAGGGCTCACATATCAAACCTACTGCACGAGCAGCTTCTTGTTCAAGATAATCTTCCAGAATGAGTTCTTTGAATTCTGGGTTGTCCGTTAATCTCCGTAAGCAGTCATGTTTGGCAATAAATTCTTCAGCCTTCTTGATACTTGCTGCAACTTCGTTTAACTGTCCTTCATAATCGGTATTTTCAAAGTTTTCGTTACTCATAATAATCGCTCCTTAAGTGGGCGGGCATCACGAATTTGTGTTGTTGCCGCCTTTATCAGCTTGGTTATTTAGTATACTCTTTGTGACCTCCAAGCCCTCCTGAGCCTCAGCCTGTGCGCCTTGTCGCTCTAAGTCACGTGCTTGCGTAACACCGCTCTCCTTTTCAACAAATTCTAAATCTTTCAAATTCTGCTCTGAACCCGCTTCTCCGGCCTTCGCTCTGTCGAGCTCGGCCTCCGCGTAGTTCTCAGCAGCTTCAGAATCCAACTTCATTATTTCTTTCTTCAGCTTCTGAAGTTCTAACTGTTGTATCTCTTGCTGTACTGGATCAGGTGTCGGCTCAAACTCTTCTATTCGTTTTGCCAGTGCCGGCATCTTCCGTAATTCAGCAATCTCCTTCATTATAAGTAAAGCAAACTCTGGGGGCAAAGTATTTCCGATCGTCTGGAGCATGAAGGAGAGCTCTTGAGCCTTGTTATCATCAGCCTCTGCCGTGCTGATCTTCAACTTCACGTCTATCTTCCCAGCAAGGTCATCACGCTTAATTTGAACGAAATCTTCGTTCGTTATACGGACTGATTCCTCTTCACTCAAGAACACAGCATTCATGGCTATGATCTTGCGACCAATTTCGATGATACCACCAGCAAGGCGTCGAAGTATACCTATTTCTCGCTTTCCGGCTGCATCTAGGGCGGATCGAGCGGCTGTAGCTGATCTACCCAGGCCTTCACCACTGATACCCTGGTGAAAGGCTTTTACACCCGTCATAGCCTCTGCTTCATTGTTCTGTAACTGTATCATGAACTGTGCAGACTGAGGTATCTCGGGATATATGTAACTATGGAACGCTGAACGAGGATCCACCGTTGGATTAAACGCGAAGTCTAGTCCAGCATCGAATTTACGCTGATTTGTTACGTCTAACGCATCTTTACGGTAACCAACTTGTCCTGCGGCAGAACGACCCATAGTATCGATCATTCCTCGAGTGATAGCACCCATTATCTTCTGATTATCTTCTAGAAGGGCTCCATCAGGCTCGCCATATACGCTCTTACGCTTGGGTAAGTAAGGAACAAGTATGAACGGTAATTCATTATTTGGAAATGGGGAGAGTTCTAGCCGAATCATAGTAACACCGATCCAAGTAGCGATAAAGGATACGGGAATACCATCATTATTAATATCCCAAAAGCCCCAATACTCATGAGCCTTAACCTTTTTCCGAGGTTCATCCTTAAACTCAAAGGACTCCATTTCATCATGTCGACTTTCACTAGCAACTTTATTTGAACCTTCAGAAGTCCAATCGATTGCACCTAAATTCTGATAGCGTCCGTCTTTTTCCAGATCACCACGACTGGTATCCCACTCATAAATGACAAACTGAGCGTTTTTGATAATACCCTTACATGTTGGGTCAATCGTAACAGCAGCGTAATCACATACCTCTGCAGTTGGTTGATTGCGGACGACTTCGATATCATCCCTTAGCCCATCCTGCACTAACTCGGACATCTCTCCTAACTCGAGACTAAGTTGAATACTCTCTATAAGCTTCGGAGGAAGTTGCTGAGCACCTTGCGGATTCTGCATTAACATTCGGGCGCCGTCTTCAATCAATCGCTTTTTAAAAGAATCGTTAACCTTACGAGGCACCATATTAGGTACTTTAATCTTTTTCTCTTCGTAATCCCAACCAACTCGGACTATAATGGATCCCTCATCTACAGCTGCTCGTACGTATTCATCGATAAAGGCTACCTTATCAAGCTGGGTATTCCATTGATTGTTTAGTATAAGGCCATTCTGTTTAGCAGCATTACCATCTTCATAGGTTACTGGCTCCGTAGTAAATAGGTTTTCATGGGATAGGAAGGATTCGGATAAAGAAGCATAACGCCACTCAGCTTGCTTACGGATTAGCTTAGGCTGTACACCAGACCTACCTCTCCGGTATGTAGGCTTAGCCCCACCTGTAACATTCAGGTTGTCTAGCCAAACATTGACCTCAGATACATGGGCACTGTGATGGGAAGAAGCTCCTTCAAGGTCAGCTTTGAGATCCGCCAGTTTAGGAGGATTCTTCCAACCAGTAGTAATCATTCGATCTTCCGGCTGGATTGTGTCTGGGCCTAATTCTCGGGTTTCTTCATTAGTTGCCATAATATTTCCCTATGCATCCATTAAGCGATTATAAAGCTTCTTTGTCCAAGCTTCCAGTATCTTTTTCAATTGATTGATTGATCCATTCAATTAATGCCTGTCTGTTTGCCTCTGTAAGCGCGAATACTTTTGCTGATTCTACCCAGGTATCCACTATAATAGCCGCTTGTTGCTCTGGTGGATAGAGGTATAGATCTGCCGGAACCTGTGGGAAATTCTCCGGCAGGCCCATAGCTGTTGCAGGTACAGTCCTCTGTACTTTACCAATATCAAGATCAGGGCTTACTATTGTTGTCGGTGGTACTATGACTTGCTTCGCGGAGCAAGCTAACAGCATCAGGACTAAAGGTACAAATACCAAGATCCGTAAGTACGCGTATGTCATCATTAATTTCATCGAATTTACTCCGTATAATCGATTGGCCTTGAAGCAGTCGTTGTACTAGATCTGCATCTACCTGATTCTGAACATTCCAGGCTTCAACCTGGATACGTGCCCTAGCGACTTCACTTTCCCATAGGCCATTTAATATGCTCATATCATCGGCATATTGTTGAGTTAGTCCGGTAAGTATAGCACTGGCCTCCTCATACCGATCGGCCTTCTCCCACTTAATGCCGGCAGAGAATCCTAGGCCCACACTCACGACGGACGCTAGGAGGGTCAACTTCAATCCTGAGAACATTCCTATCATCTTTTATCTCCTTGTACCAACGGCTTATCCGTTGTACATATGTGGTCGTCTCTTCCGAGTGTATGCCAGTTACCTCTTGCAAGCAAGGCTGAATCGATTGCCACAAAGGAGCCATCTGGCATTTTGACTGGGCGCGAATAATGTTTCCGGCTCCCGCGTTGTAGCTCGCCTGGGCCAAGGTTAGTCGTTCCAAATCCGATCGTGGTGATTTCCATGTCCGATTCAGTCTCTGCATGTACCAGGCGTTACAGAGGATGCTGATTCGGTAATCATACGGCGAAGCTCCTTTTGAAAGCCTAAGCGCCTTAATGCATTCGCGGTGAGTACCCGGCATAAACTGACATAGCCCCATAGCACCAGCATGACTGCGAGCCCTAGGATCAAAAAGGGACTCTTGATAACATTGAGCGTTACCCCAATAATAATCAAGATGAGGGAGATAGCGACTCCAATACCTCTCGAATATTGCATCATACGATGCGTCCGTAGGCGGCAATGACGATGATTGCGATGACGAGCATAGTGCCGACACGCAAAATAGCAGAAGCAATGGGATCTGAATAAATTTTTTCATATATATCCTTTAAACTGAAGCCCATCCTCTTATTTACGTATGTGACCATAAACCACCATGTCAGTAACATACAGGGTAACAGTACAAATAAAATTAACAAATTTTCTAAAATCATTATTAATCTACTCCGATGTCAGTAAGTAGTATACCATCTTGATTCGTAGGCAATCCTGTAAGTCCATTAAGGGTTGTCTGGGTAATAAAGTTAGAGCGAAAATGTGTAGCTGTCGGCTTTAATTCCCAATATGTTTGCCAGGAACTACCCACTCCAGGCTCATTAATACCCGCTGAGACATTCGATGTGTGGTTAAGTATGCAATTATATACATAGGCATTGTGATATACCGTTTCATCAGCCACCATGGCCTGTCCGGTTGTCCACGTTTCTCCAGAATGGGAGATTACATAGAATGGAGAAACGGGTGTAACAATATCATTTACATGCACAGCACTAGAGAGAACCGTATGGGCCTGAGGCATTTTAGAACTCATTAGAACAAGTCCTACTGAAGAAGTAAGTCCTGGAGTGAGGGCTACATCTTGTAATTGGAGTAAATATTGCCAATCGCCGAATTCAGTTAAAGGACGACTTACTCCAGAATAAGCAGGCATAAATGTAGATGCTGTGCCAAATTGTGCTTGATGTCCGTAACTAGAAATAGGCCTATTTAATGGACTTGCTGGATTATAGCCAGCATAAAATACGGTAAATCCAACCATACAGCTGGAAAGGTAACCAATTGGAGTATTACCAGGATTTCCGGTAATTCCATGTGCTACGTTTGTTTGGGCCGGATCTATATCAATGATCATAGGTGGTCTACGATGAAAATCAACACCACTACGTACTGTGTTATACCAGGCGCCGCTTAGAGTATCGGAAAAAGAGGCGCCAACCCACGAATAGCACTCTTCAGGTAATACAGAAGTATCATCATCATACCAACGATTAACAGATGAGCCAATAGAATCATTAGGATATATTGTGCCGGCAATATCAGAAGCACTGAAGGTCTGTAAAACAGTACCGGCACCTCGGCGCACACTCATCTCAATCACATCTGTACCCAAATCATCCCATACATCTATATCCATCGTTCGCTGAATATATATATCCTCAGTAGGCATATGTGGATGGAGAAATAAGTATTGTCGCTGCGTTACTACTAACGGCGTAGCAAAGCTATTTACATAGGCACTGTATATCGCTGTAGAGGCTGCACCATCATTACTCCATTCTTGCGTTCCAGAAGAAGAAAAACTCTCATGATGATCAAATAATTCTACGGTTCGGATAGTTGTACCGTTCTTTTTAATGACAAGATCTATATCTGAATCAAGAATCCAGGTTTTAGTAGGATCAATCTCAACAGCATAGTAACCACTCCCTACATGGCGGGCTCCTCGTGGATTCCAATCATAATCATAATTTTCAGTATGATTTACACTTACATACAGGTCATATCTTGCCTCTAATCCACCAAGCGTACACATGTACACCTCACCGGTAACAGAAATATCCCTACGCTCAGTATGGTCTCGAGCATAAGTACCTATATTTGGTGTCCCAGCTCCAGTCATTACTTGAGTACCAGAAGCTACATTTGATCCCGTTAAGGGTGATTGTACATTAGAATCAAATATTTCATGTGCTCCAGTTACCAGGTTTACCTTCATCAGAGCATACTCATAAACATTGGTATTTCCATTAGGTTCAGTAAGATGATTCTGGTGAAATACTTTGGTATACCAAGCTATACCGTCTGCATCCACATACGCGGTACTCTGTGGGATTGGATCTGTTGTGGCATCTGAAACCGTAGCATAATCAGTATAGGGTACAGTCCCTACAGAAACCCATCCCGTTGTGGCATGACTGGGATCTGCGACAGGTTTCCTCCAGATTTGATCATCAACCCCATCTGTTTCAGGATCTGGATTAGAGCCAGTATAGCCATTGGTTAAAATGTAATAATAATCTGTGCCACCAACTGGTTGGATACAGGCTCCCAGTACATTCTCAGGTGTTAACCAAAATGTACCTTGATAAAAGAACCTATTAGATATGTGATTATCGTTATCTCTACTTTGTCCACCAAAAGACCATACTTGATCCTCACAAAAAGAATTAGCATTTCCATACCAGGTAATAATATCGCATTTAGTGACACCTACCTGATTATTCAAACTATCGTATACATCAGCTAAATGATACCAACCCCCATTTGCATTATATTTACTTGCTGCAGCAGCAGGAGCTGTCCAAGCAGCTCCACCCCAAGCAAGCCTATAACCATCTCGGAATTGGGCGGGAACAAAGGGTCTACCTGATGCGAAAGCCTGAGTACGGTAAATATAGAAGGCGGGATCGCAAATACCAGATCCAGGGCCTCCGCCGCCACCGCCTCCACCTGCAGCTGAAGGAAACCATTGATAAATGGCAGCCATTACGCGGTCTTAACGCCCGTAACAGCGACTTTGAGTCCGGCTCCAGCAAGAGTAGATCCTACTTGAGTTACAAATACTTCAAATTCAGCATCATCCGGAATAGTGGTAACACTCAGAACAGCTGGAATTGCTGCTGTTTTTGACGTCTTCTTTGTAGCATCTATAGTGAGGAGGGTACTGAATACTGTGACGCCATTCATATGTACATCAATAATGAAATCAGCACCCGTGGCGGCAGTTGTAAGACTTGCTCGAATATATCTAGTCGTTAGATCCATTGCGTACGGAGCTCGAAAGGTTGTTTTTGGATTAACGAGATCAACCGTAATAGCCGTAGTTTCGTCTGAAGCTGAGGCAATGATGGTATCAAATAAACTACCAGGGGCGCCTGGGGTGCCCGTAGAGCCCGTGGCACCGGTAGCACCAGTACCACCAGCTGGCCCTTGCATACCGACAGTATACATAGCCAGTTGTCTCCGAGGCAATACCATCAGACCTGCCTTTTCCAGACTTCGCATGTAATCGACAGGTGTTGCAGCAGGCTGTGGTCTTAAGTAAATCATCTAGTGATCCCCCGAGTAAGGGTGACTATGCCTGAAAATGCCCTAGTAATGATACCCGCCCCAGAAATCAGTTCACAATCAAAGTATGCTTTGACAAAAGTGTATGCCTCTGTAGCAGCGGCAAGAATGTGTAACTGGATACCAGCATCATTAGTTGTTAAGATAACGCCACCATTGGCTGTAGTAAGATCAGCAATTTTTGTCCCTGAATAGGGTTTGCTGCGGAGCTGGCAACGAGCAGTAAAGCCGCTAATATTAGTGGGTTTATACCAGGTAATTTCCCCTGTGCCAACAACCCAATCACAAGCAACCGTACTTATTGGTACTGTAAAGTAGTCCGCATCAACATAGGTTACTTCCTCTACTCCCAGATCTCGACTATTGAGAATCAACGCTCCCTCAACACCCGAAATAATTACAGGTGTATTTGATACAGTAGGGAGTTGATGAGCGGATACCCGTATTTTAGTAGGATATCCGGAGTCAATTTGCTAGATCGGGCCTCGAAAGACACCGCCACCATACCAGTTGAAAACCGGATTCCAATCAGCACCTTGTTCCATTTCTAATTCATCAAAATGTGGAACCATTACTCTCTCCAAATGTGAAGGCTGTGAGCCAGGTCAGAAGGACGCACACACCGGAGGAGATCCGGCCCACAGCCGTAAAAATCGTTATTCTTTCAATTGTCCTTCCATATACGCAATACGTTCAGCATTACTTTGAACCCTCTCCTGGGTCTTGTGCATCTCATCTTGCTGTTCTCGTGACCGCTCGTACAAGACCATGGTTCTCTCATTCAATCGACCAATGAGCTCCATTTGTTCCATATAACCAGCCCTTACCTCAGAAATCTCTTCACTGTGTCGACCCAATTCTCTAAAGGCCGGAGCCATGGTTAATCCACCAACTGTTATTAGGAAGGTGCATGTAGCCAATAGTACCAGAAAAAGACCAGTAAGGTTAGGTTTAGCGTTTTCTGCCAATCGAATGACTGCTTCCCGTATCTCCTCTAGGCCGGCGTATATCCCACGAATGTCTGTCTTCATTCCGGAATGATCTTTCTCCAGATCGGAAATTCTTTTTGTGTCAGTATTCTCGGGACTCATATTATTCTCCATTATGCGCCTGTAAATCGACCATGAATTTGCGCTTTAAGGGTTATCTCATTATTGACTGTAGCTGTATTTGCTTTATACCGTGGAAAGGTAAAAGCGGTATTACTTCGTATCAATGTAGAATTTATAACCGGACTGACATCTTCATTATTCCACATAACTACTTTACCAGCCTTCATATACATCCACATACGAGTCTTAGTGGCAATAGGAAGCCCAGTATCAGTCTTACCGGCAGCACTGTCTAACCATTGCCAATTAGAGGGTGTTGCATCTTCTTGAGTACGACAAATCCATTGATGGGCATTCACCCCATCATCGTATGCTTGTCCAATAAGGCTAAATGCAACGCCTATCGCTAAACCATTAACTGCAGATATGTCATCGAAGGCAGAAAAGATTTCTGTATAAGCTGAAGTAATATTGCTGTGAGCTAGCTCAAATTGTCCAGTTCCACTTTGATTAAACATTCGGCCCTCTGCGGCAGGTTTATCGAAGTCGTAATCCACACCCTTAGTTCCGGTACTGGTATCTGTCCAACCTGTCCAGCTATCTGGATCTGCAGCTGCTTCGTATACCTTAACAATGGGAGCGGACATCTCAACACCATCGTCATACGGGAACCTGTGAATAAGGCCAGACCATTCAGTTTGAAGAAGTGTAGTGAAGTAGAGGAAGTCGATATCTGAGGCGCCACCTGTAAGGCGAATAATATCGCCATTTAACCAGGCATCACCTGACGCTTCTGCAACAGCTAATGTGGTATACGTCCAATCTGCGGGATCCGCGACTATGATTAAGTTTGCCTGTCGCATACCAGGCGCTACCATGATCATTAGACTACGCCACCGTAAAGTACCCATTCATCCGTAGCTCGTTTCCATAGGCTCAATCCGGCATACTGTCCAGCTGAATCTAAGCCCCCATTCGTGCGAATGGTAACTCCACCGCCAGCAACAATAGAGAGCAATCCTGCTCCCTGTTGATGTATATCAATTCGAGTATCGACTGGGAAGGCTACAGAAGAGTTTGGTGGCACAGTTAGATCCTGAGTTGCAGCATTATTCATTTCGATCATTCTACCGGCATCGGCAAGAACCAGTGTATAAGTAACACCAGTCTCGAGCCGTTGTCCGAGATATTTACTTACCACTTGCAGTGCCAAGGCTACGATCGCTTGTTTTACCCGCTCAGCTGTCCAACGCTTAGTCGCAGTGGCTGTACCGGCTTCAGCATCGCCCTGAGTAACCACTGCTACTCGGACATGATAAGCAGTCTCAATTTCAGTATCTGTCTGATCATCTGCATAGTTGGCGTCATTGGTCAGAGTGGAGACGTTATCGGAGGGTTGGGTAGCAGTATCAGCCTTCGCTCCCTGAGCCGCTGTAGCGAAATCAGCCGCATTACCTAAGGTGGCATCTGCGACTATAGCATTTAATTTAGAAAGAGTATTGATACTAGCTGGCTGTAAAGCGTTATCTGCCGTAGTTCCCTGGGCAGAAGTAGCGAAGTCACTGGAATTACCTAGTGTTGCATCAGCCACAATTGCATTCAATTTAGCAAGGGTATTAATTCCAGCTGATTGTAAGGCTGAATCTGCTGTTGCTCCCTGTGCCGCACTCGCGAAATTAGCAGAATCACCTAGAGTGGCATCTCCCACAATAGCGTTCAATTCCGCTAGGGTATCAATATCTTCAGCTGTTAAAGCGGCGCTCGGCCCACTTAAGGAAGCAGCAACCGCTAAGACAGCCGTCATATTGGCTGCAACCAGAGCTACATTATCGTAGGCCGAATCAATGTAGGTTTGAACCAGTTGGGTCGACGGTGGAGAATTAGCGTTTCTAAGGAATCTCATTATGCGAACCCATTTGCCTCAAACCGTGAATTTGCCGGTTCTGGTTGAATATACATGCCTTGGCGATAAATATCGCTGATCTTAGCCAAATATTTCCGGTAGTAGTCGTTTCCTTCTGTACCCTGATCAGTATTCAGTGAACCAAAAGCTCGAGAAGCCACGAAGAAGAGTAGAGCCTCCCGATGTGATTCGGGAAGGTGAATCTCCGTAGTGGCGGGATCCATACCGGAAGTATAAATAATTTCTCTATGGTTTGCCCGGTACTGGACTGCTAAAGAATTAAAGTCATTGGGCCAGGGAACCTGAATAGACTTGTACGATGGTGTAAATATCGATAAATCCTCATTGTGGTCATTCAGGAAGAGCTTATTACCCAATTCATCGTAAACCTCCTCGATCCTCAGTACATCATCCAGGAAGGGACTGGCGACAGAGTCGACGATATACCTGGTGGTCTCACCAGGAACACTAGGTTCAGTGACGGCAAATCTGTATTCAAGGAAGTATTCAGAGATGGCTTCATCCTGCTGGATGTAAATCTCCCGACCCTGTAGCAAAAATTCAGTGTATAACGAAGTCAGGCCTAAACTGATCCAACTGATAAGTTGGGCCCAGTTCTTAGGATCTGGCTCAGATTCGTGTTCCTCTTGCATAAAAGCGCCAATATTTAGGTGAGTGAATTCACCATATGTAAGGTCACTATAAATCTTTTCCAACGTAATCATACGATATAAGACTCCCGTGCATGATGTTTCGGCTGCTCTCCCCACTCACCCCAGATATCTTTACCTAGGCCTTTTGTGGGATCAGGAGTCATTTCACTCGGTTTCCAAGCATTCATAACTCCCAACATAGAGATTGTATCAATAAAATCATCCCATTTCGACTTAAATCCTGCCGGAGATGCTAAAGTGAGTTCATCAACACATTCTTGCATAGGTCTAGTATGCCGTAATTCGGCGGGAAAATACATCCTATGATGCTTAAAAGTAGGAACCATGACATTAAATCGCTTCAGTTTGTCAACCACTGGGCGAATTCCAGGCTCTCCGGAAACTTTATCGGAAGCCAGGGTAAACCAGCAATTCCGTGTCTCCATTTCACGTTGGATCCACTGAACATAGCCGCCTTGTTGTCCTGAGACCTCAATTCCTACGGATTGTGGGCCCCATTCTTGTGCCAGGCGGAATAATTCATCCAGATTCTTGTCCATCAACTGCTGTTCACAGATTCCATCGACCCAAAACCAGTCTCCTTTGTGATTATAAGCCCACACGGAAATAACAGACAGGTCTGAGGCAGTTTTCTCAGAGGTGGCAAAGTCCGTGGTGATGTAATAATTGTACTGGTGCTGATTACGTAGCAAATTATCCCGAGAATACCACTGAATCTCGTGATCTTTAATCAACCTGTCCTCATCCGACATGATTCGGAGCATTAACTCCTGGTTGAAGCCGGCAATAGTCTTGGTTAGTAGGGACTTATTGTACTGTCCTACGACGTAATCATAGGTAAAGCGGTCTTCCCAGGCTCCTTTGAACTCTTCTCGCGTACACGGGAACCTTTCACACACTGGAAAGACGTTAACGTCCCATGCCCCTGACTCTACCGCCCTATATAGCGGATCACGAGCGTTGTAGGGCGTACCAGACCAGATAATCAGGTTATGTGTAGGGTGCAATGCGTACTCGATCGCCTTGTAAACTGTATCTTCCACCGATTTAATCACGACCGTGGAGCGAGCGTCTTCATCGGAGATCAAATCATCGAGGATTGCTAGATGAGGACGTGTATTCAGCTCAACCGTACCACGAACACCTGTCTTGGCACCGTGACCGGTGACTACAAACTCCCTGCCTTCACGATTCTTGAAATACCACCGGATATCGGTGAACCTGACATCAGGAATATAATGCATCAGGAATTCACTATTCTCTCGCCGGCGCTCGAGTCGTAGCCGCATCTTCTTGACACCATTCTCGATGCTATCCGATACGTACAGGGCATAGGGCACTGGCCCGAAGCCTGGTAATTCGTTGTACACGGCTAGGTATAGAAACAGGTATTCGCCGAAGATCGTAGTCTTGGCTAGCCCGCGAGAGCACAGATTTGCGATATTCTTCCCAGGTGCCCGCGTAACCACCTTATCCAGCATGTAATAGTGCACAACTGGAGTTTTATGTTCCTCACTATCCGGTGCATTCACCAACTTGATGAAGTTAATGAAATCCAGGGCAAATGGGGTAGGTA
>Ga0114923_10000951_pt1 | contig 20475 bp, 29 predicted proteins | sample SumtaG_FD_89578 | JGI IMG/M metagenome (GOLD analysis project Ga0114923, IMG submission 89578) | Deep subsurface microbial communities from Indian Ocean to uncover new lineages of life (NeLLi) - Sumatra_00157 metaG | ecosystem: Environmental > Aquatic > Marine > Oceanic > Sediment | place: near...
ACGTCGTGTACAGAACGAAGGCCCAACCTCGACGATGCGCCTCGGCGATGAACCGATCGACCTCATCGTCGGACACGTGATCCAGGTCAGCCGCGTAGCAGCCGAAGGCCTCGACATTGACGTTCGCTCGAGAGGTGCTCGGGGGGTAGATCGCGGGACTGAACGCGGGGCACTCGAGCTTCGTGCCGGCGGGGCGGAACTCGTGTTTGAAGGTCGCCGCAAACGCGTCCCACGACCGCTCGACGCGGATCGGGCGGTTGCTCCGGGCATGGGTGAAAAGCGTCAGCCGCATAGCGCCAGGAGCCAATCCGAGCTCACTGCGTACACTGTGGCCAAACGTGCGAGGTCTGTTGCGTTTGGTGTCGTTCGGCCCTGTTCCCAGCTCGCGACCGTCTGCGCGGTTACGCCTATTTTCTCGGCGACTTTCTCTTGCGATAATTGCGCCGCGGCGCGGGCCGCACGGAGCCGTTCGGGGAGCTGAGGGGATAGCATGGGATCTCTTGATACATGCAGGGTGTAAAAGGGTCAAGTGAAAAGAAGTGGGCCAGGTAAAAGAGAACGATGCCGAGGTGTTAGGCCGATTGACCCACTTTGGGAGGGGTGGCCCAGATCAAAGTGGGCCGAAAAAGTCGAGGGGTTACAGGCGGATAGGGGCCATTTACCCACTTACCCACTTTTTCTAGAGGATAAGTAGGAGGGGAGGGTGTTGTTACTATACAGACTTGTATAGATACCAAATTATAGATCCCCCCACTAAATAGGGAAAAAGTGGGTAAAGTGGGCCGAGGGGGGTTAAGTGGCTGTTTCGATTGCGGAATCCTGGCCCAGCACGATCTGGGCCGTTATCGGTCGATTTACTGATGGTAATCTAAGTGCGCGGAACGGTTGGTGGCGGGGTCGTGGGTTCATTTAATTGGGGGCTGCAGGTGCTCGAAATCTTGAGGCTTTTCGGGGGTGTGGCTGTAAGTGCGCGGAATGCTTGACTTCGTATTTACATTCGGTATATTCCCGGTATGCAGTTGAGGCCCATCGAGTGGAACGACGAGTGTTCGTGGCTGCGCCAGCCCTGCGACACAGAGAGCCGCTGGAGGGCGTTCCAGGCCTACCGCGACCAGCCGCCGCCTCGAACCGTGCGAGGCGCTAGCGAGGCTCTGGGGGGGCAGCAGAAACGCACGCTCGAATATTGGTCTACTGAGTGCATGTGGCCCGAGCGATGTGAAGAGCTCGACCGATATCTCGAGGCCCAGCGTGTGGCCGTCGTCGTCGACGTCTTGAAGGAAGACGCTCGCGAGACCGCGGCCGAGCACATAGGGCAACTTCGTGAGGCTCGTGACATCGCGGTCGCGGTCGTGAGGCAGTGGGCGAAGAAGCTCGAGCGCGGCGAAACGATCGAGGGGTGGTCCCCAAACGACGTGCGCCAGATGATTCGCGACACCATCACCTTGGAACGCCTGGTGAGGGGTGAGGCAACCGAGCGCGTCGAGCACGGGCTTGTGGATCTGTCGAAGCTCTCGGTTGACGACATGTCCGAGCTCAAGAGGCTGGAAGCGAAGGCGGGGGCGGAGTAGGTTGGAGGTACCTCAGGCGTCTGCAGCGCCTGGGTTAGCATGTGCCCCCGTCGGACCTATCGGGACCCCGGCGGGGGTTTTTTCGTGAGGGGTGTCGATTCGGGGTTGACCTGATATCAGGATAGGGTTATATTCAGATCATGAAGACGACAGCCGCACAGCAAAGGGTCCTTGACGAAGTGCGTCGCGCTAATGCCGAAGGCTGTGAAGCTGTGTTCGAGGTTACTGTTGGCTATCGCAAAGCGACCCGGGCGAGTGTTCGGGTGTTGAACACTTTGCAGGATCAAGGTCGTATAACCTGGAGCAGGCATTACCCGTGTGCGTCGAGCAGCAGTTATGTCGCCGTGGTGACTGTCGTTGCTCCCCACCCCAAACCCTGATATAAGGCTAGCCATGCCCCATACACCTAACAACACCAAGCTCGGACAATCAATCAAAGACACCTACATGCGCGGGTTCCGCATGGCCGTGAACGGCGAAGACCCCGGGCCCTTGCACCCCGAGTCGCATCTAGCGCGGGGGCATGCCTTCGGTGCGTTCGCCGTGAGCGTGGCGCGAAGCACAGCGAAGGACAACGCCGATCGGGTGCTGAACAGCGCTGCCATGACGCAGGCCCAGGAGAACGCTGAGAGCGGACAACGCGTTCTGTGGGACGGGGAAGACATCGGTAGGTACCTGGGAGACGCGGGAGGGGGGAGCGACGCGTGTTTGGTCGAGCGCCCCGGCGGGGTTGTTGAGCGTTGGAATAAGCATCATGAATTGCTGACAATCGACGACGTGAGAGAGGGCATGCACGGCCCTGAGGTCGAGAGCGCCGACATACTCCACGAGAAGTACCCGCCGTTGCCCAATACCCACGTTGGGCGCGATGAGCTCAAGGGGCGGATCATCGAAGCTGTGCGAGCGGTGCTCCCGCCTGTCGAGCCCTTTGTCGAGTTCGACGAACCCACCAAAGAGCAGATCGAGCGCCGGGAGCTCTCAGGCACGATGGGTGTGCGCGTGGTGAAGCCGTGAACTGCCCCCGATGCAACGCACCCATGCTCAGGCTCTACGGGCCACATTGGTGGATCACGTTGTTCCCTGTGACCAAGTGGCGCTGCCCGGAGCACCCCGACGCGGACACACTCGAAGTGACGCACGAGTATATCTTGCCGGGAGCCATTCACAGCATCGTGATCAGAGGAGTGATCGAGGTATGAAACGCTGGAACGAAAAGCAGAAGGCCACGATCGAGACCCCGGCGATCGATGCGTTCTTGAAAGAGATCGAGGCAGTGTGCCGAAAGCACGGCTTCGCAATCTCGCACGAGGATTCACACGGTGCGTTCGTGGTCGTCAAGCACACCGAAGGTTCGTACCTCTATGCTGCGGAGGATGGCACGTGAGCGACACTCAACCCACGGTCCCGCCATGGTCGACCGTCGTCGAAGCGCTCGAGGCCAGGGGGCTTCGCGAGCCCCTCGTGGCCGTGGTGCGACCGATGGGCGTAACCATGTTCGAGGCTTGCGGACGCACCCGGTCAACGCGCATCGTGGCCGCACGTCACGCCGCGTGGAAGAAGCTGCGGGAGCTCGGCTTTAGCCTGAATGAGATCGCCCGGTTGTGGGGGGTGGATCAATCGAGCGTGTCGTACGGGCTGGCCGGGGTGAAGAGAAGGCGGAAAAAGAAAGTGAAAAAGGCTTGACCTGATATCAGGATAGGGTTATATTCAGATCATGAAGACGACGAACAACCCCGACCGCACCTCAGCCACCTACTTCCTGACCGCACGCGGCGAGGCAGAATCCACCCTGCGCCGGGCTCTGAGCTCCCGCAATGAAGACGGGTACACCAGCCGCGCCTGGAACCGGGCTTTCTGCCGACGGCTCATCGCCCGTGTGCGACGGTTGCAGACGTCGTGCTAGCCTACCCCGGCACGGTAGGGCCCTATCCCCACCGTGCCGAGCCCTCGGCGCCCTCGCCTGCGCCGGGGGTTCACTTTGATCGCACGAGCTGCTGGTAAGTCGCGACACGGGCTAGCAAGCGACGCCTTAGCTCCCCCTGCGTCAACCGGTCCCGGGGGATCCCGCCGTACCGCTTGAACACGCACAGAGGCGCTCCGTAGCACCCGACGATGATCGGACGCAGGTACACGGCCGCGACTTCCACCGCTCGAGCGGTCGCCTCAGGGCTCACCCCTATCACTTGCTTCGCGGTGTATTTGTGCCGCAGGATCTTCCCGTCTTTGCCGACCATGACCTGAAACAATCCCGCTTCACCTGCCGCGCCGCGCTTCTTCCCGCTGTGTATGTCCAGCCGGAACGAGCTTTCATGCTTCGCGACCGTGATCAGAAATCGGGCCAGCCGGATGTCCCCTTTTGCCTCGGCGGAGATCGCCGCGGCGATCACCTGATACCGCACGCGGGCGAGCTCCTCGCCCTCTTTCTGATACTTCGGCGGGACCAACCCGATCATGAGCGCAAGGATTATCAGAGTTTTCATAGCCACACCTCTAGCAGATCTGATATAAGGGTGTCATGTCAAAACAACCCATCGTCGGACCGTACACCGGCGTTACATTCGGTTCGATGATCCGTGAAGCGTTCGACAAGTCGGGGATGACGCAAGTGCAATTCGCCCAGCGGCTGGGAGTGACCCAACCCCGGATCGTGGAGATCTTCAATCAAGCGAGCATGACCGAGGCGCTGCTCGATCGGTGCATGGTGGCGCTCAGGGTCAAGTTCGAGGCGAGGATCGTAGCGTGATGGATCGTCACGAGTTGAGAGCGCTTGCAGCTTCTGCACGCGTGCATCCGACAACCGCAGAGCGGTCTGTGTTTGGGGCACGGGTTAGGTTCAGTCACGCGAAAAGGATCGCAGACGCGCTGCGTGACATCGACCGCGGGGATCTCATCCGTCGCATACCTCCCGGCCGCGTTGTGCAAGAGGCTGGCGGTGCGATGCTCGAAGCCGATACCGTAGAGGTGCCCCGATGAGCTCCTGGCGCGACACTGGGGGCGGCCGCGTCAAGTGCGACGACAGCGGCCGCATGGGCACCCTCGTCCCGGGGCATCACGTGGTTGTCGACGGGCAAGACAATCGCACAGTCACGTTCACACGCGCCGAATGGGCCAAGCTCGAGGCGTTGGCGGCGAAGCGGAGCACCCCGAAGCGGCCGTGGACGGCGCGACAGTGCATCAGGGATTTCGTCAAGAGGTGCCAGCCGTGAAACCCACCGAACGCCTAGCGCTCGCCAAGCGCCCCGATGCGACCCAATGCGTTGCATGCGGGGGCTCCGGAGCCCGCTCTACAGGCGGCACGTGTGGAGCGTGCAAGGGTGGGGGGTCTATCTTGCCCCAGCACTCGAGCGAGACCGTCGAGCACTACACCCCGCTCTATATCGTCGACGCTGCGCGGCGAGTGCTCGGGGGGATCGATCTGGATCCTGCGTCGTGCGCGATGGCGCAAGATCTGATCAAAGCCGAAGTCTGGTACGGGGAGAACTCGTCCGACGGCGAAGACGGACTAGAAGAGCCGTGGGGAGGTCGGGTGTTCCTGAACCCGCCCGGTGGCCGCGTGTCCGAGAAGGGCCTAGGCACGAGCTCGAACGCGGCGCTGTGGTGGGCCAAGCTCGCCAGCGAATGGCAAGCGGGTGAAGTCGAGGCTGCGATCTTCGTGGGCTTCACGCTCGAGATCCTAAGAAGCGCGCAAGCGCTTGACGTGCCGCAGCCGTTGGACTTCCCGATCTGTGTGCCGAAGTCGCGGATCAAGTTCGATACGCCGGTGTATTCCGATCAAGGTGAGCCTTACCAGAGGGAGGCGTCATCGAGCCCGACGCATGCGAACGTGATCGTGTATCTTCCGCCCAGGGTGCCCGGCACGTCCGTGCCTGGCAGCGTCGCGGGGTTTCTCGGGGTCTTCGGGGAGATCGGCCGGTGCCGGGAATGATGGGTTTCGCCGAAGGTGCGGGGTGGGCGTCGGCGGTGTGTATGCTGCTCTTGTTCGGGTTTTGGGTGGGCACCCAAGCCGAACGCCAGGAGCACCGATGCATCCCAACCGTGTGCCCCGCCCTGAGCGATTACACGCTCACGCTTCCGGTCTACACCGATCGTGATCGGTGGTTGAACGACCTCGACGCGTGTCTCGATGAAATGGGGAGAGAATGATCAGGTTCGTAGATCTGCGACCGGCTGAGATCGTGTGCGTTCGGTTCGCTTTTTGGGACACTATCAGGGATCGTTTCGTGGAGGGCTCGACGGGGCAGGGTTGGGAAACGTGGCAAGAGTTTCTTGAAGACATGCCCCCGAACCTCCCCGAGAATACGCGGGCGCGCTTTCGTGGGTTGGTGCCTTCGTGGGTGGACGAAGAGCTTAGTTCATGACCCAACACTTTCGCATCCCCCCACACGCGCTCGACCGCGAGCTCGTGATGCGAGACGCGCCGGGGTCCCTACACCGGTTCGTGCTGATGTGCTTTCGCATCGTCGAGCCTACGGCGTACGTCGACAACTGGCATATCAGGATCTTGTGTGCATACCTCGAAGCCGTGAGCCGGTGCGAGATCATGAGGCTCGTGATCAACGTCCCGCCCGGGACCATGAAGTCTCTCACGGTGTCGGTGTTCTGGCCGCTCTGGGAATGGATCCACCGGCCCGAAACCAAGTGGATGTATGCATCTTACGATGCGACCTTGAGCGCTCGCGACGGACGGCGCATGCTCCGCGTGCTCCAAAGCAGGTGGTTTCAAAAGCGGTTTGATCCGCGCCTGACGGAGCTCCGTCCCGCGGCGACAGACTTCGACAACTCGGCCGGCGGGTTCCGGTTCGCTACCTCGGTCGCCGGCAAAGCGACCGGGCGACATGCTGATATCCAAGTAGTCGACGATCCGATCAAGCCGTATGACATGCGAGGATCGCTGTCCTTGGGCATGACGAAGAAAGCGATCCAAGCCGTCTCTACTTGGTGGCGCGAGACGATGTCCAGCCGTCGCGCTGATCCCGAAACGTTCCGCCGGGTGATTGTCATGCAGCGTCTGCACGAAGACGATCTAGCGGGTGAAATGTTGCGCGAGGGCGGGTGGGTGCACTTGTGCTTTCCGATGCGCGCGGAGCCCGAACAGTTGTGTGCCTGCCGCGATCCCGAGTGCACTCCCGAGGATCCGCGGCGGATCGTCGGTGAGCTCTTGTGGCCCGAGCGCTTTCCCGAAGACGTGGTGAAGGAAGATGAAACGACGGGCATGGGCCCCAGCGTCGCCGCGGCGCAGAACCAACAACGACCCACCCCAGCGTCAGGCGGGATCTTCCAAAAGTCGTGGTTCCGCTACTGGCATCACCAGGCCGGACACTCGGTGCCGAACGATCCGAAATTCCCTTGCCGCGATGAAACGTGTTTCGCGTTGCCCGATGAAGGTGTGTGGCTTCAGTCGTGGGATATGACTTTCAAGGGCACGGACGGAACGGACTTCGTCGCGGGCGGGGTGTGGCTCTACGACGCGCCGCGGGCGTTCCTGGTGGCTCAGGTGTGCGCTCGTATGTCGTTTGTCGAGAGCTGCCGTGCGGTGGTCGCGATGTCCGCGCGCTACCCCATGGCGATCACGAAGGCGATCGAGGACAAGGCGAACGGACCCGCGATCGTGAGCGCGCTCGAGCTGCAGATCTCGGGGCTTGTGCTCGTCAATCCCGAGGGCGGGAAAGAGGCTCGCGCGCATGCGTGCTCAGGCTTGTTCGAAGCGGGAAACGTGTTCATTCCGCACGACTCGATCGCTCCGTGGTGTCCAGCCTATCGCGCCCAGATGTCCACGTTTCCGCGCGGGGTCAACGATGACATGGTAGATCAGACCACACAGGCGTTGATCCGTTTGCAGCAGAAACATGTGCCCTTCGCTCAGGCGATGCGTGCCGTAAGAGAGACCTGGAAAAATGGCTAACTATCTGTCGAGGCTCTTCGAGCAAGGTCTTTCTTTCGTTCAAGACAACTGGCAGAACGTCATGACCGGGCTTGGCACGGCCCGCGACAAGACCGTTTTCGGATCGTTTCAGAATCTGCAGCCCATTCGCGACAACGAACTTACGGCGCTGTATCACCAGAACGACACGGCCCGAAAAGTCGTTGCCTTGAAGCCTCAGGAAATGATGCGCCAGGGCTTCACGGTCAATGTCGAAGAAGATGTCGACGCGTCGGGGGATATCGTCGAGTCACTTCTAGATCTCGATACCGGCGCCAAGGTTCGAGACGCGATGATCTGGGGGCGGCTGTACGGGGGCGCGGCCGTGATCATCGGCGCCGACGACGGCTTGCCGGCCGACGAGCCCTTGGATGAAAACAGGATCCAATCGGTCGACTTTCTGCAGGTGATTGACAAGCGCTTTTTGCTCCCCGATGTTTTCTTTGGGGAGCACGAACCCCAGCTCTTTCGCGTGGTGCCCCGCACCGGGAGTTCTGAAACGGCCGTGGTCCACCGGTCACGGTTGCTGCTGTTCGGTGGCGCACACACCAGCGACGAAGAGCGGGTGAAGCAGGGCGGGTGGGATCACTCGGTCATCACAGGGATCTACGACGTGCTTCGGATGTTCGATAGCGTGTGGAAGTCGAGCGAACACCTGATGTCCGATGCCAGCCAAGCCGTGTTCAAGATCCAGGGCCTGATGGCGATGATCGCAGGGCAGCAAAAGGAAGAGCTCCAAACGCGTATGCAGTTGGTGGACATGTCGCGATCGGTGGCGCGTGCCGTGCTGCTCGACGCGGACGGGGGAGAAGAGTTCAAGCGCGAGGGGTCGAGCTTTACCGACGCTTCAGTCATGGTCGAAAAATTCATGATGCGTCTGGCGAGCGCAGCGGATACCCCGGTCACGATCTTCATGGGTCGAAGCCCCGCCGGGCAAAACGCGACGGGGGATGCCGACTTTCGGTGGTTCTACGATACGATCAAGACGGCGCAAAAAAACGATCTCTTGCCCCAGCTCAAGAAGCTTGTGCGAATCCTGATGCTTTCGAAGGACGGACCCACGGGGGGCAAAGAGCCGGACAAGTGGGCGATCAAGTTTGCGCCGCTGTGGCAGCTAACGCCGAAGGAACAAGCGGAGCTCGAAGAACTCACCGCGAAGAAGGACAAGCTGTACATCGACGCAGAGGTGTTGCTGCCGGAAGAAGTCGCAGAATCCCGTTTCCGCCCGGAAGGGTTCTCGACCGAGACGCAGATCGATCAAGACGTGCGCGAAGGGATGCTCGAAGCGGAGCGCGCGCCGGTCGAACCCGTCGAGGGCGAAGAGAAGTCTGCCGAAGAGCCGGTCGAAGAAACTGGGAAAGTCGTGTTGGCCCCGACCGACGTGAAGGTGATCACCCGCGTGAACGAAGGCCGAGCCGCTTCGGGCTTGTCCCCGCTCAGTATCGAAGAGGGCGGAAACCTCTTCATCGCAGAGTTCGACGCCTTGCAAAAAGCGAAGGGCGAAGCGGTCGGAGCAGCCGAAGGGGACGTCGCGGCGGGAGAGATCGATCCAGGTGCCTCAAAGGATCCGCCCCCCGCCTTTGGTGCGCCGCCTCCCCCCGTAGAGACCCCACCCGATGGCGAAGAAGATCCCGAACCGGGCGACGCGTAGAGCGCTCTCGGCACGACCGCCGCGGGCACAAGCGCTCGCGATGGCGAAGCTGATCCGGGATCGGCTGACGCGTCTCGAGAAAGTGATCGAGCGTTTGCTGTTCCCGGTGCTGGGCCAGTTCTCGCCCAAGGTCGGATCGCCAGATCAGCCACGCGAAGACGCGACCTTACCCCGGTTCGTGTCCGCGCGCCTCGAAGCGATCGAATTGCACTTGATCGAGATCTTCGACGATGTCGAGCTCGACGGCGCGCTCGAAGTGATCGGCCGGCGGGTGTCGAAGAAAAACGGAACCGAGTTACAGCGCGTGGTGGGGATCGCGATCCGTCAAGCCGATCAAGGTATCGGCGCACAGCTCGAAGGCTTCCGGCAAATCAACGTCCAACGGATCAAGTCGCTGGCGGGGCAAGAGCTCGTGCAAATCACACAGCTCTTGCAAGCGTCCGAAGGACAAGGGCTTCGCGTCGAGGTTCTTCGGAAGCAAATTCAAGAGCGTTTCAGCGTCACGAAAGGCAAAGCGGATCTTCTCGCTCGAGATCAAACGCTTACCTTGAACGCTCAGATCGCGCGCAACCGTCAGACGAATCTGGGGATCGAATCCTACGTGTGGACGACGTCGGGCGATGACCGTGTGCGCGACGGTACTGCAGGCCCGTTAGACCACGCGATCCTCGACGGGGAAACGTTCCGCTGGGATAACGCACCCGACGTCGGAGACGGTCGTAGGCTCCACCCTGGCGAGGATTTCCAGTGTAGGTGCACAGCCTTTCCAGTTCTGCCCGAGCTTGCCTAGTCCCGTGATTCCGTGCTAGTGCCTGGATCGTGGGTACGGAAACAGTCGAGCGCTTGGACGTCGGACGTTTGAGCCAGATCGAGCGAACGCCTCAAGGCGGCTTGCGGATCCCGGCACACCTTACCCGCACCGGGGTCTTCGCCTACACACTGCCGGATGGCAGCGTGCGCCGGGAGCTCCGGCACCCGGATGAGGTGTTCGCGAAGGATTCGCTAGCGACGCTGTCCGGGGCGCCCGTGACCAACAGACATCCCGCCACACCGGTGCGACCCAACAACTGGCGCAAGCTTTCGGTCGGTCATGTTGGCGAAGACGTGAAAGCGGACGGACGGTTTATTGCCGCGCCGATCCTCGTGCAAGACGCGAGCACGATCAGCGATGTGGACAAAGGGGATCTGAAAGAGATCTCTTGTGGCTACTCGTGTCGCCTGGACAACACCCCGGGCGAGCACAACGGCGAGCACTATGACGCGGTGCAGACGTCGATCAAATACAACCACGTCGCGCTTGGTCCGAAGGGCTGGGGGCGGGCAGGCAATGAAGTCGCTTTGCGGCTCGACTCAAACGGAAACCAGATCGAGAGACAAGAGGAAATCATGCCCACGAAGACCATCAGGATCGACGGCGTTGACTACGAGGTCGGGTCGGACGCGCACCTCAGCAAGGTCGAGTCGATGCACAAGGCCAAGCTCGACACCGTCACCGCGAAAGCCGACGACGAGAAGAAGCGCGCAGACGCTGCCGAAGGCGAGCGCGACGGCTTGAAAAAGGAGCTCGCCGAAGCCAACGATCCGAAGCGGCTCGACGGCTTGGTTTCCGACCGCGTCGCACTCGTGAGCACGGCGCGCAAGGTGCTGGGCGACGAAGAGAAACTCGACGGCAAGACCGACCGCGAGATCATGATCGCGACCATCCGCCACGACGACGAAGACTTCGACGCCGAAGGTAAGTCGGACGAGTATGTCCGCGCCTACTTCGAGGCAACCGCCAAGGGCTCGACGCGGCGCCAGGACGCTGGCGGGATCAAGGCCGTTGCCGCGGCCGCTCGTGAGGCATCCGCCAAGGGTGGCGACAAGGGCAAGCGCCAGGACGGAGGCGGCGAGCAGGTCGACCGCTTCGACGCCAAGGCGGCACAGCAGCGCATGCACGAACACAACCGCGAGCTGGCTTCGCAGCCCCTTCGCTTCACCCGCAGCAACTGAGGATCGACATGCCGCAGACCGTACATGCACTGAACATCCCGCAAGCCCGCCCCGGCATGGTTGCCGACGCGGGCCGCGCGAAAGACGTGATCTCGCGTCTCGCCGAAACCGCAACCGGGATCCGAGCGGGCACGCTGATGGTCCCGGGGACCGACGCAGAAACGCAGGCGCTCCCCCCGACCGCGACCGGCCAGGTGTCGGACGGTGACGGACTGGGCATCGTCATGTATGACGCCTCGAAGATGCCCGCGCGTACCGCGGTCGCCATCGCCGTCGATGCCGAATACGACGACGAAGAGACCTTGCCGATCGTACAGAAGGGCCGGATCTGGGTGCTCTGCGACGACGCCGCAACGGTCACCGCCAACACGGCGGCGTTCGTTCGCTTCACGGCCGGCGCGGGCGAAGTGCTCGGGGCCTTCCGCGAAGACGCGGACGGAGGCGACGCAGTGGCGTTGCCGCTCGCCGTGTTCCGATCGGCGCATCAGGATGTGGTGTTCCAGGCGGACACCTTCCGGATCGCCCTACTCGAGATCAACCTGCCCAGCATCTGATCGAAGGACAAGAACATGAACGCACCTCTGGATTTCTTCATCGATCACTCATGGCTTCAGGCCGAGATGGCACGTCGAGGTCAACGCCTCGACGCGGGTGAGACCGCGGCGCTCGCTCGACAGCTCGAGCACATCTTCGCGCAGACCTACGACATCAAATACAGCGAGCTGAAAGCCCGCCGTTTCATCCCGGTCGACACCTCCGTCGATCCCGGCGCGGAATACTACACGTATCGCCAGTGGGATCAGATGGGCATGGCGAAGATCATCGCCAACTACGCCGACGATCTGCCCCGCGTCGATGCGCTCGCGAAAGAGTTTCCAGCGCCGATCAAGTCGCTGGGCGCCGCGTACGGATTCTCGATCCAGGACATGCGCCGATCCGCCATGGCCGATTCGCAGCTCGACAGCCGCAAGGCTGCCACCGTGCGACGTGCACACGAGCAAGCGGTCGATCAGATCGCAGCCATCGGAGACTCTGATGCTGGTCTCGGTGGGTTCACGAACAACGCCAACGTCCCGCTGGTCACCCCCGACAACGCGCCCTGGTCGACGGCGACCCCGCTCGAAATCGTGGCTGATGTCAACAAGCTGTTGAATGCGATCGTGACGGCGACGCTCGAGACCTTCGAGCCGGATACGTTGCTTCTGGACACGGCGAGTTTCCAGATCATCAACTCCCGGCCGATGAGCTCGACCGGTGACAGCGACAAGACGATCCTCCGGTTCTTGCTCGACAACAACCCGTTCTTGTCGAACATCGATCAGTGGGCTCGGCTCACCACGGCCGGCGCCGGATCGACGACAAGGCTTGTCGGATACAAGCGCAGCGACGAAGTGTTGGCGCTCGTCATCCCCCAAGAGTTCGAGCAATTCGCGCCGCAAGCGCGCAACCTCGAGTTCGTGATCCCCACCCACAGCAGGATCGGCGGAGTGTCGGTTCGCTATCCGTTGGCCATGGCGTACATGGACGGCACCGGAGCTTGATCGATGGCAACTTCAGACAGCAGAGTTTCGATCGTTGATATCGATCAGCTGGCGGTCACGGCCGCGGAGACCGCGATCAACGCGGAGATCGAAGTGCTCGAAGCCGCGGGCTTCGTGGTGCGCGAAGTCCTGACCCACAAATACGGGCCGTCTCACGACCCGAAAGAGGCGGTCAAGTTGCTTGGGGTGATCCCTTCGCACCTCGACCACAGCAACAGCGCGGCGCACGACATCCACTTGAAGAGTGCGCAGACCATGATCCCCTTGCCGTTGCACGGCTTGAACGACAAGGACGGCGATCCGCTGGTCAAGTTCGTGACCGGGGATACTGAAGTCCCGGGCTACAACCTGGCTGACTCGGAAGCCTACGGCGTTCGGTGGAACAACAAGGCGACGCACGATCCGTTCTTGCTGTCGATCCCGATGCCTCAGGATGTGGACAACGCCGAAGACATGGTCGTTCATATCTTGGCGAGCAAGACCGGCGCGACCGTGGGTGACGCGACCACGTTCACGGCGACGGGGTTCTTCCACACGGTTGGCGCCTTGCACGACGCGGACGCCGATGTGGGTGGGGCGAGCTCGGCCATGACGGGCGACGCCACGGCCAAGACCGTTCAAGAGGTCACGCTCACGATCGCCTCGGCGGACGTGCCCGCGTCGCCTTCGTCGCTGTCGCTCACGCTGCAGCCCACGGACGGCACGCTGGCGACCGATGACGTTGTCATCGAGGGTTGGTGGATCGAGTACACGCCGCAGCTCTTGACCAGCTGATCTCACCACAACCCGATCGAGCCCGAGAGCGTGCAAGCGCCTCGGGCTTCTTCGGTGAAAGGCGAGAACCCCCATGGCATCCCTGAACAACAAAACCGAACGACTCCTCACAGGTCCCACGATCCCCGGGCACGGCACAGCCAGTTGGCCCCCCGGTGTGAGCCCGCTCGATCTCAACTACTGGAACGCCGCCAAGCGTAACGGGATGATCAAGGTGTGGCTCCAAGAGCGGTACATCAGCGTCGACTTGCGAGTCGAGCCCAAAGCCGAAGACGGGCCGACCGCGGCGGAGCTCGCCGTGCTTCCCACCAAAGAACTCGAGGCGTCGCTAGTCGATGCACCGAAGGCGTGGGCCGTGGCGATCCAGGTGGAGCTCGATCGCCGCAAGGCGGATCTGGCGACCCGCGTGCGCGAAGACTTGACCGGGCTCAAGGTGGAAGAAGCCTTGCCACTGATCGTGGCCGAAACCTCCGCCGAAACGCTCGAGCGCTGGTCCGAAGCGGACAAGCGTAAGACGATCGGCGAAGCCATCGATGAGCGTCTCGGTGATCTGATCCTGGACGAAGACGAAGACAGCGAGGACTGATGGCCGTAGACCTCGCCAGCTTTCTCCGACGTTTCCCCGAGTTCGAATCGGCGAAGAGCTCGGGCATGGTCGAAGAAGCGATCCTCGAAGCGGGGCGCAACGTCGACTCTGGCGTGTTCGGTGACAAGACCGACGACGGGATCCGGTGGATGACGGCGCACCTCTTGGCGATTGGACCCTTCGGGCAAAACGCCCGGATGGTTTCGAAGGACGGATCGACCACCTACGAAAAACGGTATTGGAAACTCGTGGCGAGTGTGACCCCGGGGTTCAGGGTGGCGTGAAGACATGCCGCGCGCTGTACGCATCATCGATCGTGACCGAGGCTTCAAACGCCTTGTGAAGCGCATACGCCGGGGGGCGAACCCGCCCCCGGTCAAGGTCGGGGTGTTGTCAGGCTCGGGCGGGGAAGCGTCGGGCGAGGGTGGTCTGTCCGTGCTCGATGTCGCGTCGATTCACGAGTTCGGCTTGAATGGTACGGAGCGGTCTTTCATCCGGGCTTGGGCCGACGCGGATCGCGCGGAGCTCGAAGACGCGGAGAAGCGCTTGGCCGAAAGCGTGATCAAGGGCAGGGACACTGTCGAGAGCGCGCTCGAAAAAATGGGTGTGTTGTTCGCTGCAAAGGCACAGAAGTACATCCAGGACGGACGCGTAACGCCTGCGACCGTGAAGAGTGATGGCGATGGCAACACGACGCTCATCGACAAGGGCCAGCTAGTGGGCTCGATTTCACACGAGGTCGGGTAATGGCGATCCCGTGGGACACAGTCCGCCCCGAGTTGCTTTCGCTGGTCAACAACCTGAGCGGGCTTCAGACGATCTGGATCGACAAGCGCCGGCCGTTCACGGATCCAACCGGCCAGGCCTGGGCGCTGCTCCGTATCAGGACCGCGGTAGGTATCGGAATCGACGATCGTAGATACACGGATCTCGAAAAGGGTATCCCGGCCGCGACGCTCGAAGAAACGTTGAACGGCCATCGAAGGGTGAGTCTCGAGATTCGAGTCGAGAGCTTTCGCCACGATGACGATCGGTTCGCGTTCAATGCCGCGAGCGACATCGGGACACGTATCGGTTTCAACTCTTCGCTTGCTCGGTTGCGCGGCGTGAACATGTCGCTGATCCGCGTCGGGCAAGCGATCGATCTTCCGAACATCCTGAAAGACGATCGGATCACGTCGGTCGCTTTGCTGGAGGTGTTCTTGAATGCTGGGATCACCGCAGCCGACGGGGCAGCCGCGGCCGCCGATGCTGGCGAAGAAGATCCCACAGCAAATCATGTGTTCACTATCGAGAGTGTGGAAACCCCCGAAGGGACCTTTACGCCATGAGCCTCAACGACATTATCACCCTTTCGATCACCGCGAACACAACGACCGTGAGCAAGCTCGGTTTCGGTGTACCGCTGATCGCAACGCATCACGTCGTGATCGCCGCGCGCGTGCGCGAGTATGCGAGCCTCGCCGCGATGACGGATGACAGTTGGCCCGCGACCGATCCGGCCGTGCTCATCGCGACGAAGATTCTTTCGCAAAACCCGAAGCCCCCCACTGTGAAGATCGGCAAGCGTGATTCGGCGTTCACGCAGATCATCACGTTCACCCCGATCAACTTCACAGAAGATTACGTGTATACGTTCGACATCGTCGTCGGCGTCACGACCACTACGATCACCTATACCGTGCTGGCCGCGTCTTCGGTAGCCATCATCGCCACGGCGATGCACGCCCTGATCAATGCGGTCGCGGGGATCACGTCAAGCGACGACACCACGCACGTCACGATCACCACGGACACCGCCGGGGACCTCGTCGACTACGTCGGCTTTGACGAGCCCGACAATTTCTCGCTCAAAGATTCGACGGCAGATCCCGGCCTGGCCGCAGACCTGGCGCTGATCGAGGCGGCGGATCCTGATGGTTGGTACGCGCTGGTCCTGGACTCGAATAGCGAGCCCGAGATCTTGGCGGCCGCCGCGTGGATCGAGTCTCGCAAAAAGATCTTTCTCACGAACACCAGCGACAGCGAGTGTGTGGACAACGTCGTTACCGACGATGTCATGAGTGACCTGCAGGGGTTCTCATACGCACGCACGGCGATTCTCTTCTCACAGTCCCGCTTGCTCAACTGGTCCGGTGCGGCGTGGGCGGGCAACCGTCTGCCGAGTGATCCGGGTTCGAGCACTTGGGCCTACAAGACGTTGGCGGGTGTGTCGGTTGATTCGAACTTGACCGGCGGACAGGTGAGCGTGATCGAGAGCAAGGGTGGAAACGTCTTCCGCACGATTGCAAGCGTCAACGTGACGACGTTTGGCATCATGGCATCGGGAGAGTTCATCGACATCACGAGGTTCATCGACTGGCTCGATCAGCGCACGAAAGAGCGGATCTTCGGTGTGTTGATCAACAGCCCCAAGATCCCGTTCACGGACACCGGGATCGGAACGATGGTTGCTCAGGTCAAGGCACAGCTCGACCAAGGGATCACGGCCGGCGGACTGGCCGCAGACCCCGCGCCCCGCGTCGAGGCACCGAAGGCGGCCGACGTGAGCTCCGCGAACAAGGCTGCGCGCATCTTGCCCGACATCACCTTCCAAGCCACGTTGGCGGGTGCGATTCACACGCTCGTCATTTCTGGCGTTCTCTCGGTCTGATAGGAGCGATCCCCGATGGCACTCAAAGTCTACGATGCAAACGAAATCCTGATGATCATCGCCGGGATCCCTGTGACCAGCGGTTACGACGATGGTGAGTTCTGCCGAATCGAACAAGAGACCGAGGATTTCACCGACAAGGTCGGGACCGATGGCGAGGTCACCCGCAGCCGAACGAACGACAAGCGCGCCACGTGTTCCGTGATCCTTATGCAGTCCAGTTTGGGGAACGCGCTACTGTCCGCGCTCAACAACATCGATCGGCTGGCGGGCAACGGCGCCGGGGTCGGCCCGTTCCTCGTGCAAGATCTCCAAGGCACGGCGCTGTATGCGGCGGCCGAGTGTTGGATCTCGAAGCCACCCGACGTGAGCTTCGACCGGGAGCCTACCGCGCGCGAGTGGACGATCCGGATCGCCTCGCTCGAGCGCTTCGACGGCAGCAACTGATCACACCTAAGGCGAGAGAGGATAGGGCGACATGTCGAGGGAAACGAAGACGAAGACGATCGGTGAATACACCTACCACGTGACGCAGCTCGGCACGAAAGCCGGCGGCCGTGTCATGGTGCGCTTGATCAAGATGATCGGTGTAGCCGCAGGCGAGGCAATGCAGGACGCAGGCAAGGGTGCCGACTTCGACTTCGACGCCGGCACCGTGGGCAAGATCTTGTCGAACCTTGCGGGCACCTTGGGCGAAGCGGATTTCGATTACCTCTGCGATTCTTTCGTCGCGTCAACTGAGGTCACTGGGAGCGACTACGGAGACAAGCGCTTGTCGTTTGGCGACGTAGAATTTTTTGACTTCCACTTTGCGGGTTCCTACTTCGAGCTCGGACAATGGCTCTTGTTCGCGATCGAGGCGAACGGTTTTTTAGGCAAAGGGGGTCTCGCCGCGATGCTGCGACAGGCCGCCGCACTTCGCCAGGCTTCGCAAGACTCCGACAAGCAAAAAGGGTCTTCGTCGACATCCCCGAACACCTCCACGCAAGCTGGCATATCTGGCGCGTAGCGACCTCCCCACACATCCGTGACACCCTGATCGATATCGAGACCCTGTGGAGCCTAGACGATCTGTATGATGCGCACGACGTGATCGACACTCTTGAAGAGCTCGAGCGCAAGCGCCAGGAAAAACCCTGATGGCACTTCGAGAGATCATCGCGCGATTCGGTTTTCAGTTTGATCAAGCTGGGCTGAAGAAGGCACAGAACGGAATCGGTGGGGTGATCGGATCACTGCGCACGTTCGGTGCGGTGATCGCGGGCTCTGTGATCGTGCGAGGTGTGTCGAACTTCGTTCGCGAAGTTGTGGCCGCAGGCGATGAGCTAGGCAAGACCGCGGCCCAGCTCGGTGTTGGGGTGACCGAGCTACAGCGTTGGCAGAAGGCGGCACAGTTCTCCGGCGCCAGCGCGCAAGAGTTCAACACAGGGCTGCGCACGTTCGCGAAGAACGCGCTTCTGGCCCAGCAAGGATCGAAGCAAGCCGCGGACGCTTTCGGAATGCTGGGCGTCGATATCGAAGACGCTTCGGGCAATCTGAAAGAGAACACGGTCTTGATGCGCGAGGCGGGGCTAGCGCTTGGCAAGATCGAGAACTCCACCGAACGCGTCGCGCTCGCTCAGCAGCTCTTCGGGCGCGCGGGCACGAAGCTGCTCCCCTTGTTCGCGAAGACCAGCGAGGAGCTAGACAAGCTTCTGAATCGTGTCGATGAGCTCGGCGGGGGCTTCTCCGAAAACGCCGTGATACTGGCGGAAGACGCGGCCGACGCGTTTCTAGATCTGGAGATTGCTACCGATTCTCTGAAGAGCGCAATCGCCGAACAACTCTTGCCCTGGCTTTCTGCATCGACGCGACGCTTCGCCGAATGGCTCGGGGGGATCACGAAGAACGAAGCGGCCATGAACTCACTGAAAGCGATCGTGCTCGCGCTCGGGATCGCGTTGGGCAAGGCGGCGATTGCCAAGTTCGGTGCGTCTCTCTTGAGGCTAGGCAAAGCAGCGATCTTGCCCCTGCTCAAGTTCGCGCTTTTGTTCTTGGTGGTTGATGATCTGATCGCTCTCTTCTCCGGAAGGGGGTCTGTGATCGGTGTGTTCATCGACAAGATCTTCGGACCGGGATCCGCGAAGTCGATCGTCGACGCGATCAAGGGCATCGGCAAAGCCGTTTCCGACGTCGTCAAAACAGGGGACTTCAAACAGTTCGACGAAGATCTCGAAGACATCTTCGCGCCGCTCGGGTTCGACATCGTTTCCGATATCGTCTTCACGTTTGACATGATCGGCGAAGCGCTCGATCAATTCGGCGCCGAAACGTCCGAGGGCTTCGCGCTCATTTCGTCGGACGTTGTCGCGTTCGTGAAGAGCATTCCCGGCAAGATCACTGCAGGGATCACGGATATTCTAGTAGGCGCCAAAGAGCTCGGCAAAGCGATCGTCGATGGGATCATCGATGAGATCTTGGCCGGCGGTAAGAACATGGTGAAGGCGCTGGGCGACACCGTGAAAGGCGCAATCTCTGGTGTGAAGAGCTTGATCGAATCGAAGAGCCCCTCGAAGCTCGCGGCAAGAGAGATTGGCAAACCTCTTGCGGAGGGTGTTCCTATGGGTGCACTCGACGCAGCCCGAGGCGCGGCGCGCAAGACAGCGTCGGCGCTCTTTCGTGCGTCGGCCCTCTCTTCGCCGCGTTCGATCTCCGCGCCCGCGAGGGGTGCCGGGGGTGGGGGAGGTCCGACGGCAGCGACTTTCACTTCCACGCTCAACATCACGGTCAACGGTGGAAGCGCTAGCGACCCACAGATCCAGAAGCTTCGCCAGGGTGTGCGCTCGGAGCTTCGTGATAACCGGCGCGCTACACTAGAGGCTCTACGTCAAACCGTGGAGACCCCTTTGATATGACCGCCTTCATCGTTCCCGACGACGACTCAGGTCGGATTATCACGTTCGACGTGATCGAAAACGAGCTACACGAAAACATCGCGGAAGTGACGGAGCATCCGGTTGAGGTAGGTGCGAACGTTTCGGATCACGTCCGGCCGCTGCCCGATCAACTATCGCTCACGGCGTACACTTCGAATCAACCGATCAGAGTCAACCCTTTCACGCAACGGGGAGAGCTGATTTCGTTCGCGCTCGAAACCCCGACCTGGACTGTGCCCGTCGAAGCGACACCCGGATCCTTATACCGCGCGGGTTTGAGTGGTCTTTCGTCTCTGTTCGACGATCCCACGAACGTGAAGATTCTGGCATTCAGTGAAGAGTTCAACGCGATCTGGGAGACGTACGAAATCCTCCGAGAGTTCCAAACGAACGGGGTTCTTTTGCAGATCCTCACAGGGATCCGAACCTATGAAGACATGGTCTTAACGCGCGTGACCGCGCCTCGTAACGCTGGTGATTCGGGGGTCGCGTTCGGTCTTGAAGTGCGAGCGCTTCGCATTGTCGAATCTGGACAAGTCACGGCCGCCCCCGTTCCCGCGGACGATGTCCCCGGGGGCAAGCCCTTAGAGAACAAGGGCGGGCAGGGTGCGCAAGCGCCGGTGCCGGGTGAAGACGAAGCCCGCGGCGGATCGATCGCGTTCGAGATCCTTTCGGGACAGGGGTTGATCTGATGCCTGTGATCGTTCCCGTGTTCCCAGGTGAGCCCCTTTATCAGGAAAGGGTGCGCCTCGAGGATCGTGATTACATCTTCCGGTTTGACTGGTCCAACCGCGAAGGTCGGTTCTATATGTCGATCTTCAATCCCGACGGAGAGCCGCTCTTGCGGGGGATCAAGATCGTTGCCAATTGGGGGC
>Ga0114923_10000952_pt1 | contig 20455 bp, 22 predicted proteins | sample SumtaG_FD_89578 | JGI IMG/M metagenome (GOLD analysis project Ga0114923, IMG submission 89578) | Deep subsurface microbial communities from Indian Ocean to uncover new lineages of life (NeLLi) - Sumatra_00157 metaG | ecosystem: Environmental > Aquatic > Marine > Oceanic > Sediment | place: near...
GCCCACCCTGTTTCATTTATAATATCTGCAAAAGTAAATTTTTGCAGTTTTGATGCAATTATTGAAAGTTTAGTCTCATCTTCAGTTATGTCATGTGCTTTTAATTGTACAACTTTTAAATAATGGTCTTCATCCTCCTCAATCTTTCTTATTCCGGAGATATACCCATTGTCTGCAAGAGAATTTATTATTCTTTCAACATCTTCTATTGAAACATTTAAACCGGGTTTTTCGTCTAAGATTAATTGGTAAAGGGCATAAAGTGGAATAGCTTCTTTAATTTCATAATTGTGATCTTCCAGCTGTATTTCGGCTTTATTTAATCGTGAAACTAATCTTAAAATAAAATCCTTAATTTCTTCGTTATAAATATCCTCAGTAGAAGGGATTACAACAATAGTATCAATAATATCTTGAGTGAATTTATTTTTCGATAAATCTGTTAAATCGTCATTCGAGAATATATGAGAATTTACGTTTAGAGATTCTCGCTGGTTAATCAGACTTGACAATAACCTAATTTCTTCTCTCAAGTCTAGTGCTACTGAGTAAGCATTAGAATAAGCTTCATTCTCAATTAAACGTGATAAATTACTTGTGAACTCAGAGATTCTTTTCAGCTCATTAAAAATTATAGAATTGAAGAAGTAGATTTCAGTAGACAGGAATTTAATCTCCTCATTGGAAACTTTTTTCTGCTTTTCCCCTTTTTTTCTCATCAAATATAATGAAATAGGATCAGAAGGTATATTAGACATCTTTTGTTTAAGGAATTTAATGCGTTTAATAAAAAAGCTTATCAAATCTTCGAATACTGGATTATTAATATTAAAAATTGGACCAAGAGACTTACTTAATTCAACTTGGAGAGTTCCTAGTTCAGCCTTAACAGCATTACTTTTTTGATTATCTTCTATTTTTATTGTTTCAAGGCTACTTGGAATTGAAATTCCATGTAATAACTCGTCTTCTCTACTTAAAAACTCAATATTTTTTTCTATCCCCTTCGCTTCTTTAATAACTTTCTTACCAAATTTAGTAATCTGCCATTTCGGTAGGATATTGTTTTTTTCAATCATCCTCTCTACTTGATTGAATTTTTCTAATTGTAAAAGGATATTTTTAACTACCCTCATTGATAATCCTGTTTTTTCACTTATATAACGAATACTTGAAGGTGTTTTACCATTTTCATTTAAAAATATCAAAATCTTTTCGATACCTTGCAAACTAATAGGCAATTCTCTTGTTGGATTCATTTTTTCGATTGATTTTAAAAAATTTTTTTTTCTCTAATTGATATAAAGTTTTTCATATATATAAATGTTTCCATATGGGAACATTCTTCGGTTTTATTTACTATAATATAAAGCAAAATAAAAAACCACACAGTGATTTTCCAGATCTATTTAGATGTATTCTAGATTAATAGTAACAAAAAAAATAAAAAAAATGATGTACTAACCCAAATTACGAAAAACTTAGAATCCTACTTTTAGGAAAGTTATTCTCACAATAATAGATAGTATTCATATCAAAGTTGGTAGAAAAATGGATGATTCAAATAATAAGGTTATGAGTTTAAAACAGGCCATTAGTAATAACGTAAAAGATGGTGATGAATTAGTTTTAGGAAATTATACACTTTCGATGTGTGTCGCATTAGCATCGGAAGTAATCAGACAGAGAAAGAAGCACCTTACAGTCTATACTCAATCCAGTCATATAGATCTTGAATATTTAGCTGCGGGGGATTGTATTGACAAATTAATCACTAATTTTATATCTGTAATTGGTGGAACCGGTAACGTGATCCGTAGGATGAAAAGCGGAGAAATTGAGGTAGAAGAATATTCAAATTTTCAATATAATGCGCGACTTCAGGCGGGGATGTATGGTTTTTCTTTCATGCCAGTTTTGGAGGGAGCAATAGATACAGATCTTTTTAAAAAAAGGACATTTTTAGGAGAAAATAAATTTAAGGTCATTAAGTGCCCCTATACAGGAAAAGATATTCTTACGGTACCTGCTGCGAATCCTGATGTATGCATAGTACATGTGCAAAGAGCTGATAAGTATGGAAATGCTCAATATTGGGGAGCAATGGGAAGCGTTCAAGCTGCTGCACTCGCAAGTAAAAAAATAGTTGTATCATGTGAGGAGATTGTTGACCATGAAATTATTCAATCAAGTCCCCACCATACTATCATTCCAGCATACAGAACTAACGCAGTTGTAAAAACTAAATTCGGAGCGCATCCAACTCCTGTAGTGGGATATTATAGAGGTGATCCTTTTTTCAATAATTGGGCTTTTGGTTTAATGAGATCAAACGAAGGAATAAAAAGATGGCTGGATGAATGGGTTTATGGATGTGAAGATCATGATGCCTATCTTCAGAAATATGGAGAATATTATGGAAGCGATATGTTAAATTCACTTAAATGCGATCCTTTTTTTTCAGCTCCAGTAAATTACGGGTCGCCTCACCCAAACTGGGATGATAATGGCGTACATACAACGCTGGGAATAAAATACGAAGATATCGAAAAAATTATGGAAAAGGAGGGAATTTTTCATGAATAAACGTTATTCTATGGATGAATTATTAAATATTTCAATTGCTCGAGAAATCCGTGATTATGAGAATGTTGTCATCGGTGCCGGTATTCCTGTAACCGCATGCGTATTAGCCAAGGGTTTACATGCCAAAAATGCGATTATAATGACGGAATCTGGTTTAATAGGGTTTGATCCGGTAGTTCCTTTAATTGGAATTGCAGATGTACATGCTAGTAAAGGGTTTTCTTATTCCACAGATTTATTTTCAATTTTTACAACACATACTTATCGCGGATTTGTGGATTCTTGCTTCCTCGGTATTGGGCAGGTAGATAAATATGGAAATATTAATTCGACGGTAATAGGAGATTATGATAATTTTGAAAGACGGCTTCCAGGTTCGGGAGGTGCTGCAGATTTTATGTCTTACGCCAAACGGACGATCCTAACCTTAAATAGGGGTCAATTTGTGAAAAAACTTGATTATTTAACATCTCCAGGATATTTAGATGGGGGAGATAGCAGAGATAATTCGGGTCATTTTCCCATTGGAAGCGGTCCATGCACACTCATTAGTAGAAAGGCTATTTTCAAATTTGATCCGGTAACCAAAGAGATGTTTCTTGCTAGTACACATCCAGGAATTACCGTTGAAGAAATTAGAAAAGATATCCCGTGGGAATTAAAAGTTTCTCCGGATTTAGCAGAAACTAAACCACCCAGCGATGAGGAATTAGAATTTATGAGAAGATTTAATCCAGTCAAATCAATTGGGCTGAAAGCGTCCAGCAGACTTATTAATAGGATAAGATACCCGAAACTTCCAGAAAAAGGGAATGCTTTTCTAAAAGAGATACGGACTAAATTCTTTTCATAAACATTGAGATACGACACCGAAAAATCTTTTCAGCGAAAATACAAAGAAATTTTAACACCTTCATTGCATCAATGTATCCAAAATTGATTAAGAGGATTGATATATCATTAAAATCATCGAATCTAATAGCAATCAACAGAGTAATATTGAAGTGGAACTCTACCTTCAATATTCATCAGTAACACAAAGTTAAATTGAGAGCAGAATTGAATCAGAAAATATGATTTTAATGAAATTTTCCTAAATTGAGACAGTAGTTATGATTGATAACATAATTTCAATTTTCCATAAAATCGTTATTATTTTAAGTGAGAAATAGTATACTAATACCGATGACTACAATAAATGAAAAAAAGAAGTTAAAGAAAGAAAAGGAGAAATTTATGGAAAATTTATTTTTTCACTTAGATGGGGAACTAATTGAAACTGAAGATGATTTAACCAGATTGAAAGAAATCTTGGAAGTTGATGAGATTAGCAATAACACTAAAGCTGCTTTTAGATCAGCCCATAATTTTTATGAAAAACTAAAAAAAAACAATTTTTCTATTACAATAGAAGAAATAGCTAGAGAAAATAAGCCTTGACTCAGCTATTATTAAAAGTAATTGATGATTCTGTCAAAATTGATGATTTCGATTGTGGGGACGATGATATCAATTATTTTCTAAAAAATTTGGCAATTCCCAATCAATATAGAAAACTTTCAAATACTTATATTTTATATCTTGAAGAAACTAGACAAGTAGTTGCTTACTTTTCTATAATGGCGTCCCAGTTTAATACTGGAAATGCCCGTATCTATGGAATTGATAAAATACCAATTGTACTGTTGGGAAGGATGGGAGTCGATAAAAATTATAAAGGAAACAATATAGGAAGAATGTTGATAAATATAGCAATTAAAAAAGGGCTTGAAGCTAGTTTCTTAATTGCTTGCCGATTATTATTAGTGGAAACATCTCAAGATATGAAATCCTATTATTTAGAAAAATTAAATCTAGGTTTTGAATGGTTTAAAGATAGAAAAGCCTTCTCCATACTAATTATTGATTTGTTAAAATATGAAAAAAGTTTGAAATAAAAAATGATTTGTCATTGTATAAACAGAATTTCATAAATTTGAATTTAGCTTAGAGAATATAAGAAAATTTTTATTGAAAATTCATTGATTTTTAATCCTTTATAAGCGGTAATGAGACATAGAATATACTACCTTGATTTTTACCATCGGATTCCATCCATATGTCTCCACCATGTAATTCTACTATTTTCTTGGAGAGATATAATCCTAATCCAGACCCATCAATTCCTATATCAAGCCCTTGACCATATCGCTCGATTTTCCCAAATTGTTGGAAAACTTTTTCCTTTTCTTGAATTGTAAACCCGATTCCATTATCTTGTATTGATATAATAACATTCTCGTCTTTTATTTCTGATTTTATAATTATTTCTCCGGATGGAGGTGTGTATTTAATAGCATTGCTGAGTAAATTAGTAAAAACCTCATACATCTGTTCTTTATTAAATTTGGTAATAATATTTTCATCAATTTTCAAGTGAATTGCGTGATTTCTTGATTTGGCAAGACCTCGTAATTCATTTATACAGAATCTAATGAGAAAAGATAAATCTTCCATAGTAGCTTTTAGGTCAAGTTTACTCGATTCTATTTTGGTAGCTTCAATAAGATTTTTAATAATATCTTCAAGCCTTTGGCACCCTCTTACAACTTCTTCCAGCATTGAAGTTACTTCACTATCAATAGTTCCACCATATTGTTTTAAAATAAGACTAGTAAAACCTTTAATTGATATTAAAGGAGTCTTTAATTCGTGAGAAGCCCTTCTTAAAAATTCTGATTTTAATTCATTTAATTGTTGTAATTCTTTCTCCGCCATTTTTTCTTTAGTAACATCTACTATGGTCGCAAAAGTTGTATCTTTCTCCTGAAATTTAGACGTATGAGTATACACATCTATCCATCTGATTTCTCCCGTTTTACTTATTACTCTAAATGGTTCCCTACTTATCTCAATCTCACTATTATGCCCCTCCTTTCTTCTAGTAAATCTTTTTATAGTAATAGATCGATCTTCTGGATGAATAAATTTAAACACATCATCTAAGCTCTTGTTATTTAGCTCTTCAAATGAATATCCAAAGATGTTGGCTACAGTGTTATTAAAATATATTATGCGATTTTCTTGAACTATTACAAAACCTATAACCGATTGTTCGGTAATAGTTCTAAATTTTTCTTCGGATTCTCTTATTTCTTGCTCTGCTTTATTACGTTCTGTAATATCTCTTGAGATTAATAATATTCTTAAATCTCCGTTTTCGTCTCTAAAAGTTTTACCTTTTACCTCAAACCAACTAAAATGCCCATCTTTATGTTTAAATCTGAACTCTGATATTCCTGTTCCAGTTTTCAGACAATCCTTGAAAATCTTAATTGCCTGATCAAAATCATTAGGATGAATGAAATCTACCGGTCTTAGTTTAGAAATATCGCCCATTGAATAACCAAGAGATAAATATGCGTTATTAACAAAAATATTTTGTAAATTATTATCTATTACTGCAATTAAATCGTTTGCATTTTCATTGATTAAGCGATATCTTTCTTCAGATTCTTTTAATTTTTGTGTAGATTTCAAACTTTCAGTAACATCCCTTAACACTGCAATGATTTTCATATTCCCTTCAATTTCTACAATACTCCCTCTTGCAGATAGGAAAATGTAATGTCCTTTTTTATGTAAAGTCCGGTATTCTATTGTCAATTTTTTTACTGAATTGGTTTTTATTGATTTCAATATATCTTTCATTTCTTCAATAACTTTCGGTAAATCTTCTGGATGGATAAATTTAAATCCATTTAATCCAATTACCTCATCAGGATAATACCCTAAAATATCATAAACTTGAGGACTGACATAAGTAAATGTCCCATTTAAATCAATTTCTACAATAATATCTAAAACGTTATTTACAATTTGATGGAATCTTAGCTCATAAGAATCTATTTTTGGCATTAATTTTTTTTAACTAAGAAGAAGGTGATTTTCATATATCATACATTTTTTTTTTTAATAAAAATTTAAGTAAATAAAAAGACAATTGTTAGATGATCTGATCATCTTTCTCTCGATTAATATTGATTTTAAAATTCTTTTCATACCTTCCTTCTTGATTCTACGAATCTATTTTTTAAATAAAAAATGTGTCTCAACTTTGATTTTATTATGTTTAGTTGCTAAGAATATGGCATTTCTATTCCATTTTCTGTGGCATACTCCTCTGCTTCGCTTTCATGTTTAAAGATCTTCATTAGATCATATTCACATAATACTTTTTCCCCATCAATTTCAATTTCCATCATTGGGCGCGCGATTTCTTCAGTGCTATATTGAAAAGATATCAAGCAATATTTTTCACCTTCTTCAGACAATTGCGCGCATTTTTTACAAGCACCCTTTGGTCTTGCGCAGTGGAAGGGGATCATTTTAACTATTTTATCACTAATTTTTACCACCTTTCAGTTTTAAATTTATTGCTTTAAAATGATTATGTTAATTTGGTTCCAGAAGTTTTTTTCAATCATCTGAGAATTTACATAACATAGTTTTAACTTTTTTTCACATGCAATTTTTCTAAGTTTAAGGAATTCTGAAGCTTGTGGAAATATGCTGAGACCGTATAAATTTGCTTCCTTTATTTTCCAGAGTACTGTAAAGAAATCATGTCCACTAGCAAGTAATTTAGGCTTTTTTTCATTGAGGTTTAATTGATTCATTTGATTCATCAAATCACTAATGTAAATATTCCAATTATCGTGTATTAGCTCTTTAATCGTTTTAAGATCCAAATCAATTTTAGAATCTTTTACTGTAAGAAGATATCGAAGAGAAAATTTAATTTTATTTCTGCTGTTAGAATGAATTTTTCTTCTTTCTAGAAGATATAAATACTTACCGTATTCTGCTGCAATGTCTAAACATATGGTCTTGATTTGATTAGCATGTAATTGTCTATCTGGAAAAGCGTCTTTGAGAAAGTTTTCTAAAACATCTGGGGCTGTAAATATTTCAATATCGATATCATGGTATGTTGTATATAGTAGATTGTTAATTTTCTTTTTCTTGCCTGAAAGATGCATATAATCAGCATCAACAATACCATAAACATAATTAATTTGATTTGTATTACATACTTGGATTGTTTTAATGACTTCACCTTTATTATTTCGACGAACTGCCTTTTTGTACTTATTTTTTGATGAAACTATGGGAGTTTGTCGAGCAGAGCTTATTCCAGAGCAAGGAATTTTGAAAAAATGTTCTTGATAAGCAGGAATTACTCTGAACTGGCCCCTATATTTCTTGAGAAGGTATTCAAACAAGAGTTTATCTGTAATTCCTTCGACCACAAAAATCTTTAATTTCCTATTTTTTGGTCTCTTTTTAAGTTGGATAATTTCTGCGTATGCAGAATTTCTTCTATATCCCTGATTATTCATCCTTTTTAGGTTTTTTTTCTTTATATTTCGCATCTACACAATTTTGGGTATAATCATTTACTATTTGTGGGGAATGGGTTGCAATAAAATAGCGAATTTTCTTTTCTTTTCTAATCTCTCTTAGTGTATCGATAAAATCATAATGCCAATTAATGTTTAGAGAAATTTCAGGTTCATCAATCATTACAAGAGAATTTTCATCAGTATTAAAAATAATTTGATAGAATATAACGATAAGGTTATTTTCCCCTGATGATAATTTCGATAAGGGTAATTCTTCATTATCTTCCAAAAGAATAGAAATCCCTCGTTCCTTGAGAATCTTTAAACTTTTGAAGTCAAAAAACTTATTAATCGTATTTTCAAATAATTCAATGTCTTCCTTTGATTCAGACGGATTTAATTCTCTAAGATGCTCAGAAATTAATTCAAGTTTCTTATCGAAAAAATAATTCATAATATCTTGAAGTACATCAATTGTATATTCCGGTTTAAAATCATATTCCTTATCTATTAAATCTACTAATTTTGGGATTCTCTCTTCTAACTTTTTATATTCAACAATCTTAGCTTGATAATATTCATCTAATACCTCAAATCTGTTAATATTATTTCTTAGACTTTCTATGTAATTACATTTAAAACTCAAAAGAGCAAGTAACATCATTACCTGTGCCATAATTTCTTTATCATTTTTAACAAAGTCAGAAGTAAGAATCTCATCTATTGGAGTTTCTAAAGGGAATTTTGATTTTAAAAGCTTAAATACAACTTCACACTCATCTATATGAGGAGTTGTGTATGATACGTTGATACCTTCTCCCTTTATTGAAAACTTTATACTTGCTTTATCAAGATTGTTCAGTAAAATTGAAAAATTATATTTTTTGTTTGATTGATTGAACCAATATAGTTCAAGCTCAATTTTTTTAAAGGGAAATTTAAAAATATTTGTAAAATCAATTTCCTTAATTAAATAGATTATTTTAAGAATCGTAGTTTTTCCTATACCATTTAATCCATATAAGATGGTAACTCCTTCTGGATTCTCAAAGGAGATATCATAATCAAATTTCCCAAACAACCCAATAATACTGATTTGTTGTAGAGAAATTCCTCCCTCGAGTTCCTTAAAAATTTCTTCCATAATTATTGTTTAATCTCTCATTCTATAAAATTCATTCACATTGGTTTTAATTTCTATTTAATGAATCCTAATCGTTCTCCTCCTCGCTTATTAAAATGAGAAGAATTGAGATTTAAAAAAATATAAAATTTAAAAATAAAAAAAAAGGGTTTAGTAATAGGTTGTAATAAATCCAAAAATAACAAATATGAGCAAGCCCATTGTAAGGCTCATAAACCCGTAGATATAATAGGCTCTAAGGTATTTATCACTTAAAAACATTAAATCCGTCATGTACCAGCCAATACACCCACCAATACTCCAAATGGTTATATCTGTTATTATGTTTGTTGCACTATCGAATTTCACCTTGATATCTACTACATAGAGCAATGTGTTTTCAATGATTTCCCAAACAACTGCAAGTACAAGGATAATTATCCAATAAAGAACGAATTTTTTAAAATCGGGATCGTTGATTGGATCCTTAGGTTTACCAGTTAAGTTATGAATTATCCAGCCAAATGTAAATGCTACTATAAAGAGTGCTACGCCCCAGAGAAAATGTCCAACCGACCAATAATCAAATGATGCAATTGAGAGCTCTGTGTCATTTAAAGCGATAAGAGGAACACCAAGTGCTGTCGATATAATCGCAGTTATAATCACTACTATAAATAACCCCAGCATTATTACCAGAGGTATATTTCTTTTTTTCATTTTTTCAAATCACTTTGTTATATCATTTAAATTTGCATTTCAATTAAAGTACGATTGAATAAGACATCTTTTAATATATATTTAACATTATTTGACAATTTTAGTTAAGTGAAAAAATAGTTGGTTTCTATTTTAATTAAAAAACTAAGAAATGGATGATTAATTTGGCTGTATATTCGTTCTACTCTTTAAAAAATATTTTCCTTCAATTCATGGGACAAAAAGGAATATAATCAAAAAATCTTATAAATAAAGCATTTTCCATTAATTTCCGCGAAAATAACGACAAATTGGTTAAATTATCACAATACATTTAAATATCAATGTTATTATTTGATTTCATGTATCAAATTTTTACAAATTTGAAGTGGATATGAAAAATTTAGTACAAGGGTTGTGGGTAGTTGTGTTCGGTCTATGGGATATATTTACATTTGAAGGCTTAATAAATAAAAGAGTTCGATAAGACAAAAAACGATTAAAATGTATGATGCAATTTTAAAAACTGTGATTTTTGGTGATGGTGGATGTGGTAAAACAACATTAAGAAAGAGATTCATGACTAAAGCATATGATTCAAGATGTCTTAAGACAATCGGGGTTGACTTTCAAACTAAGGACTTTGAGCTTGATGGAATGGAAGTAAAGGTAATGATCTGGGATATAGCGGGTGAGAAAAGATTTCGTTATATGTTTCCTCAATGTTTAAATGGTGTTATGGGAGGAATATTGATGTATGATGTAACTAATTACTCTTCTTTTTCTGATATTCCCAATTGGTTATCTCTAATACAAGAAACTTCTCCAAGGTTTCCAATAATATTACTTGGGGGTAAGCTGGATTTAGATAATTTGAGAGAAATCCCTCGAAAGGAAGGAATTAAGGTAGCTAAATCGATGAATTTGAATGGATTTGTGGAATGTTCTAGCAAAACTGGTGAGAATATCGAACTAGTATTTGAAGTTATGGTAAGATTAATGTTAAATAATATGGTAGTCAACAAACAAGTGGCACCAAGTATTACAACATAACTTTTATTTAAATTTAGAATAAGAAGATATTAGGTGACACTTTTTTCAAGAATTGCTTGTTATTAATTATTTCTGCAATTATTTTATTGAGAAAATAAACTAATTTTGAAGGTATTTATTAATTTCTTGGATAAATGTTTCAGGAATGATAGGTTTTTCAATATATCCTGACGCTCCCGCTTCAAAAGCTTCTTCTTTATCTCCTTTCATAACGTTAGATGTACAAAAAACTATTGGACAATCTTTAAAGTCTTTATTTTTCTTTAATTTTTTTGTTAATTCGATTCCACTTATATCTGGAAGCTGCCAGTCCATTACAATTAAGTCTGGTTTTTTTTCCAGAGTGACTTTCAAACCTTCATTTGCATTATATGCTTGTAATACTTCATATCCATGTTTCTTTAAGATGAAACTAAGAAGATGCATATTTGGTTCATTATCCTCAATAATTAAGATGGTTTTCATTTAGAGATTTCCTCCTTTTTTAATTTTAATGATAGTGTGAAAGTGCTACCTTTACCAAATTCACTTTTAACGAATATATCTCCCCCTAATAGATTAGCTAATTTCTTTGAGAGATGAAGACCTAAACCAGTCCCCTCTTTAAATTTCCCTGGTTCGATAATTCGGCTAAATTCTTTGAATAATTTTTTTAGATCTTTCTCTTTTATTCCTGAACCAGTATCTTCAACTGAAATTTCAACAGACTCATTTAATTTTTGAATTTTTACAGAAATTTTTCCTTGATCTGTGAATTTAATTGCGTTTCCAATTAAGTTTCCTAAAATTTGATTTATCCTCTTTTTATCATTGAAAATTATTAGACGTTCAGGAGTATCCGCGAGAAATTCAAGCCCTTTCTTTCCTAAAGCAACATTAAATGTTTCGTTCAACTTAATAAACTCTTCTACAAGATTAAATTTGTCTTTTTTTATCTCTATTTTATCAGCTTCAATTTTGGTTATATCAATTACATCATTAATCAATTCAAGTAGAGTATTTGCACTATTCAGAATAATTGTGAGATGATCTTCTTGTTCTTCATTTATTTCCCCTTCCCAACCCTTTAATAATGTTCTTGTAAAGCCTAATATTGAAGTTAATGGGGTTCTTAATTCATGGCTCATGCTTGCTAAAAACATACTTTTTAAACGATCTAATTCTTTCAGTTTTAAATTTTGGATTAAATCATAAATACTAGAAATCAGTGCCACTAATATTATAAAGATAGCAAATGGTATTAGAGCCCCCCAAATAAATAATGCTGATTTAAACAAGGATGAAGAATATAAAGAAATAACAAAGTTTATTCCCGAAATCATTAAAGAAAAATTAACTATTGAAAGATTGATTAAAAATGAAAATTGTTTTATTCCGTATACGCGCTTTAAAAAGAACCTCGTATAAAAGAATGCTCCTATTAATATAGAAATAGAGATTAAGGTAGTGAATAGCCATTCTAATCCGGTTTGGTAAGTTATGATTCCAACTAGAAAAAGTATTTCCATAATTGATAGAACTATTACCCCACCTATATATGAAAAAAGAGCAACTATTAGATTGGTTGTTTTTTGAGGGATTTTTTTCATTATTTTTCAACCTTATGTTTATTTCAGATTAATATTAGATTTAAATTCAAGAAAATATATATAATAATTACTTTTATGTCAAGTGAATAAATATTCTTTAATTAATCATAAAGGAGATTAAATGAACCCTTTAATACTTCTAGTTGAGGACGACCCAAATATCCTAAAATATCTTAAAATGACATTAGAACATAACAAATGTCAAGTTGTTATAGCAGAAAATGGGAAAAAGGGTTTAGAAGTTCTTTCAGAGTTAAAAGACCGTCCGGATCTCATTATTTGCGACATTATGATGCCAGAAATGAACGGATATGACTTTTTTGATGCGGTTTCTAATGACGCCGCTTATGGTGATATACCTTTCATCTTTTTATCTGCCCTTGATACTCCCGAAGATATTCGATTAGGAAAGATTCTAGGAGCGGATGATTATCTCACTAAACCTATTAATGAGGATGATCTCTTGGCCGTAATTGCTGGAAAGATTAAACGCAGCAAAAAGGTTAGCTTTATTAATAAAATGGGGGATGCTAGGAAATATCTAGTTAAAGCCCAACAAATTGCTGAGAAACAAGGTCGTGATCTGTGGGCTCGTAAAATATCATATAATCATGATAAATTATTGGAACAAATAGAGAAATGGGAAAAGGTCAAGAAAGAAAAAGATACAGTTAAGGAAAAAATCGAATTAGATTCTTTAAAAGAAACCCTAGATCTTATAATGCAACTGGGGTTGACTGAGGCACCAGAATTAATTGATGAGTTGCCAATAATGCTTTTAGTTATTTCAGAAGGTGGAATCCCCGCTTTCTCTAACTCCTTTACCGAGGAATGGTCTGTTGATGAAGATATTATAAGTAGCTTTATTTCTGCGTTTAACTCATTCAGCGAAGAACTCTTTTCTAAAGGTCTCGATCGAGCTAAGTTTGGAGATAATATGTTAGTATTGGATTCAATTGGGTCTCTTACAGTTTGTTATCTATTCAAGGGGCAATCTTATCTTGCGAAGCAAAGATTAATTCAATTTACTCGTCGTGTGCAGAATACGGCATCAATATGGAAAGCATTTAAAGGTTTCAAGAAAACTCATCAGCCTATAGATTTGAGTAAGTATTCATCCTTACAATCAATAATAACAGAGATATTCCTTCAAAAAAGTTCTGAAATCTCAACTTCTTTGGATAATTAAGTTTAAAGAAAGTAATTAGAAAAGAAACCAAGAAACTAATCTTTAAAAATTAGTGAAGAAGATCAAATGAAACCTTTAATACTTCTAGTTGATGACGACCCAAATATCCTAAAATATCTTAGAATGATATTAGAACATAATAATTGTCAAGTTATTATAGCAGAAAATGGAAAAGAGGGATTAAAAGTTCTTTCAGAGCTAGAAAATCGTCCGGATCTCATTATTAGTGATATAATGATGTCAGAAATGAACGGATATGACTTTTTTAGTGCCGTTTCTAATAATCCCGCTTATTGTGATATACCATTCATATTTTTATCTGCTCTTGATACTCCTGAAGATATTCGATTAGGAAAGATTCTAGGAGCTGATGATTATCTCACTAAACCTATTAATGAAGATGATCTCTTGGCGGTGATTGCTGGGAAAATTAAACGTAGTAAAAAAGTTAGCTTAATTAATAAAAAAATTAATGAGTATTTTTCCTCAAATGAAAGAGAAGTTATTTCTGAGGATCGTAGGGATCTAATAATATTAGTAGAAGTGTTGTGGAATGACATAGTAGGTCCAGAAATAGCTAATCAATTCCCCAATGAAATTAACGTAAATTATTCGCTCAGCGAACTCATTAATCAGCTTTACGAAGCTGGGAAGCTTATGTATGGCCAGGGTCATTTCACAAAGGCTGAGGGGATTCTGACAAATGTAGAAAACTTTAATATCATGTCTTATGTATTTTTTGACTCCTATCCGGATAAATCTGTTAGAGGTGGAGTACAAGATTTTATGTTTTCACTTATTGCATCCCATATCACTTATTTCCAATCTTTAAAAATAAAACCGGTTTTGATGGAACTATCTTCTTTGTATAAAAGAAAAGAGAAATGGGATATAGAAGAGTTTTGGAATAAAATTTCAAATATCCTTACAAAAACTTCAATTGAAACTCATTTAAGTTAACCCATCTGTCAACTACAATAAATGATACTGATGATCTTCCATAAATTTCTAAATAGATTGTTTGGTATAGAATAAAATCTTATCTTACTTGATTGAAGGCAGTTTTAATACTGTTTAGGTCAAAAATCGTCGTATCATACATGATAAATGACTTATTATTAGCCTTAATTTTGGGCTCAACAATTCCTAGGAATTTTTCTTTAAGATTTTTAAGAGTCGTATCAAAGTCGGGATCCGTTTTATGAAAAAGGAATATGATTTTAGCATCGGGACTGTATTTCTTAACTACATTAAAAACACCCATAAAGTACATCGTGGAAGAGAGCACCCGATAGTAATCTTGGATATCTACGACATAGTAAAGAAACGAGACTGAATGAAAATATTTCTCGGAATTTCCCAAATATTCATTACGAAATGATTCCTGGCCACCAAAATCCCATATCATAACTTTTTTCTGAAAAAGAGACTTTCTTTCTACACCTTTGGTAGGAATCATATTAGGAGGTTTTTCAGGAGCATTATTATCTTCTTTTGAGAGTACGTCCACAATCGTAGTTTTTCCAGCATTTTCCAAGCCAACAATTATAACTTTTATCTCTTGATTTTGTGTATCATTCAATAATGGTTTCACACCTCATTTTATTTTATAATTTTCTTAAAATATATAAAATATTTTAGTGAAATGTATGAATTTAAAATAATATATAAATCTTTAATCGGAATTTTAGTTAATACTTCGAATTAATTAATCCTAAAATAATCAGATTTTTGCAATCATTTCAACAATTACATCAAAAAGGGATTAAAAAAATTATTTACTTTTTCTCTTTCTTAATACTAGCATACGATTAGTGCATATAGAATCATGCCATTTCTTATCTTTACGAAGTTCCTGAATAATATTCCTACACATAAATTCCTTATACTCACTGAATTTCTCAGGTAATTCGTTCTCCACTAATGGCATTCTTTTTATAACCTTTCTTTTTGGTCTATCAGTTTTACATACTCTACATGTAACTTCCATTTTTTCACCTTTTTTTTATATTTAACCGCGTGTTACTTTACACGATTTTCAAATTTCATATAAACATTTTAAAGAGTAATAAAAAAAATGGTTAATAAGAACATTTAAACTTTTTACTTTAAATTTATTTTTAGTTAAAATCTCATATATTCATCAATATTTATAATTTTTAGGAATGTGGATTTTTTTTTTATTCTTTCTCCTCGAATCGATATACTTTCATTACACATTTTCAATATATCTGGGATTTTTATTCCTTTTTTGACTTAGGTATATAAGGTTTACAATATTTACAATCTCAATATATTTTTTATCATTATTTTATGAGTAACATGGAAAAATCAAACGCAATATCAAAAATAATAGAAAAGTTTAAAGAACCCGAAGAAATAGAGCAAAAAATAATACCTACATGTGAATTCTGTGGTAAGGACATCGTGGGTAGTAAGTGGAATAAGGAATATCATCATATTAATATATGCCAAGAACCAAAAAAACGATTTTTTTGCTCTCGTCAATGTAAATTAAAATGGGTCTTTAATAATTTTTGACTAATCTACTAAATAATCTTTAGCAGCTTTAATATCAGAAAAAGGTTTGGCATTAACTTGTGTTAACCTATTTACAACATTTAATAATATTTTTTTAACACCAGTAATACCCAATACCGCAGTTTTTAGGAATATTTCTCCGGTGACCTTACCGGCCTCAGTAAAAGCCTTAACAGCCTCTTTATTAGCAAAGCTATCTGAGAGATCAATGATTAGCAACATGTCTTTTTTTCCCATTTGCAATTCTAGATGCGAGAAGATGGGTACTCTTATTGCAATTTCATCTCCTTTTAGATTAGAGTAATCTTCGTAGAGGATTTCTTTCCCTTTATGGGGTATCCATTTCATCAGTTCTTTTACTTCATCCAATAAAGTTGGATCTATTTCTTGTTCTAACATTTTGAGTTTTCCAGCTAAATATAGACGGGACTAGTTGAATAACCGATAAATTTACTAAATTTAAATTTTAGTTTTTCAATAAAACCTTATAAAAAATTTTATTAGATATTTTAAGAAATGTAAAAAATTATGTATCTCCATCTAATTTAGATATACTTTACGTCAATCTGTTAAATCATGTTTTTAGGCTTTTTTTCCAGTTAGAATCTTCCCAGCTAATTTGAGAGATCCAAAGAAACCTCTTTTCTTCATCATTATTTTCATATACTTTCTAGCTGAGGTTTTGGGCGGAGCAACTTTCTTTCCTTTTTTATAAAGGTTCATCGCTTTCATCCCACAAGTAGTAACGCAATTGCCACACCCAATACATCGATTTAAATCTACGTTAGAGACATTATCCTTTAGGAAAATGGCATCCATTTGGCATCGATTAACACATGTTTCACATCCATTGCAAAGCTCTGGAGTCGATTGAGCATAAAAATTTGAAGAGTAATATTCAGCAGGTTTTGGAAATTGTTTAGCCATTGTTAAAACGCCACAACAGCAACCACAACAGACACACATAAAAGAAGGGTTTTGACTATTTTCAGGTTGCAAAACAAAACCTTCCTTTTGATATTTCTTTAGAATTTCAAAGAATACTTTTTTAGAGACTTCTTTTCCTGTTCCATCCTCAATGCGTCGAATCGCAGAATCATTGAACATGACACAACACCTACGAGTGTCGGACAATTCACATGGTTCTTCAAGAACATCATGTTGTTCTCGGCATACACATTCTAATATCGCAATTTTATCAACTTTATTCATAATTATATCTCGAATATTGTCATAAGTACCTACTGTGTAATCTGGGGAGAGACTTTTTTCTACAGGAATTGTACGCATTTGCGCTGTAGTGTTTTTCTTGTGGAATTCTTTGTAAAAAACACCAAGCGAGTAATCTTTAGCAAGCTCTGCAAATTCTTTAGTAAATCTCCCTAATTGATATTCAAAGATGCCAACAGCCCAATGAATCAGTCTATAGCGTCTTCTGTTATGTTTTTTATCATATACTGAGCCTCCTCCTTGAATTGCCCCTTTTTCATTGAGGTTATTTAATAATTCTTCTAATCTTTCCTCGGATATCGAGGTACCACTTTTAATGACTCGTTTGTGAATCTTATCTAAAGGTTCTGGTAAAACACTTAAATGAATAGCTATTGAAGCCTCCTCGGGTGTGAAAAGAAGCTTCAGAATTTCAATTTCTAAGCCATCTTCATGTGTCGGAAAGCTAATGGGCAAACGCTCATCAATCTCTTTATGGAGATTCTTATAAACCTCATCTTCACTCTGCAAAATATTATCCCTTTTTATTTTCAAATCAAACCTATTTCCTAACTAACTTTCATAAATATTACATAAAAAAAAAGTGATATTAATCCATGTTTGGTATCAAAAAGATAAATATGGACATCTCCTCCCTATTGACATCTCTCAAAAATAAATTTAAATTTTTTCATTTATAATGTAATATAATTCAAAATTTCTTAAAACTGGAAAATGATGTGAAAAAATATGGGAAAAGGTAGTGGATTGGCAATTATCGCATTAATTATTGGTATTGGTGGCCTTGGTATTGGGTTCTATTCGGTAATAATATTACCCGACGTTATTGTTCAACAAGCTTCTGGAAATACTCAAACGTTAATTGATGATCATACACACGTTAATGAACACACACACATTTCTGAAATTACTGAGATATGGACTGTTAAACAAGTAGGTACTTTTTATACTGGAAGTAGTTATAGTGACATGACGGATATGGATGTTACCATAACAGTGAAGGCAGGAGAAACCGTCTATGTCATGTTTAATGCCCAGGTTTCAAATGGACCTACTGGAGGCAATGGATGGCTAACAGGTGGAGTAAGAATAATGAGAGATACTATTGAAGTGCCTGGATCTGAGAGATCATTCATTATTGACTCACCTGTGGGGATTTCTGTAGGCAATAGCATAACAACACATTTTATCATTGCAGGTCTAGCCGCAGGAACTTATGAACTTAAAGTTCAAGCTACAGCACAGGCAGAAGTTGGATCAGATAGAGTTACAGATGGACTATTGATTGTCTATACTTATAGTTAATTTTTTTTTTTTTTCTTATTAATTTTTTACAATTCAAATCAAGATTATTTCATAGTATAAAGAGCTAGATGTAGTAGGACTAGGATTGATAGCTAATAACAAAAGAAAACAAAATTCATCTAATCCCCCACTCTTCTTTAACTCTTCTTTAATGAATAATAAATAATAAGCAAGTGTCATTTTAACTTAGTATAATGCATGGTGATATTGTAGGAAATCCTGAAAAAATAGGTATGAGCCGTTCCGGACTTGGGGATGTAATAAAATCACTAGAAACCCAAGTTACTCAAGGATTACATACGGGTGCTCAACTTCATGTTGCGAGAAAAGGGGAAACTGTACTTGAAATCGCGGTGGGCGAAGCTAAACCGGAAGTTCCAATGAAAACGGATTCAATCTTACTATTGTGGTCTAGTGGTAAGCCTTGGACATCAGTGGCGATTGCTCAACTTTTAGAGAAGAAAAAGATAAGACTAAGCCAAACCATCCAAAGTTTCATTCCAGAATTCAAAAATGGAAAAGAATCTTGTACTATTAGGCATGTATTGATACATGCTGGGGGATTTCCCATGTTAAATTATTCAAAATGGCTTACTGCTAGTCCGGATGAACTTTTAAAAGACGCATGCAATGAAAAAGCAGAATACAAACCTGGAACTCAGTGTGGATACCATCCAAGGATGGCTTGGATCATTTTGGGGGAGATCATCCGCAGAGTAGATGGTCGTCGCATTGAAGATTACTTGAAAGAAGAGATTTTCGTTCCATTGGGAATGAATTCTTCTTTCATGGGGATGACAAGTGAAAGAGCAATTCATTTAGGAGATCTATTGGCAATAAAGGATTCACCAGTTCCTTCGGAAAAACAATATTTATGGGTGAATAATTTCAAGGGTAGAATATTCCCGGGTAGTACAGGCTATACTTCGGTAAGTGACATGGGTAGATTTTATAAAGCCCTTTGGAACGGTGGTGAATGGGATGGAAACAGAATACTTCAAAGAAAAACGGTAGATTATTTCACAGCAACTCATAGGAGTGGAATTGCAGATTCAACCTTTAGCACACCTGAAATGGAAATATTTCCCGATTATGGGTTTGGTTTTTCAAAGGGAAAATCAAATTCCATTCTATGCTCGAGGGATACTTTCGGACATGGTGGGAGGAGTTCCTGCATAAACTTTTGCGACCCTCAAGTGGATTTAATCATCAATTTTAATAGTAATACGATGCTCCCGATTGAAAAAAATATACCAAGGGGATATGAAATTATTTCAAAGATATATAACAGTTGTTTGGTATAACCATATTCCTTTTTAGACTTTGATCTAATATCTCGATTGTAGCAATATATTGAAAACTTTTTTGAGAGATCTTCAATTATTATACAGACGCTTATCATAGGAATTGTGCATATCATTACAGCTTATAATGTTGCACCTAGTGCTATCCAAACACCTACAGCAATATTAGGTATACGGATCCATATGGGATTAATACCTACAATTTTGGCGATAATTGGTTTTCTTATCGTACTCAAATGGTATGATATAGAAGGGAAGAAGAAGGAAGATATTATATTGAAACTAAAAGAACTTAAGCTCTAATTTTATTTTTTTCTACTTTTTTTATTTTCAGTATCTAAGTATTTATTTTTTTTTATTTATTTCTTATGGTCGGCACACCGACATTATTCTTACTTTAGCAGATCACCCCGAGTGATTTTTTCTCCAATGACAACGCTAATTGTGCTAAC
>Ga0114923_10000953_pt1 | contig 20454 bp, 12 predicted proteins | sample SumtaG_FD_89578 | JGI IMG/M metagenome (GOLD analysis project Ga0114923, IMG submission 89578) | Deep subsurface microbial communities from Indian Ocean to uncover new lineages of life (NeLLi) - Sumatra_00157 metaG | ecosystem: Environmental > Aquatic > Marine > Oceanic > Sediment | place: near...
ACCCTCTTTTACGAAACCACATCGCTCTATAACATGAATGCTCCTTAGATTGGAACTGTCGCATTCAGTTCGAATTCCGTGAACTTCTAGTTTTTCAAATAGAATCCTGACCAGTGATTTTACCGCTTCAGTCACATATCCATTACCCTCATGATCGATATCTACAAAAAAACCAATACCGAATTCAGGAAGATTATGATCCTTTACTCCAAGGTAGATTTGTGCCACGAAAGCACCACCATCTTTTAGAAAAACGCCAATAAAGAAGGGATTACCTTTCTCCCAAACAGTAGCGAAATCGGACATCAGTTTAATCGCATCTTCTTCGGAATTGATAGACATCACGGGATTATCTGCTTCATATCTCAGCAAATGTTCTTTGTTTCTTTGACTCATTTGATGATACATGGGTCCATCGTTTATTGTATAGGGTCGAAGAACAAGTCGTTCTGTTTCAATCTTTACTGGGATTTGTAGATTCATACCTTGAGCCCCTAATATTACGGGATTATTGGTCAAAGACGATTTGAGTTGGAATTAAACCAAACCATTAACGCAATTTCCGGCCTATCTCAGAAGGTGATTACACTATTACTTGTAGAGGTCCATTTGGCCAGGTCGCTCATTGTACCTCGTTTCACCCCATTTACCAATGAGGATTCCTCAATTCCACGAGCATCAAGACATGTTCCACAACATTTGATATCCACTTTTTTACCAACTAATGCTCTTGACATTCTTTCAAGGTTGTAATAACCGTCTGGTGTTTTCTGCCCCGCTACAGCACAGGTGACTGCATCACCTATTAGAAAGACCCGAACCGTATCTTCAGGATTCTCTTTCTTCAGTGCCATGGCTAGTCGAAGACCGTTGTACGATCGTTCCGTACCATAGGCAGGGTCGTTTAAAATCAATAGAAATTCCATATCTATGTTAAGTTGTATCTTTGTTATAAAATCTAGAGAAGCTGGCAAAAATGAAAGACGTCCTCAATGTTCTAATAGCTGATGCGATAGCAACTTTAAGTCGATAAAATGAAGCAACCACTTTGGACACCGTCCACTCAAACAATAGATAGCGCAAACATAACACGGTTCATCAATTCAGTCAACATTCAATTCGCTATGAATATCAGTGATTATGATGAATTATACAGGTGGTCTATAGATAACATAGAAGACTTTTGGGCCGCAATATGGGATTTTGGAGAGGTTCAGGCCTCTCAAAAATACAAGACTGTAGTAGATGATTTATCGAAGCTACCTGGTGCTAAATGGTTCCCTGAAGCTAGGTTGAATTTTGCTGAAAATCTCTTGAGGTATAGAGATGATTCTGAAGCATTTGTCTTCAAAGGAGAAACAAGAGACATAGTTCGAATGACCTATGCAGAGCTTTACAATGCCGTAGCGGAATTATCAAACTCGTTGCGTGCGTTTGGTATTCGTCCTGGAGACCGTGTCGCTGCATATATGCCTAACATTCCTGCCACGGCTATTGCTATGTTAGCAACCACGAGTATAGGTGGAGTGTGGTCTTCATGTGGTACTGGACTAGGGCCAAAGGCAGTACTTGATCGCTTTGAGCAAATTGAGCCCAAGATTCTTTTTACAGTGGATAGTTACTCGTACAAGGGCAAGGATTTTGATGTGTTATCAAAAGCTGAAGAAGTAGCAAAGGGAATTTCATCATTAGAAAAAACCGTTGCGATTCCGTATATCAAGAATGAATTTGATATTAGTTCGCTTCCGAATTCAACTCTATACAGTGATTTTGTATCCAGTCAAGGAGATTCGGAAATTAAGTTTGAACAATTACCGTTTGATCATCCATTATACATCATGTTCTCATCCGGTACTACAGGAAATCCAAAATGTATGGTCCAAAGCGCTGGCGGTGTTCTAGTCAAACACCTAACTGAACTACTACTTCATACTGATCTGAAACGAGAAGATAGAATGTTCTATACAACAAGTCCAAGTTGGATGATGTGGAATTGGATGTTGAGCTCCTTAGCTGTGGGCGCAACAGTCTTACTTTATGACGGTAACCCAAATTATCCAGATTGGAGAACTTTGTGGAAGATCATTCAGGATGAGAAAGTCAGTATTTTTGGTTGTAGTGCAACTTACATCAATTTCCTGAAGGGTTTGAATGCCAAACCAGGAGAAGAATTCGATCTATCTGCACTAAGAGAAATATCCCAGACGGGGTCTGCATTATCTGCTGAAGGATTTCAATATGTCTACAAGGATATCAAAAAGGACTTGCATTTCAACTCAATAAGTGGTGGGACGGATATCAACGGATGTTTTTCAGCTGGGACACCTATTCAGCCTGTGTACGCGGGTTGGCTCCAAGGTCCGTGTCTTGGTATGAAGATAAAAGCATACGACGAAAACTGGAACAGTGTTTTTGATAAGGAAGGAGAGCTCGTCTGTGAAGCTCCTGCTCCTTCAATGCCATTGTATTTTTGGAATGACCCTGAAGGTAAGAGATACAGAGATGCATACTTCAACGTTTATCCAAATGTATGGCATCATGGTGATTGGGTTGTTATTAATAGTGAAACCGGAGGATTGACTTTTCTTGGTCGTTCTGACTTCACTCTGAAACCTGCGGGAGTGCGAATAGGACCATCGGAAATATACAACGTCGTTGAGGAACTAGAAGAGATTGCTGATAGTGTAGTAGTGGGACAGAATTGGCAAGGTGACCAACGAATTCTGTTATTCATCAAACTGGCCAATGGAATTCAGCTAACCGATGATTTGGAAAGCAAGATCAAGAGAGAACTACGCATGAGAGCAGGCCCTAGGCATGTTCCTGCACATATTCTTGAGGTCCCAGATATCCCATATACGTTTAGCATGAAGAAGGTCGAAAGCGCTGTCTGGAATATTGCAAATAATAGACCTGTAACAAATCGAGATGCAATCAGTAATCCTGAAGTTCTCGATCATTATCAAAAGATACTAACTCGTCTAATGAAATAAAGACGAAAATATGGTACTCAACAGTTGAAACTACGGAATATGTTCTAAAACTAGACTAAATAGCTGAAGTACGTATTTACTATATGAGATGCGGAAATTGAAAATGACTCGCTCAACAAAGATTGGAGTTGCAGGATTTATCCTTGTATTGGCAGGTTTAATCCTAAATGACCTTGCAATCAGAATATATTATTGGCAAATTCTTTTAGAATATGCAGATAACCCTACCCCTCCACCAATACCACCAATAGCTGGCACAGTCTTCTTATTGTTGATTCCGATGGGATTGATCCTTATTGTTTATTCGTTATACCTGAAATACTTGGAAAGAAACAGATAACGGACTAGTTTGTAAGATCAGGGCAGGTTCCTTCAAATGGGGATGAGTTCCAACCCCGATGTAGATAAATAGAAGAATAGGATGGATTTTCACTATGGGGAATCATTCCAAATATGAATCGAAATCATCTCCTTCGGGTGTAATAGCTGAAGACGCAGCAAAGGAGATTTACAATATAGTATTTTTTCAATATTTCATATATTTGAAAACCATTAACGATATACTCAAGGTTGATGTTTCCGAGCTTGCATACAAGGATATTCTGAAACTCACAAACACCTTGGATAACCTTTTCATAATGCTCGATTCAGCTACTTAACAGCGTTCGGAAAGTGTAAGCCCCTTCTATATACAATCTCTGCTATTGAGACAAAATCAAAACGGATACTGAAAGGATGAATAAAAGGCAGTATTCTCACTTCTTTTTACTGAACACTCTTAAGACAAGTATAGCACAGAAACCAACAACAATAATTCCCGTAAGAATGAATATATCCACTTGTGGTTCTATAGCGGGTATTAACAATATGATTTCTGTATATCCTACATAGTCGTTCCCAATCATCAATGTAAGATTTTCATTTCGATCCCTTTTGGTGAAAATCTCCAACGACAACTCATCCGAAGAGCCCGGGAAGAGTATTTCCCCTGTAAATACCACTGTTCCATTTGCGAGTAAGACTTGGATTGGGTTCACTGTTCCTATCCTATTTCCTTTGCATAGTGTTTCAATCTGAACGTGGCCAATTGTTGGCTGCTCCTCATCCAGAACAAAAGAGATCGCCTCAACTTTGATGCGAGGTGTCATCTCAAGAAGATAATCAAATGATAAAATCAAATCAGACCAGAGTGTGTCAATATATTCCCCAAGAGGGTTGAAAAAGCCGAAGATACCATTCCATTCAATAATCAGGTGAGTTTCGTTTTCAAGGTACACGCTTTCAACCTCTGAACCTCTTGAAGTTGCATTGGTATATAGCTCAAAAGCGATTGGAGCTATAGTTCCGCGCTCGTAGTACATCCACTCTCGCCAGACTCCACTAAGCGTTGCTGAAGCAAGGTTTCTGCTCCGTGTGCTAGAACCATCGTATGTCCATCCAGTATTGTATCCGCTAGGTAGTAATAGTGCAAAATCATTCAGAATATTGGGATATAGCTCAGGTTCAGCAAATTCATTTTCCGGATTGGCAGGAAGATAAGTTGCATTAATTCCAGTATGAAGAGAATATGCCATGGCGAACCTATGTTGCTCGACAAAATCTCTGAAAGTCTGAGTTTCAGGCTCAGAAAAGGGACTGGTCCCTGCATAGGTTGATGACGAGGGGTCGGATAACGGGCTTTCGGATGGGTCCCAGAAAATATCGTAGTTTCTATTTAGATCTACCAAGCCAATATTATCTTCATTTACAAGACCATCGAAGTCATCATCGATTCCTTCATAGTATGAATGAGAATAGACAGGATTTGATAGCTCACCCGCCTTAAGATATACATCGAAACTTGAAATAATTCCATCACCATCAACATCTTGGAGCGAGTCTTCATCAAAGGCCCCATCACCGTCATCATCATATGGTCGAAGGTTTTTCCGCAACCAATGATTTCCTTCATTAACTACAACATCCAAAGCATCTGGATTAACTGTGGGAATGACGTAGATTTCCTCAGTATCTACATATTCTGTTATTGTATCATCAATACCGTATGAATTAAGGAGTCGTAAAACAAATCGAAGGGCAATTTCCACTGTAACCTGTTCTCTTCCGTGGTGATGTGCAACAACTAGGACTTTCGCCTTTTGAGCAGTAATCTCTTCATTGGTAATGCGGATGCTGTATATGTTCTGTTCCAGATAGCTCTGCCCAATAATTGCAACATCCACTAAATTGGGAACTTGCATCGCAATATTTTCAATTTCATCTTCTAATAGAGTTGTATCGTGATATTGTTGTTCATGAAGCAGTGTCACATTCTCCCAATCTCGCTCAATCGAAGTATAATTCTGTTGCATATATAACGGAGATTGATTTTGAGAAACAATGAAACCAAACGGATTAACGCTCAGTGAGAGGATAAGCATCGTTGATAGCACTCGACTAGCAATATCCCTCATTAATCATCACCTATTGATTGGAAATAGTTGAAACGTAAAATCAGTATTTAAGTAGATAGGATATCGCGTAGAAAAAATGAAAATATCCAAATAAATGAAACCGAAAAATGAGTGCTTAACAGGGATAGATGAAAGCAAAGGATTCCATGTTTTCGGGATAAGTTCCAACCCCCATTTAAAATTCTGATTACTTTTCAACTTTGAATAATAATGGTTAAGATGATATGAAAAACCTCTTGCGGATTCTTGAGTATGTGGGTATGATGTGTTGGCTGGTCCGTGCTTCACTTGACTCGTATGAGGTCGGGGTTAAGATTGGATCAGACATAGCGGCTATCAAAATGCTCCATAGAGAGCGAATGGAAGAATGCCGCGTAGAGCCAATGCAAGAGGTGGTTGAAATGATATACATTGGAATAGACGTTCACAAGAAGTTCTGTGTTGCCTGTATAAAGGACAGAGATGGAGCTGTTCTAGCTCAATTGAAATTTCCAAACAATAGTAAGGGGATAGACAAGCTCCTAGAACTCGTTGATGGAAGACCTGCTAAAGCTGTTGTGGAGAGTACTGGAAATCTCTGGTTACGACTCTATATCACCCTTGAGGAAGTTGGAGTAGAGGTGATTCTCTCAAATCCATCCAAGACCAAGGCAATAGCAGAAGCACGACTGAAGAATGATAAGGTAGATGCCAGCATCCTAGCTGATCTACTGAGAGCGAACCTAGTAGCTCAGTGCTATGTTCCTCCATCTTCAGTGAGAGAACTCCGTGAGATTCTTCGGGTCAGGATGAACTTGGTAAAGGATCGCACGAGAGTTAAGAATCGAATTCACGCACTCCTAGATAGATACGAACCTCCGAAATTTGAAGGAACTGACATGTTTGGTAAGGGAGGAATGAAGTGGTTGCGAGGTATAGAACTGACTTCGACTGACTCCTTTGTTCTCAACACCTATACAAATCAAATTGAATTTTTGAATGGACTTGTACAGGACTTGGAAAGAGCAATAGCTCAAGTTGCTGTTGATGACGAGGACTGTCAGCTTTTGATGACGATTCCTGGAATCAGCTTCTACACAGCCATGATGGTTTCCAGTGAGATTGGTGACATTGAGAGGTTCCCATCTTCGAACAAGCTTGTTAGCTGGCTAGGACTTGCTCCTAGAGTGCGTCAAAGTGGGAACACCCTCCATCATGGACATATCACAAAAATGGGTTCTCCACGAGTGAGAGGAGTACTTGTTCAAGCTGCACACACTGCAGTTAGGTACGATAATCATTTCAGGTCAAAGTACGAGAGAATAGGTGCTAGACGTGGAAAGGGGAAAGCGATAGTAGCTGTGGCAAGAGAACTAGCGGTAGCGTGTTTCCACATGCTCAAGAGGAGAGAACCCTACAAGTTCATGGATATCGGATTAGTAAGGCGAAAATATAAGAGAATGGAGAGTGTAGCAAAGAGTACTCTATGTATTGGATAGTGCCAACAAGTCAATCCTTCATCTGTTGACTGTAATTAGTTTTTCATGGAAGTGAATCTTAGACACACTATAACAGAATAAACAATGAAAGAAAAATTGGTGTTCAGCTTCTCATAAGGTGTTTCACTCAAAAGTAATGAGAGAAGAAAGGATAACCTAACATTGTAAGAAAGATATAGTGGAATTCTAATAGGATTGCACTGAAAGACAGAAAGTGTATTCCACTCAAACGAAACGGTGGGTTAGTGAATGAATCAAGAATTTGAGAGATTGATAGATAAAACAATTGAACCATCTGAAGAAATCGTATTGAAGTTTCTAGGAAAACAAGCAAGTAAAGCGTGGATGATGCTCAGACAGTATATTGAGGGACATTATGATTTCGCCCCTGAAACTGCATTTTACGGGAAGAATTATGGATGGTCGGTACGATACCGTAGGAGTGGCAAAACACTATGTTCGCTTTTCCCTGAGAGAGGTGCGTTTTCTGCTCTAATAGTACTTGGGAAAAAGGAAGTTGAGAAAGTAGCAGTCATTTCTGATGTCTTGAGCCCTCCAGTGAGAGAGATATTTTTTGGCACAGAACAATTGCATGATGGTAGATGGTTATGGATTAGATTGAAGACGGTCAATGATGTTGATGACATCATAAAACTTCTTGCTGAAAAACGAAAACCAAAGAATATTCAACAATAGAAAGTTTGCTAACTCTAGTAATCGAATGTTATAGTTGTAAAAGAAAATGGGTGCTTAACAGCGTACGGCAAGGGTAATTCCATTCTATATGCAACCTCTACGATTGCACGTCCCGTCGTCGTCTGTACCCCCTGTCACAATTCCACAAGCTTTCAAGACAAGCATATTATCCCTCTTTCAGGAACACCATAGTTAATTCTGAAAAATCATTGACTACGATGGAAATGAAAGACCATTGCAAGTAACCAAATCGTTGCAGAAGCTGACAAAGATGTTTTACACACAAAAGCCAAATCCTCAATCAAGATATCAATTTCATTGAAGTCGATACAACCTCAACTGCGTTTTCGAGCAGCAATAAAGATGATTACTAAGATTACCAATGATCCGCTGATGAGTAATCTTAAAGTTGTCATATCAATTCCAAAGAACTCATCGTATACAACATAGGAATCAATTTCGGATAGAGCCCAGTTGCCACGACTGTCCTGAGCATATGTTCTATATCGAACTTCTATATCATTCAATTGAGATGGTATTATTCCTGTCCAATTTACATCAGTCCGAACCATGGTTACATTATGCCAGGTTGTTTCTGCGTCTATTGAATACTCTAAAATGGCATTTATCACCCCATGGATATCATATATGGAAGCTTGAACTGTAATATCATCATCTGAACTAGGATTCTCAGGAATATGTGATGTTTGGATTTCAGGACCCACGACATCACCTATATCTGTCAACTTGACCACAAAAGAATCAGAAGAGCCGTCTAGGGTATCGTCATATGCATTCTCAGTCAGGAAGTTGGAAGATGTGGTTTTCCCAGTAACATAAGCAGTACCAGTAGAGTCGATTGCAATAGCACGACAATAATCTGAGCCTGAACCACCAATCCAAGTTGAGTAGAGTAGTCCGTTTCCTTTCGTATTGAGCTGCAGAACTATTCCATCATAACCTCCCAGCTTTGGTATCAGCGAGTTTGCAGTGGGAAAATATTCGGAACTAGTAGTCAATGCAACAAATGCATTCCCATATGCATCTACCTCGATTGGGTTGCCTTCACAATCAAAGACTGCACTACCATGACCTATTAGACTGGAGTATATTAGACCGTTACCAGTACTGTTCAATTTGAATACATACGCAGTTGTATCAAAAGAATATCCAGGATCAGGTTCGTATATTGTGTTTATCTGAGGGAAATTCACTGACCACGCAGTGCCAGTCACATATGCATTACCCTCTTCATCAATATCGATACCAGCTGCCCAATCCATATTATTGCCACCGATAAGTGTGGAATATACCAGACCGTTTCCTGTAGAATTCAATTTATAGACAAACACATCCCAATCACCATTATCAGTGCTATCATATGCATTGACCAGCGGAAAATCACCAACCTGCGTTCGACCACATACATATACATTGCCTTCCGAATCTAACGTCATATCATAGGGCTGATCAGCAGCACCTCCAGCAACATATGTCGCGTACACTAGCCCATTTCCTGTTGAATTGAGTTTGAAGACATAGGTATCCCAACGGCCCCCCTCTGTGTCATCATATGCATTAACTGCTGGTAAATCCCATGATGCCGTCATTAACACTACGTAAACATTTCCTTGGGAATCAACATCGATGCCCTTGCCAATATCATCACTCCAACCTCCATAGAAAGTGGAGTAAATCAGTCCATTGCCAGTGGAGTTCAGTTTGAAAACAAATGCCTCATCGTTATCATAATAGGAATCATCAAGAGCGGATACAGTCGGAAAATCTGGTGATAGTGTAAGTCCAGTCACATATGCACACCCGTTAGAGTCAATAGCGAGTGAGTATGCGAAATCATCTAAAGCTCCACCAATATATGTGGAGTATATTAGCCCAGTACCGGTTGAATTAAGTTTTAGGACAAAACAATCTAATGCACCATTCGTTGTGGCATTATAGGAATTCTCTACTGGAAAGTTTACTGAATCAGTTTCACCTACTACATAGGCGTTTCCCTCCTCATCAATTGCTATAGAGTGAGATTCATCATTCCCAGACCCTCCAATATAGGTGGAATATAGGAGAGGGTCAATGATTAGGGGTTGTTGTTGATCATAATCGCCAATCTCAAAACCATACATATCATAACCTAGAAGATTGAATTGAGCATCAATAATTTGATTATTCTGCAATGCAACTAGTCCGTCATCAATGAGACACACATCATCAACAAATGTCCTCAGAGTGTCACCTTCAGCTATGAGTTTATCGTGACCAGTACAAAGAACTCTGATGTTTGAGGGGTCAGAAAATGGAGATACCTGGAACTCGTATTTTACACCATCTTGGGACGATTTGAAGGATAAGCTTATTCCATCCCAGAGGTTAGGATACTCCACAGTATTGAAACCACGAACATCCGTATATGTGCCACGATCTCCTAAAAGGAAATTCGTGTGATGACTTACTTCGGACTTACCTACTGGAATCGTGTTTTTTGCTCCAACAAATGATAGAACTAGCTTATCATTCGCGTCAGAAAACCAGATGATAATCTGGCTCTCTGCAAATCCTATGAAACCGCCAGGAATTGCACCATAATAAGCGATTTCATTAATTCCAAATTGCCCATCATTCTCATAAAACTGAGGAAACATAGCAAGCGATTCCTCTATTTCTGCTGCAGACTCAAACATAGATATTTGATTTTGTTGCATGCCTAGATTATCTACTGAATCATTAATTTGTTCAGCTCCAGATATTACTACTGGTTGAATACAACTTGATACTGAAGTCAGCAATAGAACGACAAAAACTGTGACAACAACGCCATGACATCTCATGAAATTTCCTCCAGACCCCTGTTCTATTGTATATGATATTGGGTTTAATTAAGATATTGGAGAATATTTCACTCATGAATTTGAAAAATCTTTGAGATTTGAGAAAAAATTCGTAAAAACTTTAACAGAATAGACAATGAAAGAAAAATGGGTGCTTAACAGCGTACGGCAAGGGTAAGTCCCTTCTATATGCAACCTCTACGATTGCACGTCCCGTCGTCGTCTGTACCCCCTGTCAAAAGACAGGTTGCAAGTTAAATCATCATCTATAAGATAATGATTTACTTTCGAATAATGTTGAGATAGTCTGATATTATTATTCAGATAATTTCAAGAATTAAAAATATATTACAATCAAGGAATATACAGTTTGAAATAAAAAAAGGAGAGAACATGTAGCTAGAATCACGAAAGTTGTTATTCAAATCTGAAGAACACGAGCCAATGAAGTTGCTTCTATCATAACCTGTTTTGAGTATTTGATCTGATACAATACCATTGTGCAAGTACATTCTCAAAATACGGTTTCATCTTTCTTCGGAATTGTGAAAACACACATTGGTATATTTTGGATTGAATGCAACTATAAGTCCATTTCAGCTCTGGCTAATGCAACTCCATCTGATGTTAGAGTATATACCGGTTTATCATATTCATCATTAGTCTTACGAATGAGAAACTCAAGTTTAACGGCATCGTTCACACTTAATCTTAGAACATGGGAGGATAAAGGATTATTTGGAAAGCGTCCACTATAGAGAACATAGATTTGATCAAAAAATATAAAATCATCGAGCATATGACCGGGTCCAAACATCGCTACACAAATCCGTATAATTCTCCTCACATGTATACTCAATTTTGTCACGCACCTGATAGGTCTTGCACATGCTTGTTATTGCATGGGTAGCAGACTGGTCAGTAAAGCGCGGAGGTCATCCGCTACTGCACAGGCAGCGTAATTGATTTTCTATTGTGCAAGTGTCTTTGGTTTAATAATTCGCAAGAGTACTTATAACTTATCCGGATTAGATTTATATGTTGGGTTTCTCTACTTATTAAGTGTGTATTATTATGCATCATATAGGTACATCTATGCATCAATATGTACGTTATTGTACATTTCAATACATGGAATAGAAGTGAAAAATCCGGATATTGAGGAAATATCATGATCCCATAGTTCGGATTATTGCTTTCAGAGGTGATTAAATGCAGTTTGGAGGAAGATATTTTGACAATGGGTGTTAATGGGCGAACAAGCTTTGATGAGGCTGTGAGAAATATCGTAGGAGTTCTAAAACCAGGAAATGGTATGAATATTGCTCAAGTTGCAAGAGCAGCTGATGTTAGTTCAAGAACTGCTAAAAAAGTACTGACGCTTCTTCTGGATATATGTGAAGAATTTGATGGAATGAAAATAACTGAACATAATACTGGACCCACAAGAACGTATATTATGGTTGAAAAAGCAGGTTTGGAGAAAGTTTCAAAGGAAATCCGAGATATGTATGTAAGAGGTAAATTCCCAGAAGCTACTCTCGAACAGCGTTGCTTAGTTGGATTGCTTCTCAATGGTGCAACTTCTCGAGAAAGGACCGCAAGAATAGAAGATAGTAAACTTGGAAAAAGACTACTTAAACTAAAAAGAGTTGCAGTGAATAATGGAGGATTTTATCTTAGTGATTTCGGACTCAGTGTAGCAAGGGGAACCCTGAAAACATATCCGGAGCTGGTTGAGCACGCCTACGTTACGAATGAATGTTTCACAATCTAATGAATGGAATTATTATCCCAAGAAAGTCAAGATTGAGAAATAGATCTTACGAGGATAGATGCTCCATTCTCATCCGTTCTTCCAGATAACCCCATAAATCGAATGTATGGATAACATCATCCACAACCTTCCGAACTGAATGAATGAGATCATTCAATTCAAATGATTGAAATGCGAATCGACCAGTTTTCAAAATAATCTTGATACTAGTATGATAATCTATCATAAGGATACTAGATTTTTGTTTCTGAGTTCCTTCAACAAACGGAGTTATAGAATGCAATTTCATTCTCTGAAAGTCTGTTTCAGATAGGTAGGTGAAATGTGGAACCACTCTGAAGGATACCTTCATTTCTGCCACATAACCTTTAGACTTGTTGAGGATTATCTCACCGCAATCGTCTTCAAATTCAGAATCCCTAAAGACAAAATCAGATATTGTTGATAAAGGAGATGTTTTCGCAATGTAGTACTTTATATTATTCCGTTCATTCATAATATCTTGTAGACTGGGTTTTTGTTGGTTATCTAGCATATCTGCCAAATACCCAAGTTTGAATCTTAATATCTTACCAAAAAAAATAGACAAAGGCACTAGATTGATCTCTTTCTCTTCAGCGAATATTGCTCTTATGGAATTAAAGAATTCATTTCTCTCATTATCTGAGATATACTTCACCAAGAATTCAGCAATTATCAGAGGTACGTATGTTTCGTCCAAATCCAAAACCGAATTTGTTTGAGAGTCTATGTAAATTGCGGTTTCGAATTTTCTCTCATACATCCACTCTTGTCCAAAGTATTTTTTTGCTATTACCCAGAATAGTATAACAGTTACGATGGATGATAGCGCAGAAATAATAATGTGATAAGGCGATTCAAGAATTTCTGGAATTTCCCATAGAAAATTGGAAATCAGGTTCAAGGTCATTCCAAAAATAATAGCTGTTATAATAATCTCAGACAGAGCCAACCTATTTTCATATACTTTATCGGAAAAATCTGTACTTTCATCAGAAATTGATGTGATATCTTCATCCATCATAGATCAACGTTGATAAAGTGGGAATGAATCAAATAATCCTTCCGGAAAACTAATTAAATAGATGATTATATCATCTCGTTACTTAGCCTCCAACAAGTCGTTATGTTCAGTAATAGACTTTTTTGATATAGCGAGATTGTTGAAATAGAAATATAGGACTGTGAATGAAGTAATAGCTGCTTTGTTTCATTAGATACATTTTTTGTAATAAAATAAATGGGTGCTCGACAGCGTACGGCAAGGGTAAGTCCCTTCTATATGCAACCTCTACGATTGCACGTCCCGTCGTCGTCTGTACCCCCTGTCCGAAGACTATCAATCCAACATTGAATTAACTTTATAGGAACAATATTATTCTTGAAGTTTCTTCAGAAATTCATTCATCTCGTATGCAAGAATTTTCGTCCTTTCTTTGAGAAAACCTTTGTATTTTCGAGTTTTGAGATAAGATTCGTCTTCTGGGATGAATTGTTGTGTCAGGAATGAACGGGGTATTTTATAATCCCCTATGTATTCCGCTGGACTGGTGCGAAAAGCTCTCTGCTTTTCAGTCAATACCGTTATGTTTGCAAAAACATTCGCCAAATCACTGGGATATCCATACTTTCTCAATATGTTTATTGGAAAGAAATGATGCCAATCTGGAGAGAATCCTTCATCAGCCAAACCTCTTCGTTTATCCCACCCAATGCGAGTTTTCTGAATCCAATCTTTTGCCTTATTCTTGAATATCATCATGAAGTAAAGCATCATCAAATCAGATTGACGATAATCATCCATGATTTCGTATTTCTGTATTCGAAACCAACCAGGGGCTTGTCGTTTGAGAAGGCTATTGTATGCATCCATGAAAGTATCTGATATTCGGATTTCGCTTAAATCTTGATTCAATGTGGTCATAGCGGAACCACTATACCTTTGGGTTCTTGAAGCCATATAGAACCAATAGATAGCTTTGCTTCCTTCAAATTCGTTCTTCGAAAACTTGTTAATTAATGCAGCAAGAGGGATGATTGCATTTTGCGAGAGTAACAAATCAGATGATAGAATCCCGTTTTCAATTAATAATCGTATACTATAGTTTATGGATTGCTTGGTTGATTTCCAAGCCTTAGCGAATTCTTTGCTTGACCAGAAATCCTTCGACACGTCTCCAAGTTTGGTCGTCCATTTCCCAATACTAGATAAAGATCTGATAATCACTGATGGATTCAAATCGAACCCTTTTCTATCAAGACCTTTTAAGAATGGCAAAAACTGCCTAGAATTCCATCCGGGGTTTACTGAGGATATCCAAGCGATTGCCACATCTGTTTCTTTGATTTTTGTGCCTTTCATATTGAGACGAGCGAAAATTTCTGCTACATCTTCCATTCCGTGTGACACTTCTGTTACGGTTACCAAACGGTTCTTAATTCCCCTAACAGATTGCAGAAGTGAAAAGGCCCGTCCAAATTCTTCATCACTATTTTCATATTCATCCAATGCTACTATCTTTCGAGCAAGCTTAGTACACTCTGAATCTTTCATATGTAGAACATGTCGTACTGATACCCAAGGCAATTCAATACCACGTGATGAGGGAAGTGAAAAAATGACATCAGTTCCATTTCCAGATGGATCGATATAGGCTATAACTTCACACTTCTTGAACTGCTCATTCCAGTCCCTGACACTTCGCCACCAATATGGTTTAGCTCCAGTAACCAAACACAATGCAGTTAGCCTTTGCTGACCGTCGATAACCCATCTTTGTGTTTTTCCACTGACTGCAGCTCTAGCTTGCGCATATTGTTGATTATCCCACAATAACAATGAACCTATCGGATAATTTCTCCATAATGAATCAACAAGATCTTGAACCTTCGTAGGATTCCAGACAAAACCTCGTTGAAAATCGGGAATATTATAGTTTCCTGAAACTGCTCTTTCTACAAGTTTGTGAACTGACACAGGTGTTGAAGTCAGTGTATGTACCCTCCTATTACGCTTATTCGTTTCTATTTCTATCCATTGAAGGAATTAATGAGCCCTCTATGGTTCTATTAAGCGTATTCTTGATATCAGAAATCGCGTTTCATGAATAAATCCCATTCATGTGCAACCTCCACGATTGCACTTCCCGTCGTCGCCTGTACCCCCTGTCAAAAGACAGGTTGCAAGTTAAATCATCATCTGTAAGATAATGAAATTCTGAACCAGAATTTATAAGAACTGTTAGTTGGTGTTATTATTAGGAGTTTTCGTGATGAAGAGATATATCATAATCCAAGAGAAATTATGTAATAACACAGGACGGGTCAAAACTTTTGTTTTCAATAAGAGTCACCCTGCTTTCAGTTCAAACGATCAACAAGAATTGAATCAATTTGATTGCAATGGTTTCCAACAGCCATTTAGGCATATAGAAATTGACCTCGAGTCAGGAGTAGTAACGATTGCAAGAGCTACAGTTAGTGAATTCCCAAATGGAGTGCAATTATTTGTCCATGATCATGACAGGGATGAAACGACTCAGATAATTCATTCAGATGTCTAACAATCCAAAAATCGTTTCGATTTCATGTCAAGTCCATTGGTCAAGTAATACATCTGCATTTCTACATGTAAGATAATGATAGATGATTATATTCAAATCGCTACTTCATGTATTATTCTGAATTGAATGATACAATATCAGAAATTCCTACCCAATAGTAATCCCAATATTCAGAGAGAGCTTGTTCTTCATTATCTAACCTAATGAATTGCTCTTCTGTGCTGCTATCTAGTTCTAATTTCCAATGAGAGAATTCTATGGAATCTAAATCACTTTTCTCTAAACATTCCAATAACATAGCACCAGCATGGATTTGTCGTGAACCACATATAGGTGTCCAGTAGACCAACGATGCTAAGAGAACTCTGGCGCTGCTTCGACATTCACTACATTCGAAGAAAATAATACCCAATTCTCTTAAGACAAAAGATAACATTGTTCGAAGATAATCAACAAACAAAGAATGCCTAGACTGTTCCTTCGAAATAAGATAATTAAGAAATTTAAAAACAAACTTTTTAGCAGCAGAATATTCTTTCTTCCTTCTATGGTAGATTATCTTTCTTAGCAAATCAAACCAAACAATCAAATTCTCATCATCATCAATTGGATGGAATTCTCTCATAGTCTGACGTAGTTCTTCAGATTCCTCAGCACGTCCTAAATCAGCATCTGTAAAAAGTAGGTAGTAATACGAAACGAATGACCCTGAAAGAAACCAAGCCCAATGAGGTGTTTGCATGATATTGATCTGCGCTACCAATGTATCCGCTTGAGATAATTTGCCCTCCCGAAGAAGAACAACTGGTTCATATCCTATAATTTGAGCAATCTCTCGCTGATGTCGTGTTTCAATTAGATTCTCTTTCGCAAATCTGAAGTGAGCTCTTGCTTCGATATATTTCTCTTTGATATATTCACTGAGACCTAACTCGATATGAGCCCATGCCATAGATTTTAAGAGTTCCAATTGGGGTGTATGACGAACTGGTGGAGGGTCAACGCTATATTCTAGTAGTAGGCGTTCTGCTTTTTCAGCTGCTGATTTTGCAGATTCAATGTTTCCGCAGTACAACATCGCCATTGCCTCTTGGTTTCTGACAATGACTTCAAAAGGACGTGTATCAAGGGTTTCAATTCTTCGTGTGATATCAAGGGCTGTCTGTGTAGAACGATGGATTTCAGCACAAAACACAGGAGATAGATGTCGTAGTAGTTGAATTCTGTCACAGAGAAGCCGAACATGTGAATTTTTGTGAGCTACTTTTTCAGCAAGCTCGATTCCTTCGTCAAAAAGTTGTAGAGCCTCTTTGAATTCACCCCTCTGCATTCGCTTTCTCGCAATCGAAGCAAGAAGTTCACAATACGATGCATTGTACTCGTCTTGCGGTATTATTACCTTCTTTTGCCATAATCCTCGAAACATATCGAAAATCGGGAAGACTACTTTTTCTAAACCAGAAAAGAGTTGGTGCTCTACTACTATAGCAAGATTCTCCAAAACTTTGCTTAAGAAAAGCGGAGTGAGTTTATTTTTGATGAGATTTGTACGGGAAATATCTCTGAGCCAACCGTAATGTGATTCAACAAAAGAGGGATTGGAAATTCGTGGACTTCCGATGAATGCAACATAGGGCAATAATTCAATCTTCTTTTTCTTAATCGAATTTGATAGTACAGTATCTAGGAAACTATCAGCTATTCCCACACAAATCTTACGAATACGGGTAACTTGATTCATAGTTCTTGTAGCGCATTCCCATTCGAATTTTGAGATTGTATCGTTACGGTACAGACCAATCATGAAGTTTTGTAGCATTTCGGGATTTCTTGTAAGATCAAATAAATTCCGTATCCCCCAATTTAAAATCACTCGCGGAAAATCCGGTAGATTGACTGGTTCAATGAATGATTTGAAGTATCTTGGAAAACGTTGAGATCCAGCGATTTCTTTAGCAAGTTGAGCTATGAATATTTCATGTGTGGAAAGAATTTCTCCACCTAATTCCCATAAGATAACCAAAGCCGCCAACTCTGAATTTATTTCTGTAAATGAAATTGAGTCAGATTGAAGAACTTCGAATAGCATTTTTGGAGTTTTGAAGACTGAATAGATGGATGGATCTAAATTATGAATAGGAGCTCTATTGAGATGTTCCCATTGCATTGAGAGAAAAGCAATAGCTTCGGGTGCATTGTTTAATGGATTGATTTTTTGTGTCAACCGTTCATAATCATCTTGTGAGATTGAAGGAAAGTTTTCCTTCAGAAGACGAGCAGTATCATTTTCTGACAGCTTGGGTAGTCTAACAGTATTATATTCCAGCTTCACACCTTTCCGTTTTAATTTGGATAATCGTTCCATGAAGAGAAGTTCAAATTCCTGTGATAAGGTCATAATGATTTGAAATCCATCTTCCTTCATCTTCGTCAAGAAATGCATTGAGCTTAGACTTAATGTATGTACATCATCGACAAAGATTACTGAATTCCGAGGAATACGTGTAGTTGGATTCCCACCGCGAAATAATGCTAATGTGCGTCCCTTCTTCTCAAGAGCTTGTGCAATCTGTATCAAAGCACCTGTTTTCCCCCATCCTGCAGATGCTGTTATCATTAAAGCGTGAACTTCTTTGTTTTCAATTTTAGAAACAATCTCTTCAATCAAATTATATCTGAGATGAATAACAGAAACTTCTTTTCTAATTAATAAGCCACTAAGGTTTTCTGAAATCAACCAGTACCATAGAGGCCCCTGTGCGATTCGTTCTACTAATCTAGATAAATCACACACTTCAATACCTGCAGTTGGATCAATAGATTCAACTTTCTGTTGGTCACTTGAGAAACGAAGCGATATTTCTTTGTGATATGATAGAATTCTCATTAATTCCTTTCTTAGATTGTCAGTGGTCAAGTTAATGTCTGCCCGGATATCATCTAACAATAATGTTTGATTTGCTTCCCCTGTCGTGAATAGAATTGCTTCAAGAGGTATCTTTGATGCAATTACTTTCATATCATCAGGATTAGCAATAGTAGATTCTACTAACCACCATCGTTCTATCACATTAACCATAGTTTTAGCTAAGGAGGTTGGGGCTCCTTCTGTTGTAAGTAAGTTCAGTTCAGCAAGTGTATCCTTTCTTATGTGTTCAGCTGCATCAGCAGTCCGATCAATAATTTCATCCAAAAGACCGCTTGGAATAAGAAGATTGATTTCACGATCGACACCCCTAAGATGCTTCAAAAGTACTTGTTGAAGATTGTCCGTGATTTGTTTTACTTTGTAAGGTTCAATCCCTTTTACTGATGTTGTGTATCTTGTGTTCTTTGTCCAAGATTTTTCGCAATGTCTTACTAACATTGCAATTTCTAAGAATGTTCTACTTATTCTACCAGTACTGTCGGAACTGAAACCTGCTTTCGAAACCCATAGAAGCGATTCAGCTTGACTTTGTCTTCGTTCTCCTTTTGAAAAGGATAATAAACTGTCGACTTTGAGAGCCCATCCAATAATGTCATAATCTGCTATCAAGAAATCTTCTTGATCATTTTTGGAGAAATGTTCATTTGCTTTATCAATTGCGAACATTTCATCAGAGGTAATAAAATATCGTAAATCCCTGATTGACATCAATTCTGATTGGATTTGCTTAACGATTGAATGTTCAACCTCAAGCATTACAAATTTCCCGTAATTCACCCTTCTTTCCACCACATCTTATTCTATATAATCTAAATAAAAAAAGTAGGGGTTTTCACCCCTACTATCAAATTCACTATTTATTCCCACTTTTTGCTGCTTTACTCATAGCACGTGCTTTGAAGCCTTGGTTCGTACCGGTCTTATCAGCATGTGATTGAATTTTGCGAGCACTTTTTGATGTCATTTTCTTACCCATGTTTTTCACCTCGTCAAATACTATGTTTAGGTGAGTGGTAAGGGTTTACTCACCGAAAATCAGTCAGTGGTAAGGAAGAAATACACACCGAAACTGATATGGCTATCATATTTACTTGATGAACTGTGTGTTTGATTGATGAGGAATAATGTTACTAACTCACTATATAGGAATCGCTAGAAAAAACGAAATCCAATCGAGAAAGCAAAGAAAGTTCTCGAGGAACAGATATGAAAAGTATTGCAAAAGAAAATGGGTGCTTAACAGCGTACGGCAAGGGTAAGTCCCTTCTATATGCAACCTCTACGATTGCACGTCCCGTCAGTCGTCTGTACCCCCTGTCCGAAGACAGGTTTCAAGTAAAATCATCATCTATAAGATAATGAAATCTTAGGAGGTGATTGATGGCAGATGAGGAAATCTCATCCACTTCCATCCGCAGCTTCCGCTACGGATACCTTGTTACGACTTCTCCCTACTTGCTAACCCCAGATTCGTATCTGCCCAATTAAGGACAAAGCCTCACCCAAGACCAGCTCGCATGGAGCGACGGGCGGTGTGTGCAAGAAGCAGGGACGTATTCTCCGCGCCGTAGTGAGACGCGGATACTAGGGATTCCAGGTTCATGGGGATGAGTTCCAACCCCCAATTCCAACTACGACAAGGTTTCGCGATTGACTTCGCCTTTCGGCGTCGTGACGCATTGTCCTTGCCATTGTAGCACG
>Ga0114923_10000954_pt1 | contig 20454 bp, 19 predicted proteins | sample SumtaG_FD_89578 | JGI IMG/M metagenome (GOLD analysis project Ga0114923, IMG submission 89578) | Deep subsurface microbial communities from Indian Ocean to uncover new lineages of life (NeLLi) - Sumatra_00157 metaG | ecosystem: Environmental > Aquatic > Marine > Oceanic > Sediment | place: near...
AGCTCCTCGAGCACGTTCAGGCGGCGCTCATGTGCGTCGAGCCTTTCGTCTGCCCCACCCCAGTCAGATGCAAAACCCAACGAGGCAAGCGCTATCGCGACACTCACCCCGGTGATCGCGAACAACGGGCCATGTCCATTCAAGCGCGGCATCAGGCCAATGCCTTTGAAGTCGTGAACCGCAGCACGATGTTCAAGATGGCCATGATCCCAGTGACAATCGACGCCTGCGCTTGTGCGTCCAGCCCCAGGTCAACACCAAAAGCGAACGCAATCGAACCGATTAGTGCAACCCCATTGGCCCACAGCGTCTTGCTAGCCCATACCGGCTTCGTCGTTTTTTCTGGCATGTCGATCTCCTTAGTTGCTCCGGCTGACGCCAGAGAATCCTCGTCCGACCAGGCTCTTCGGCGGTCCGCCGGCTAGCGGTGAAGAAGCGCCATCCTCGAATGCGCCCACATCAAACCCGGCCCCGGCGGGTCTGAGCAACTGCAGATAGTCGATCACATGAGGAACCGAAGTTCCCCCATCAATCAGGCTGTCTGGGTCGGTTGCTTTGATCGCAAAGTCAGTGACAGAGACCGGGGGACAAGCGACAAAAGGACACTCGGTCAGGTCGCTCATCACAGTCTCTAGGCCCGTGGTAGTCCCGTCGCTGTCCCAATTCGTCGCCACGGTCGCACAGGTGTCGTCTATGAAGAACGAAGAGGTTCCTCCGCTATTCCACAGGACGTTGTTTTTGACCGTGCATGTGCCCCTGGTCTTCGCCCAGAAAGAACGATTGGTGTTACTGCCATAGGCTGCATTGTTGAAGGCTTCGTTACCATCAACGCCAGAGCATAGTGCGTTTCCGCCTGCGCTAATCATGTCGGTTAAATCGAATACGTTGTTTCGTGCAGTCTGTTTGCCGGCCTCGAATTTCAGCATACATTGCACTTCGTTCGCACCCGTAAGGGTCGCAGTGAAGTAGTTTCGCTCGTAGATGTGATCGTTGTGCGGGACCTTGCCAGCGTCCACGCCTGAATTGATACCCCCGCTCTGTATGATCCACGCGGTTCCGCCGTGGAAGTGATTGTCTGAGAAGAAGCATTGCTCCGGGATGGCGTCCGTGATCCCACCAATTCGCCCGTCGTTCGGCAATCCACGCAGTGTTATGCTGTGCTTGTTTTCTGCGGCGCTATCAAACTTGCTATTATGAACAAAGCACACTTCTCCATGCTGCAACCGCCAGACATGCTCACCGTCAGTCGAGTCAAAGAAAATTGAATCAACCACTGAGACTTTGGTAATCGAAGTAAACAGGCAGTTGCCTGCAGCGCCAGCGTTGCCACAATCGTTGAACGTGGACTCAAAAATTCCAATGTTTTCTGGGAATGCGGTACCGGCCTGCGTGTTGGCCCCCATGCTCAGTACATGGCTAGAGGCCGAGACGGAGGCGTTGCGCATGAGTACATCGTCTGAATCTGAAGAAGAGCCATTGTCTCCGTTGAACACATCTGCCGCTATATCACCCGCCCAGGTAAAATCCTCGATGCGAACATCATCGACAAACTGAAATAAAGGATCGGCAGTGCCGGTGATCGTGTACCGGCCAGTGCCATAGGCGGCGATATGCACGCCCCCGTTCGAGGTCCCGTCAAGATTCACGGGCTCAGAAATTGCAAAACTGGAGCCTCCCTTGAATAGAACCCGTTCAAACCCAGCCGAGATGCCTCCCTCTGCTGCATCATCAAAGTCATTGTTGTTTGCTTGGTCTGCCCCACCCGGGCAGCCAGTGAAGACGGCATCCCCTACAGGATTCACGCAGCGCGTGTTGACTCCGGTGAAACTGTTCACGGTTATCTCGACCGTTGCTGTATCGCGGTTGTTGTCCTGATCGATGACCGTCACTTGCGCCGTGTACGTTCCGGCGGCCTCATACACGTAGGCGTAGCTTGGAGCGCCGCAGAAAGTATTCTTGGCGGTGCTCTTGTGCGTGGTGTTGTCGTAGGTGTCTGCGTTGACCTCGTCCGATTCGAAGCAGTAGGTGAGATCGTGGATAGGCTGCGACGTGTCCGCGTCTGTACTGGCAGCCGCATCGAAGTAGACGAGCAGCGGGGCCTTCGCCGAAGCTGCAAATGTCGCGGTAATCGAAGCAGAAGGGACAGCAGCCCAAGCCGTCGCAGGCACAATCGCGAGTAGAAACGCTATCAGCTTGGAGAGCATGAGCCGCCTCGGAAAAGATCCATACGTGAATTATTTGTCTCGGTCGCATTCCCCGATCTAAAGTGGATGCCAATGAAACCGCCAGTATCGTTCGTCCCAGTCATATCAGTGATCGAGCAATCTGGAGTCCCAAAATCGTCTGGATCGCCAGCTACAGGATTCTTCCAATAGTTGACAACCTCTTCCGTACCTGTGCCCGATATCTCTACGCACAGTTCATCGCCCGGCCCCCCCGTGTCAATACCTGTGCAAACCTCGGACACGGACTCATTCTCTCTGTGTCGATGGTCAGTGTTGCCAGTCACAAAGTAAACGTGGGTGAGCAGAGTGGATTCATCGCTGCTTGTCGCTCGCAACACAATTCCGTATCTAGATGACGGTCCGACATCTGTGACAAAGGTCATGCAAGCCCATTGGTGGGCAGTGCTTACGGTGGTGTCGTTTAAAACAGAATACGTGTTGTTATCGCAAAGAGATGCGTGAGCAGAATCCCATCGTAATTCACCGGCTCCGGTATCTATCGACCAGGGACAGTTGGTTTGATCTGTGTCTACCCCACTGGTTGTCCAGTCAGTTCCAATAGAGCCTGTCGAGAAACTGTCGATCGCAATCTCCTCTACGCATGTAACGCCGCCCGCGACCACGTTCACATTCCCACCCGTAATTGTCACCCCGGTCCCAGTGAACCCAACGAGTAGTAGCGACAAGAGTGCAATCCAGACACGCATCAGAACGAACCCCCACCAAACGCAATCTTGGGAATACCCAGGCTCGACATAATCGGGTCAAGGTTGTCGTGCAGCAGGTTGCAGGCAGACTCGTCGTCGCCGTCTTCGGAGTACCCGACAGCCCAGTGCTCTCCGCTGATCGCGCAGTCGATTGAATTGCCAGAAGCTGGTGTTGGCCCAGAGTCTGCAATCGGCTGCGTAGCATCGAGCACGATGTAACGGTCTGTTGTTCCGTCAGTGTCGTAGAGTTGTTCAGTGTAGTTGCAGGTCCCGTCCATCGAGTAGATGCGGTGAAGCAGGTAGCGGCCGTTGAAGTTGTACGTCCAGCCGCCCATCTCCATCTTAGACCAGTCCCCTGCTGCATCGGTCGCACAGCCCGGCATACGCAACGGCATTGTGCCCTTCGTCTTTGCGCTACCGATCGGTTCCCATTCGACATACGGAACGAAGTCATGCGTCGGGCAATTGGCAAGGGTCACCGTGCCATCCAGACAATCCATGATCGAGAAACCCGCAGTCGTCATGCCCTTGCCGGTGCCGCCCATCATCTGTTCCAGCGTCTTCGGGATGTCTGCGACGGAGTGAAGGCCGGTCAAGTGCCCGTTTGCGGTGACCTCTGCACCGGCCGTGACCAGCCCACCAATCGTGCTGCACGGGAATGGCGAGGCTTTGATGCCTGCCGAAACCTCGCAGTCGTTCGGGCTCGTCATATTATTGGGCACCCCGTTGTCCCAGGTGAAGAGCAGGGTATCGAGGATCGGATCACGGCCAGTGTCGCAGAGATTGTCTGGCGATCCGGTAGTCTGCGGGTCGCCCGCATCATCAAACAGGTTCGTACAGAGCAACCCTCCGCCCCCGTTCATGTCGGCCATAAGGTCGCCGATCTCGGTGTCGAGGTTCTCGATGAACTCTTCGTAGACGCAGTCAACATCAGAGCAAGTAGAGCTAGCAACGCGATCATCCTGCGTTCTAGTGCCGCCCGCACAATTATTGGCTGTGCCCCACTCGTGCGGAGAGTGAGCGACCGATGGCCAGAACAGGTACAGCGTTTTCGTGTTGGGGTTGGCAGCCAAATCAGCTTGTAGGGCGTCCATAAAATAGACGGTCGAGTGCTTGGCTGTCTGCTGTGTGCAAGTGCCGTCTAGGTCACAACGCACGAAATCGTTATGACCGAGGCAGTCCACATCGTCTGCGTCTAGCGTAGGCGAGCCAGCGGGGAGGGTCGCGAGATACGATGCGTGTCGAGAGTTCCCGATCATATAGTCGGCGCGATCAAACCCGGCAGCCTTCACCCAAGAAACATCACTGGCCCCCGGTGTGTCCGTCTCGACCTCAGTCTGTTCGCGCCAACTGATGCGGGCGAGATGGGTTTTGCCAATAAGCACGACTTCGTAGCTGAGATCGTGAGCGTAATCGACCAGCGTCTTGAAGTACGGGTTGACCTCCAAGTCGTGGCCAATCGGTTGGTTCATGTCCTGCACGTCGCCCATCAGGTTCGACGGCATGTACGGCCACCCGTACCCCATGACCATCGCGCGAGTGGGAGTGCAGAGATACCCTGTGACCATGTGATCGACCATGACCCCTGCCTGTGCGATCAAATCGAGGTTCGGCGTTGCTGTATCCCCGTCAGCAGTCCATGCGGTATCTACATTGTCAGTCCTGAATTGTGCGATGTGGCCTCGCAGCGCGTCGTCTCCGAGAATCATGACGATATGCGGCTGCGCCTGAGCAAAGGCAACGCTGGGGATGAAGAACAAAACGAGTGCGATACAGATTCTCATATCGGCGTCACCGCCAATGAGATCACACCGCGTTCAGTCGAGACCGTTGCTGTAGAAGTCGTCGAGTTGTAAGTCCCAGACGTGTCCATCGTGCCGGTGATCACGCCGAGCGCGCCTCCATTCCCCGAGGTACGCGACTGGTCGATTTGCTCGACGATGCTGGACAGGCTTGTGTTCACCCAGCTCGCAAACCGATTTACGCCATTCGAGTCGGGGAGTGCTCCGCTGGTCACTGCGATCACCAGGGTGTTGTCTACCGTTGTCGTGGCACCCGGTATCGAAACAGATGCCGTTGCCGCCTGGGTGGTCCCTGCGTTCGCGTCAAATGGAGTCGAAGCGTTGAACGTCCCGGTAGTAATCCCGATAATTCGGGCGATCTGGTGCTGCCCGCTGTCACTGGTTGTGGTCGGATCAGTCCCCGTGGCGATCCGATAAAAGATCGTCATCCTCGTTGCGGCGGCCCCGCCACCTGTGCCCGTGCCTTGGGGTGACGATGGGGCTTCAGTGAAGCCCGAGACGGTGATCGCTTCGTTTGCGGTTTCGATGAACATGACAAGGAGATCGCCGACCGCAGTTCCGGTTGGCAGCCCTGGGCTTACGGCGCTTGTGCCCCCAGCTACATTCCCGATCCCGCGGACGGTCGGCGGGCTTGTGCAGCAACCGCCAGCGGCAGGACTCTGTATGATGATCGGCGCGCAGAGCACGGGAGCAAAAGCCAGCGTGAAGAGCAAGGGTAGGAGCCTAGTCATCTCGGGTGTACTCAACGGTGCAGTGCAAGAGGTCACCTTCTGTGGTGAGTGTCGTCAGTTCTATCCCCCACCAGTCATTCGCATCGATCACAGCATCAGTCGGTGAATCATCGGTCACAAGCGTAAGGTTCGCGGTCATTGACGCCGTGAGCCCCGAAGAGGAGCACACCCCCGCACTCGTGCATTCGACCACATTGATCGTCTCGGTGGGCGTAGTGACTCCGTTGGTGATGCAGTCCAACGAGACGAGCGTCAGCGCGAAGTTGGTGTGCTTGATGATCTCGTCGCCAGCGGTTGCAACACCAGCGTAGACGGTGAATGATTCTTCGCCCCGAGACAGTTCTGCGTCGGCATCGAGCGTGCTACTATTAAACGTCAAACTCCGGCCAGCCAGATCGGTCACGGTATCGAGTAGGTTCAACTCTGTTGCCGTCGAGGTCATCGAGACAGCCCCATCGTGAACGGCGTTGGGACTGTGACCGTGCCCGTGAACGTCGGACTCGCCAGCGGTGCCTTCAAATCATGCGTGTGCAGCGCATCCGCATCGCCGGCATTTGTCAGCGTCTCCAGGTTCGCGCCAGTGGCAGATGTTGCAGCATGAGACTCGATCGTGTGGCCCGTCAGCTCAAACGTACCCGTCGTATTCGGGAAGGTCAGCGTTGCAGTAGGCTCGTCGGGCACAACCAGGGTGATGTACTGGGTTCGATCGCCATCGCTGAATCGGTAGTTAGCCGTAGTCGTTGTGCTAGCACCAAGCCCCGCCGAGAACGTCATTTGGGCGAGTGTGGAGTCCATCCTGATACGATCTATAATCGTCCCGTCAACAATGTTTCCGATCGTCGCATCACAGTCCGGTCCGTTCGCATCAGAAATATCGTTGTCGCATGTGCCTATATTCCTGAAGCGTGCTGCCTCTACGTTTGCGCCAACGCTGTCTTGCATGACAGTAAAGAAATCGCCATTTGCAGAGACCCGGCCACCTTTCGTAACCCACAGCTTCAACAGGCCAGTACTGTCTGACAATTCTATCGGGTTCAATGTCGATGCAGCGGCCATCTGCAACGCAAGCGTCACTTCATCGACGGCGCTAACAACAGACAGCGTCGCATCGCTGATCTGCGTAGCGCCAACGACCAGCGCGCCATCCGTCTCGAACCGTGCCACCTCGCGCTCTTCACTATTCGTATCGCACGACACAAGTTTTTCAGCGCCGAATCCATCATCCATGTATATCTGCATCTGGCCCGCAGTAAGCCCGCTACAAGCGAATGCTGTGTTCTGTTCCAGAAACACCGCATTGCTGCCGTCATTGTCACCAGAGTTGAAGCCACCCGCAGAGGTCAGTACGTCCGTGGCAGGATCGTAAGTTAGTCCCGCATCACCAGTCAGCACGCCGCCAGTTGCTGGGATGAAGGCTACTTGGGTAGCACCCACTGCGTGCGGCCCCATGTTCTGGTTCCCGTCGAGGTAGCCGGTCATAAACCAGCGGCCTGTCTCGGTCTGAACAAAAGTGGCGACATCATCCTCCCCCATCAGGATGTCGTCACTGCCACAATCGAGAGTTGCCCCGGTGCAATCGAGCGTGCTCTGGAGCGACGCCTTGTTCTCGTGGATGATGATGTAGCCGCCGAGCGCATCTCCAGTGAAGTCAGTAATCGTCTGCGCGGCGGCGTTGGTGATGAACATCACGTCACCCGAAATCGAAGGCGTGGCGCTTGCGCCGAGAGTGCCGACTGTACTTCCGAAATTCAGCTGGTCGTCAACAATGAAAGGCTTCAGCGCGGTGATGTCTTCGGTACCGCCGTGTAGTTCCATGAACTTGGTGAGCACCCCAGCAACATCAACATTGAGGCCCATGATTCCATCAGGGCCAGCAGCCTCTGTGATGCCCATCGAAACTTCAGCGCCGAGTGTTGCGGTGGTCAGACGGAACTCGCCTGTGTCGCTGGCGTCGGCTGCGTAGGATGTCGCGGAGTGCGGAGTGCTCACATCCACGTTGTCGTTCGAATAGACGATCACCGGGTCGGTCGCGCCGCTAAGCCCGTAGGTATGAGTCAGCGTTGCGTCTGTTGCATCTCCGAACTGGTGGTTGAGGCCAGTCTCTTGGATCGATGTGCCACTCCACACGATCGTGCCAGTGTGCGAACCGGCTGGAATGCTGGTGCAGTTGGTACAATCAATTGCAGGTTGCGCGACGGATGCCCATGCACCCGCGACAGCGATCACCACATTCCCGGTTGTCTCGGCAAGCCCGGCAATCAGGGTCAACTCTGCATCTTCGATCTGGACATCTGTCCCAGGTACGAGGCTGAGCGCAGCACGAACCGTCGCAGGGGTCGCCCACTTCGCGCCCTGGGCAGGTGTACTGTCTGCCATCAGCATCGTATCGTTTGCACCAACGGTCAGCTTCGCCGCAGTGTCAATCCCGGTACCCAGAGCAAGATCGCCCTTTGCATCCCAGATGGCGTCAGTGGCGACGGCACCACCGGCTCCGCACGCAGCCCCGGCCAGGACGACGGAACCATCAGTATCCATCTGCAGACACGTCAGCGCCCCGGGAGCGACTACGTCTGTCGTGAGCAGGTGAGTGTCGGTGGCGTCAGGGCCACGCTTGATTGCCGCGTCAATCTCTGCAATCTGGAGAATGTGGTCATCGCCCACTCTCAACTGTGGGATGGTCCCTGAGGCCACATCCGCACCAGCAATCGTAACTTGACCGCCCACTGCGATATCGGCCAATTCGCCCCAGTCGATCTCATCATCACCTGCTGCGTTTGCAGCGAGTTCGTTCTTATCTACCGACCCTGTATTCAGCGCTCCGTTGAGGTCGAAGTCAGTACCTGCGGCAAAGTCCCCCGCCTCGGGAACATCATCGTCCACGTTGTTGTTGAAATCTTGATGGATGTAGTCAGTCACATCCCAGTTGACCGAGTTGCGGCGAAATGTGAGGCGGTCGCCAAGCGCCAGCGCGAGATCGGTGGTCCCGCAGTTGATGCTCGATGCGGTGCAATCTATCGTGCTCAGCGAAGCGGCGTCCTGACGGTACTGAAACGTCGTACCCTCGGTGCCACGCGTGAAGTTGGTGATTGTCTGCCCGGTCACAGGGGCAGTCCACATGGCGCTGCCCACTATCGACGGCGTAGGACTGTTGGCGAGGGTCGAAACGGTGCCGATGTTCCATTCGCCGTGCGCAACGATATCGCCCGTAAACGAATAGTTGGCCGTCTCGTCCAGGTGCGTTGCGTTGATGGAATCGGCATTGACAGTCATCACGACTGTGTCCGGGGCGGCGTCCGCGCCGGTCACGTCGATGGTTGCACTATCGCTGAACCGTGGGTCAACGACGTTGGTGAAGCCGTTCTCGACCGTGATGTCGTCGCCACCGCCACCGCCGGGCAGGTCGCCAATGTCAGCACGAGCCAGTGTGCCGTCTGCCCGCTCGATCATCAGCCAATCGAGCGCTGCAGGCGTAGGCTCATCAGATAGACTACTGATCTTCACGTCAGCACGGGCAGCGGTCGATGCCGAGTTGTTCATCGAGAGCGTCCAGGCGAGCATCGTCTCAAGATCTGCGTCCGGCAACGTGCCAGTGTGGTCGGTCCCACTGTCAAGTGCATGACTCTGCGTATGCAGCTCGGAGTCTTTTGCCCAGGTGGCGTCGTCAATGTCGATCACATCACCTGTCAGGTTGAAGTCCGCAGCAGCAAGTGCCTTCAAGCGCAAATCGATTCCGACCTTAGGCACAACGGCAGCGATACTGAGGCCGCCCGCCTCTGAGCTGTGAGTATTCGCTTCGCCACCACCTCCGGTAGGTAGGTTGCCTACATCGTATTTGCGCAAGTTGCCTGCAGCATCTTCACCAAGCACCCAATCGAGAGCGGTCGGTGCTACCTCTTCAGTGAGCCCGCTTATCTTCACATCAGCCCGCACACCAGTCGTCCCGGCATTCCGCAGGACGATGGTGTTCGCGAGTATGTCTTCGAGGTCAGCGTCGGGAAGCGTGCCGGTGTGGTCAGACACACCGTCAAGGGCATGGCTTCGCGTGTGGTGGGCAGATCCCGAATGCGACGCTGCAATCACAACCGCACCCGCCACCGACACCGAGCTGACATCTCCGCTGAGCGCAACATTTTCCCAGTCGGTATCGGTCGTCTGATCCCGCACGATGAATTGACCATCGGCTGGGGTCGTGACCACCACGTCACCCACGTCGTTCAGTTCAGTGACGCCACCCGCAGTCACGCAACCGTCATAGGGCGTGTTGTCGTCTTCGAGTGTGCAGGTGCGATTGGACGCGAAACCACCGCTGGGGCCCGAGATGACCAGCGTCTCTATGCCGTCTGCGACGCCTTCCTTCCAGGTGTCAGAGGCAACGCCGCTACCGAGAGGGGCGTCAAGATCGACGGACAGAACATTCAGCAGATCGTTGCTGTTCATGTCCAGGTCTTGAGACTGCGCACCCAGCTTCGTGATCGAGCCCGTCGCGCCACCGTCCCAGGCTTCGAGCTTGTTGGCGGTCACCGCGAGGTCCGTCCCGGTGCCCGCGTCGGTTTCGACCTGGGTCGCGATTTCGATAACGCCCTGTACGGACTCGGTTGCGGTCACCTCGTCGGCGTGGTGCGCTGAGCCCGCGTGACTGGCGTTGACCAGCCCGGCCGAGTTGAAGTCCGTGGCGACCACATCGCAGTTCATCGCGCTGGCAGCATCGCCCTGACACCAGGACCCATTCGTCACCGTCGTCACGCCGGACAATGCGGTGATGAGGTCATCGCCCAGATTATCATCAGCCAGCGTGCCGTCGTTGTTCGTGAACACGTCGGTCACGTCGGAGAGCTGGGTCTGGAGCTGCACCTCTGTGAAGGCATCGACGTTCGTGATGAGGTGCGCGTGCGAGTCGTCGTCAACAACGCCGCCGGCAGACAGGTCGGCGAAGGCAGCCCAGTCCAGCGTTGCAATCGTGCCGGTGCCGCTGATGATCACGTCCCCCCGGTCGAGATCCGATCCGAGCTGATCTGCGCCGCCCGAGCCGCACGCGGCACCCGCGCCGATAATGTCCCCGTTGACATCGAACTCAGCGCACTCGCCTGTAGTTGCGGTCCCCGTGATCAGCGTGGCGTCCAGGCCAGACTTCAGGCCCGCCGCGATCTCGGTGAGCAGATCAATATGCGACGCCCCCACGCGCGCCGCTGGGATCGTACCCGTCGTGATGTTCCCGGCAGCGATCCCAGTGCCCACCTTCGAGCCTGTCAGCGATCCGTCGGCCAGGTCTTCCAGATCAGGGTCGAGAGAGATGTCGATCGTGTCGCTGGCCCCGGTCCCGGTGATCAGAACCCCTGTGCCCGCGGTCCAGGTAAGGGTGTCGGTGGGAGAGTCGGCGACGATCGAACTGCCTAGGGGCGTGGTCTGTGTCTCGAAGGAGTTCGACGAACCGCCACCCGGCAGGCTGCTGATAGGGATGCGCTTCTTGACGTTGGCGGCTTCCGAGTCCTCAATCAGCAGCAGGTCGCCACCCACTGGGGTGGCTTTGCGCGCAATCGCTGATATCTCGGATGCGACGTTGTCGTGGATTGCAGTGCTATCCGAGCCGGGCCCAGACCCGCCGCCTTCGATGCAACGCCATTCCCCAGACCCACCGAGGCTGTCATCCCATTGGATGAACATGGCGATACTGCCGCCGCCCGTCGCGCCGGGAACATCACCGCAGTCACCCGACGTGGCATCTGTAATTGAAGCTATCTGGCCGTGTGACCTCGGCCCACAGATGCGGGTGTCATCCCCTGCAATCGAAATCCGCAGCGGACCCGCGGCAAAGGTGCAGAGCGGCGGGACGGGAGGGCCGAAGAATCCTTGCGCGCTCGCTGTAGACGCAGCCAAGAGTATCGAGAGGCACGAGAAGCATTTGATTGCCCGCATCGAACACTCCTAAACGGGGTCTACCAAGAGAACGTGTCGTCGGACCGCAGCAATCTGAATGCCCACGGCACTCGGCGAATATGTGATCGAAACTCGGCCAGATGCATCGTTGAACCTGAACGTGCTGAACCGAGGCGACGAGGCCGTTGTGCTTGCCACCGGGACAACGATGTCAAACGGAGGATGCACGCCGAAATCGCAGTCTCGTCCGTTGGCAACCGATACCGTGAACCCGGTTGCAGGACCGACAATGGAAAGCGAGATCGACCCATCATTCTCGAACGAATCGCCTGCAGGGTCGGCGGCCTGGAACGTGATCGTGGTGTCCGTTTCGGTGTCTTGAATAGGCAGATTAGCCATGCCCTACTCCTTGCCTCGGTTGTAGCGATAGCCGTGGGTAACGATGGTGAGGTTGTCACCTGCTGCGCTTGCAATGGTTGCCCGCCAGCGATAACTGCTGGACCCATTCACCGGAATGTGAATGATGGTCTGGTCCTTCATATCAGCCGCCTCTTCCGTGAAGTGAACCGTGAACGCCGAGCTGGACGGGACCACATCTGCATTCGGATCATCGAGCGACGACATCAGCACGTACTCTGCATCGCCGCCGGTTGCATCGACCTTGATGTAGTGGTTCAAGATGGCAGTGGAGTCTGGCGGTGCGAGGGCGACCTTTGTGAGCGAGCCAGTTGTCCATGAGGCTGCGAACTCGTCCGGTGTCGGGACGCTCCACCTGATGATGTTCGGATCGTTCGGGTCCTGGAAAAATGGCACGATATTTAGCGCAGCATCGGTACGCATCCATCCGATCTGCCGGTAGTGAGTGTGCGAGGAGAGAGCCACCAGCGCCTGGGCTCGTTCGTTCCCCGCAGCGTCGAAGCCATAATCCACTATGCCCGTGGCTCCGAAGCCAATCGCGAATAGCCGATACCAGGTGCTGGCCGCAAGTGCGACACCACCTAGCCTGCCGTTGTTGCCCGAGGTCCAAGTGCCACCATCGATGATCTTGGTCAGACCTAACGTTGCTCGGAACCTGAGCTGCGTTTCGCCAGGCAGCGATCCGGTGGGGTACATCGCGCACTCGCCTGGCTGAAAATCCAGATCATGGTCAACATCCACAACGGACTGGATGATCCTGAACCCATCAAGGAATCCGCGAGGCAGTACGCTCGTCGTCCCATATTCGAGCCACCACGCCGTGCCCGCAAGCGCCGGGGTGTTCCCTGTATTGGCATCCTGAAGACTGACAAAGAGCTTGAAATCTGAAAGCGCGCCGACGGCCGTGTCGAAAACAACGATCGAACCTTCCACATAGGTGAATGCCGCGTTGTAGAGTGCAAGTCCACGCTCCTGCATATACTCCATGTGCAGGTCAACACGGTTCTGCCACCAGTTCTGTGTCTGGTGCGGAGGAATCTCAGCGATCCATCCCAGGTTCTGCTTGGCAACAGACGGCTCGGTAACGGCTCCAGTCGAACCCCATACGGTGTCGAAGTCTTGTTGTGTTGCCATGCTTCAGTCCTTCAGAACGGGCCAGCGGCGTCGGCGTAGTCGATGGAGGTGCCAACGGCTCTCGGGATCAACACGTCGTTATTTAGATTGAGGTCGGTGGCGAGAAACATTCCCTTCTCAATCGTCGAAAGGTTCCTGCCAATCGTGAGGTCGATGTTCCCGGTCGTCGCGCCAATGACGATCGTCGTAGTGCCGTCGTCAGGAATGACCAGGCGGACTATCTCGAGGATGTCCTCGGGGTTCGCATTACTCTTGTTGCGCACAATCTTTGCCTTGATGTGCATCCGGTAGTCTTCGTTTTCCATCAACGTGAACCCGGTTGTGGACCCGAACAGGCTGATATAGCGACCCCCGACCTCGGGCAATGTCAGGTCGCCATACGACGCGGCACCCGCGGCACCCGCATACCCGAAGAACGAAAACAGAGACGAGGCAACCAACGGTCTCGGGAGGCCAACGTGTTTACCAATCACATCCAGTGCCCAGTCGTTGGCAGTATCGAGGTCGAAGCCTTCGAGCAATGCCCACAGCGCATCCTGAAGCAACGTCACTTCGGCGATGAACAGGGCAATCAGCGCCTTGAGCTGCGTGCTGTTCTTGTACTGCTCGATCAACCTGCCGTCGGCGAGAACCTGAAGATCGTTGTGCGGGATTGGCTGCGAGGTATGGGGCATCAGAGGAAGTCCACGTCGGCTACCGCGAAGGTCGCCTTGCCGGTGTTCGCAACAACGAAGTTCACGCTCGTTACCGGCGGGTCGATGTCGTCCAGCAGTAGCAGCGTGAACGTATGACCTGGCACTGAATTGATCGGGATGGACAAGCGGCTGTAGTCCACATCCCGACCTATGCCGATCTTCTCGCCTTCATGGCCTGCGAGTGTCCCCGCCGCCCAATCAACAATCGCCTGCGCGATATCAGCCTCACCCGTCGCCGGGAAATCAGAGTCAGTTGAAAGCGTCATCCTGACGTGCATCGGTACGTTCGTGGGCCGCGCAAAGTTCATCACATGGGTGGTGCCCTCGGAGTCCACTGCGTTACCCGAGGCCGCCCCCGAGGTCGCAATCCCCATCGGGTGGTTGTCCCACATGGCCTGTGCGATGTCGTCGTCTGCGCCGCCCTCGACAATCGGGCGATACGAGTGTTCGGGTAGGCCGTCGCCGTCTGCGGCATCGGTTTCGTTCACCAGCACGACGGAATCAGTGACACCGACCACCGCTGCAATAGCCGCCTGCATGGCGCTGAGATTCGACGATGCGCCGAGTTCGGTAGAACGCTCGCGTCTACGACGCAGGTCCCCGTCTGATTCCTCGAGTGAGCCGACGAAGGTGGCTGCTGCTGCGTTTGTAACGCTCGTCCAGTCGTTGACCGGCGTACTGATCACGGTGAGCGTCGAAGCACCAACAGGGACCGGCCCAGCCTCTTCAGCGATGAACGATGCGGTATCCGATCCCCCCGTGAACACCACATCCGCTTGAAGTAGGAACCGATCCCCGTTATCGCTCGTCTCTGCCACGGACCCTGCCGGGAGTGTCTTTCCCGAGGTCCCTACGACCTGGGCCGTGACAAGAGTGAACGATTCGGCAATGCGGGTAAGCCCGTTGAGCCGCACCTGTTTGGATTGGAGCGTCCCGCTGGCCGCCTGGGGATCGAAGATCGTTGCGACCTCTTCCACTGTTTCCCATGCCTCGGAAACGGCACCGGCAAACAACCCGATGAGCTGCCCGTCTGGCGAGTCGGGGTCCACGTTGGCGTTTGGACCGAAGATTCCGACGAGTCCTGCGTTGAGGTCGGTGATGATCTCATCGAGTCTTTTGGCCACGAAGCCGGCAGATGTCAGTCCGAAGTCAGGCACTGACCACCACCCCGCCGCTCGGGCCGAACTCAGTCAGCACCACAAACGAAACCCTGAAGCTGCGGGTCTTCGCATCAAAATCCGCGGCAAACTCCACGATCTCGAGGACGCCGTCAGTTCCCAGGATGATGGATTTGAGCGTGGCTTCTGCGTTTGAGATATCTGCGGGGCTCACGAGAATCTGTTGGAACCAGGGTGTCCCGGCCGTGAAGTCGAGCCACCACTCGCCGAGATACATGCCGAGCTGCGTCTTGATCGACTGCACGACGAAGTCCGGGCCAATCGCACGCGCCAATTGCCCGCCTGCAATGCTGATATCGTGGGAATCGTTGAGGGCGAATGCGCTCACACGGGAAAGCCTCAAGCTGATGGATTGGAATCCTCAGCAGGCTATCAGGGGGCCCTCGGGGTGGGACAATTGGCCGCTATGGCTTCATCGCGGTGAACTTCGCCTTGACCACGGCGAGTGCGGCCTTGGTTGCCGCAGTAAGCGGCTGGTCGCCGGACACGGGGTCGGTCACGAGCGCGGCATCAAGCGCTACAAACAGGTCTTCGATCAAGCTCAGTAGCTCATCGGTCCCATCGCCGATCGCGATATCCTTGCCCGTGATATCGATGCTGCCGTCTGCTCCGATCGTAATCTCGTTGCCCGCCACGGGTGACCGGATCTGCATGTCGGTGCCGTCGTAACTCGCCACCTTGTTCGGCTGCGTGCTCAGACCCACCAGGGCCACGCCATCCGATAGATCGTGAACCCTCGCAGAATCAGGCGGGTGTGTCCCAGCATCCTCGAGCCATAGGCTCACGTCCCGTTCGAGGAAGACCACCAGGCACTCGTCCCCGACTGCCACCGGCATGGTGATCGAGAACCCGCCCGCATGGGGCATCCAGACAGGCACGCCGGTAAGCGGGGGCCACTCATACTCCACCTCATTACCATCGGGGCCCACGCGCACGCGCCGCAACGGGATTTTGATGTCGGCTTCCTGCTTCGAGGCGTCGAACGACTGCACGACCCCGGGGAGTGCTGTGTGGGTCTCGAGCATTCGACCGCGGAAGAACTCGTTGAGTACCGCAGCCGTTGTCCCCTGTTCGCGAAAAGCCATTAGGCCCCGGCTCCCGAGTCTTCGCGGAAGGTCTTCACCTTCGACAGCCAGTCATTGCTCCACGTATCACCAACGAAGATCACCTGACCCACGATATAGGTGCCCTCGTGAAGCGTTGGGATGATGTCGCGCGTAATGATCTGACCCACTCTCACCCCTGCCCCCACACTCTTGATCGTGATCCTTCGCCAGACGCGAATCGCGGGGTTGAGCAGCGTGGTTACCTCGATGCCAAGATCCGTCAGTACCGGGCTTCCGACCATCCCGGTCGCCGCCGATATCTCCACTGCGTCATCGTCGAAGCTCGCACTCTTGCCCCTCCCTCGAATCTCCAAGCGCGTATCCTGAAACCCCCAATCGAATCCATAGGACTCGCCCAGCTCGTTCATCGCGATAGCCGTCGGCCCGCTTTTGCTCATGCCCCTTATCAGCTTCTTGCTTGCCAGCTCGTCCACTCCGATCATTGCAACATCAGTCGGAGCAACGCCGAACCCAGATTCAACGACCTGTTCGATCACCTTTCGCACTGTTGTGCCTTCGGACATCGAGAGCGATATCGACTCTTCAGCCAGCCCGATCCCATTCTTGTCCCAGCAATAGAGCGTGGAGATCCACTCGGTGTCTTCGTGCTGGTGGACCACATGCGTGATTTTCCCAAGAAATAGCTGGCGAAGCGATTCCCCGTACCCCACCTCTAGACTGACCAGCTCCCCGAACTTGGATATCTTCTCTCGTTTCGACTTCGACAGATTGTAGATTTCGAGCACGAGAGAATTCGGCGTGAGATTCGATAGCTGGTCTTTCACGCACTCGAAGCGAACTCGAAGCTCGGTGATCTCAAGGGCCGTCTTCCCGACCCCAACGATGACCCGCGCGTTACGCTGAAATTGCTGCACTCTTCTCGGCCTCTGAAGCATGAATCAGGAGAATCGTATCCCCAAGCTCGTTTCGCCCAGGGTCCTGGCCGGGATCTCCGAGTTCGCCGAATGCGTGCTCGGTCGAGTGATCCCCGAGGATACCTTCGAGGCGGTTGTCGAACAGGAAGATCGAGCCCAGCTTGAAGTTGTGGGCGCTGAGAAGGTCGGTACCCATTACCAACCGCTGCCCCGCGAGGATTGTTACACCATCGCGCTCCAGGCTGATGAGCCACTTGTCGGTCAACACCACGTAGCGCAGATGCACGATAATCGTCTTACCTTCCATCGTGAAGGTGTATTGCTGAGCGATTCCAGTCCCGATTGGCATTATGGTCATTGCGCTGCACCAGGACTAAATAATTCGCTCAATGAATTCCCCAAAAAATCCGTACCCGTCTTCAAAAACGAATCCGCATCCTCGCCCTGCTGTGGCCCGAGGTTCTCTTCTGGCGTTGCCGCGGCAGCCGCCGTCGCACGTTGTGCTTCGGTGATCGTCGCCTCTTTCGAGGACACGATGTTGATCTGCTGGATCACAGCATCGAACTGGAAGACACTCGCCCGGGCAGGGTCCTTCAGTGTTGAGAAGCTCAACAGCACCACGTCCTTGATGATTAAAAACCCGGTCTTGATCGAGAACAATTCTCTCGATTTCCAGAGTTCTCGCAGGATTTCGTATGCGGAAACCGAGCGAGTCTTCGCGTCTGAATTGTTGTACTTGGTTGCAGACCAGTGAATCGGGGTGTCGGTGACAATGCCCGTGATCCTATAGGTAGACGGCTCGATGATTACATGGTCAGTGATGTCTGCCCCGATTTCCACCGGGAAGGACGTCACCTTTGACTCGTGATCAATCTGTTCAGTGAGCACCGCGTCCAGCAACAGACCACTTCCCCCGCTTGCGGGGTCAGGGCCGATGAAGCTCTGCGGTGACTTCGAGAACAGTGTGAGGAGACTCATTTGATGTTCCGATTCTCAGGGAACAGATGGGGCGCACGTCGTTGGAGTTCGTTCGCATTTGCTACAGGATCCCCACCGTTGAACGTGATCTCGGTGTTGTTGGTTGTACTAGGACGAGGGCCGGACGATTCGTTTGATAGCCCACCCGCGAATGGGGATTGACCACCGCCCAACGTGAACGACCCGAGACTGATTCCCTCTGGGAAGTTCTTTCTGAACGCCTCGGAGAACCCAGCCTCATTGATATCGGACAGTATCGACTTGATCCTGTTCACACGGTCGCCAACGTCGTCGAAGAACTGCTTGATCACCGAGTTCTTGATCGACTTATCCAGGTCTTCGAGTATAAGAAACAACGCGACGAACGGAGCGGCGAATGTCGCACCTGCCAAGATTGCGCGTGTGCGGAGAATAGTCAGCGCCGCACTAACCAACCCAAGCACCTGCAACAGCGGCTTCATCGCGCCTGTCACGCGCACCGCCCAAAGATCCAGGTTGGAGTCAATCATCTCCTTGCTTGCTCGCACCCATTCCAGCATCGTTTCCACCGCATCGATGAACACGGGCGCAAGACGAATCCCAATCTGATTCGCCAACCCTCGCACTGCCAACTTCGCGCGGACCGTCGCATCGACAAACGCCTCGGCGGTTTCGGCCTGTTCCTTGTTGAGAATGAATCCAATCTCGTCGAGTTCGGTACCGAGCCGCCGAATCTCTGCCGACCCCTTGCGCATCAAGAGCAGCATGTTCGGGGATATGCCGAGTTGGCCGGTCAGGTCGAGTTGTCTGGCCTCAGGCAGATCCTTGATCCGGTCTGCAATCTCGCTGAGCAGTTCAACCGATTCCTTGATCCGCCCGTTAGCGGTGGGGGAGATCCCCAGAAATCCGAAAATCGCACTGCCTTCTCGTGCAGCACGACTCGCAACGGTAGTCAGGCTGGTGAGTGTTGCCTGCACGTCGTTCATCGACGCACCCCAGATATCACCTGCAAACGCCAGGCGTTGCACCGCATCGAAACTCGCGCCGATGGTCTTCGAGAACTTGAAGGTAGAATCTGTGGCGATGTTCACGGCGGTGACAAAGACGCCGACGCTGGCCGCGGCTACCGAGCCCAGCTTGACAATCGACTTGAGATTTCTCGCGGCCTCTTCGGTAGCCTTGTTGAAGTCGTCGAGACCGTCACCCTCGAACTCGAAACCGAGTACCGTGACCAGTTCCTCGAGAACCGTCGCCATCTAGTTCTTCTCCTGGTTCGCCTTCACAATCCACAAGAGTTCGTCTCGCATGTCCAATGCCTCGTGCATATCCGCGAGATCATCCAGCGAATACGTCCCATCCTGAAGTTCTCGGGGCGTACACATCTGGGGCTCGGAAAGCACCGGCCGCCACAAAAACGGGTTGAGGTTCGGGGCGATGCGCTCTAGTTCGCTTTCGCTAACGACGCCCGCGCCATTTGGCCGAGACGTCCGAGCCCGCTTGCGGTAAAAAACTTCGCGTAGTTCACCTCCAGCACGAACCCAATCAGCACGTACAGGTCCATGCCATCATCGCCCATGAACTGCTGGTCGAAGATGACCGGGCCATCAGGCGTTCTCACAAGATCGTTACAGACGAGTTTCTTGGCTAGCGCAAGGAACTTCTCGCCCGGCATACTCGTTGCCAGTGTGGTGCCCAGTGCTTGTAGCGCTTCGGCCATCGCATCCTCGGAACCCTCGGCCTGCTTGAGCAGCGGCCCGACCACCGGGAGCACCACGGCCATGAGTTCGATTTGCAGCGGGAACGACTGACTCGGAGGCATCTGTGTGACAGTGTATTCAGTCTCCCCGATTTTGCGGGATTCGGTGCGTGCTGCCATCAACCAATCATCTCGATTTGTTCACAGAGCAACGTCCACTCGCGAGTATTTGTCCCCTGCCCATAAATCTGGTCCGAGGGTTTCATCAGGATGCAGGCGGGTGCCGCAGCGAGTTGAATCTGGTTCCCAACGTCCATCAGCAGGAATGGTTGCGATTTGAAAAACCCTGCTTCTTGTGCCTGAAGCAATCCCGACAGAAACAGGTTGCTCGGTGATGTTTGCAACAGCTTGAGCACTACCTCACCCGAGAGATCAGCGTTGCGCACACCAACGCCACGACCGTCGGCACCCACCAGGAGCGTGAACGTATCGACACGTCTGGACACTGTGATCGCATCGTCGCCCTCAGCAAAACCCAGCAGGGGAACCGCCCCGAAAATCGGGATCACCTGATCAAATGAATAATTGTCCATGCCTGCTCCTTATACGGTCACGACGCCATTGACAGTCGCGAAGTGAATGGCCCCCGAAAGACGGCCTGCGAATGTGATGGGTGGCCCGATGCGATTCGCACGCTGAGATTCTGGCAATGTCAACACTCGTACCGTGCTTAGCGTGTAAGCGGGCTGCAGGTCTCCAGCGTCGTCGAAGTCCTTGGCAATGATCCCCGCATTCACAGCCTGATCGAGTCGCACCTTGACCACCGATTGCAGTTGCGCACCGCCCGTGTCCGTCATCGGCACCTTGGTCGAACTGGTCACGAGTTCGGCGTACATATCCACCGCAATCACCTGCTCGAGCCAGTCCACGGAGTGCATCACGTCGATAAACTCCCCGCTGGCCATGTTGCCCTCTTCGACCATGTTGATTCCGCCGCGGGTTGCGTAGATGTTCGCGCGCTTGGTAAGTAGCGAGTTCCTCTGCGTGCTCGAAAGAC
>Ga0114923_10000955_pt1 | contig 20439 bp, 23 predicted proteins | sample SumtaG_FD_89578 | JGI IMG/M metagenome (GOLD analysis project Ga0114923, IMG submission 89578) | Deep subsurface microbial communities from Indian Ocean to uncover new lineages of life (NeLLi) - Sumatra_00157 metaG | ecosystem: Environmental > Aquatic > Marine > Oceanic > Sediment | place: near...
AGGTTGTTCTTCCGGAGAGGGATTTGCTGCGTAATGACCCGGGGATTGTCTCCCACAAAGTCATGGTAACTCGTTTCCGCTATATTGATAAAATTACTACTTTGGACCAGGAGCTTTTACAATATTAATTAAATACATTTTTTATGAAAATACATGGCAGGCGACACGATGTTCTGTGACAATTTTTTTTAAGACAGGCTGCTCTTCAGAACAGATATTTTTATGAACTGGACAACGGTCGTAAAAAGTACATCCTTTAGGATAATTTATAAGGCTGGGGACCTCTCCAATAAAGGGAAGCTTCATGTAATCCTTTTTTTCTCCTATCTTAGGGGAAACAGACATCAATAACTTGGTATAGGGATGAAGCGGTGAATGATAGATAACCTTAGAAGTAGCTATTTCCACTATTCTACCTGTATACATAATCGCCACATAATCACTGATATAAAATACAATAGCCAGATTGTGAGCGATAAATAAATAGGATATATTAAATTCCTTTTGTATTTGTATTAATAAATTTAAAATCTGCGATTGAATGGAGACATCTAAAGAAGAGACAGGCTCATCACAAACTATAAATTTAGGATTACTGGCGATAGCTCGAGCTATATTGATCCGCTGTCTTTGACCACCGGAAAACTCATGGGGATACTTATAAAGAGCATCTTTGGATAACCCTACAATGTCTAAATATTTTTTAGCTTCTTTATCTCTCTCACTCTTTTTTATTATCCTGTTTTCGATTAGATTTTCTGTTATGATCTCATTAATATGCATTTTAGGATTTAAAGACATATAGGGATCCTGAAAAATATATTGCATTTTTAATCTTTCACTGCGTAGTTTTGAATAAGGATAAGAGAAAAAATCTGTTTCCCTTTTTATTCTAGCTATATCTTTTAAATATTGTTTCTGTTTTTTAAGATTTTCTTCTTTGTTTAATTCTGATTCTAATGCTTCCAGTCTGTTTATTTCATCCGCTTCTTTATCAAAATAAAGCCTTCCTTGATCAGGTTCGATAACTCTTAAGATGACCCGACCTGTGGTTGTTTTACCACATCCTGACTCCCCTACTAATCCCAGGGTTTGCTTATAATCTAAGGAAAAGGAGATATTATTTAAAGCATGTACCTTTTCATCACTAAATGTAAAACCACTTGCCTTCACTGGATAATGCTTTACTAGGTTTTTTGCCACTATTAATAATTTTTTCTCTTCCATCATCCATCCTCATTTTTTCTCTTTATTATACAACCAGCAGCGGACTTTGCGGTTTTCTAGATTAAACAATGAAGGTTCTTGTTTATGGCAGCGGTCAAAAACCTCACTGCAGCGAGGAGCGTATTTACAGCCGGGGGGTAGGTTAACTAATTCCGGAACACTCCCCTTTATAGAAAAAAGGATTTGTTCATCTTTAAAATACCCCATCATGGGGATGGAATTGAGTAAATCTTTGGTGTAAGGATGCAAAGGTTTTGCATATATTTCCGAGATACCACAATACTCCAATATTCTTCCAGCATACATTATCATTACATTATTGGCAAAGCCATCAATTAAGGCCAGATCATGGGTAATATAAAGAATAGCCATATTATAATTTAGGGACAGCTCTTTTAGCAGTCTTAATATCTGCGCCTGGATAGTAACATCCAGGGCTGTGGTTGGCTCATCCGCGACCAATAAACTGGGAGAACAGCTTAAGGCCAGGGCAATCATCACCCTCTGTAGCATACCCCCGGATAGTTGAAAGGGATAATCATGCACTCTCTTATCCGCTTCAGAGATCTTAACCTTTTTTAATAATTCAATAGCCTCCCTTAAAGCCGTATCCTTTTTTAGCTGTTTATGGATACGTAGACTCTCCCCAATTTGATAACCTATTTTAAAAAGAAGATTAAATGAAGCTGATGGTTCCTGAAAGATCATGGCTATTTCACTCCCCCTTATACTGGAAATAGTCTTTTCATCCAGGACTAAAAGATTTCTGTTTTTAAATAAGACCTCTGATTCAGACGAAATTTTTCCAGGAGGTTCGATAAGATTCATAATAGAAAGAGAAGTAACACTTTTTCCACAGCCTGATTCACCTACAATAGCCAGTATCTCTCCTTGGCTTAGCTCAAAGCAAATCCCATCCACAGCTGTTATGTTCTGTTTTATCAAAAAAAACTGGGTAGTTAAATTCTTTACCTGCAACAAAGGCTTTTGCATAATTTTTTTTTAAACCTCGGCCTTTGGATCTAGGGCATCCTTTACTGCATACCCAAAGATAAAAAAGCAAAAAACAGTGCATATTATAGCTATAGCTGGAAATAATATCCACGGATACTGGATAAGGATATTTATATCCATAGCAGAATTCATCAACATACCCCAACTAACAGATGGTTCAGTGATTCCTAAATTTAAAAAACTTAAACCGGTCTCTCCTAACACAAAACCAGGAATTCCTAACATGATATTTAATATGATTAAATTCCTTATTTGAGGGATGATATGCTTAAGGATTATTTTTAAAGATGATATGCCGCCAATTTTTGCTGCAATAACATAATCGGTATTTTTTAAAGACAACACCCAATTCCTTATATATCTGGCGCCCCCAAAAGCTCCTGGAACAGATAAAATCATCATAATATAAAAAAACTTTAAAGCAGGTGAAATATCCGTAGGCATTATAGCACGAAGGAAGAGAAAAAGGTAAAATGTGGGTAACAAAATAACAGTTTCACAGGTTCTCATAATAAACCAATCTGTCATACCGCCAATATAACCAGAAAAACCACCCAGCAAAATACCAATAAATAAGGAAAGCAACGCTCCAAAAAAACCAATAGTTAAAGAAATCTTAGCTCCATAGATGATACGGGAGAAGAGGTCCCTGCCCAGTCTATCTGCGCCGAACAGATAAAAAGGAGATCCATCCACTGTTCCAAACAAGTGTATATCAGTGGGAATAAAAAATAGTAAATTATAAGGCTCTCCTTTAACAAAAAACCCTAATTTATGGATTACATTCTTATTTACCATGTATTTTTTAAAATAGGGATTTACCATTTCATATTCATAAACAAAAGGTCCGATAAGCTCATCATTATGAAGCAATTGAATTCTATGAGGAGGTTGGTAGGACTTGCTTTTAAATTTAGTGTTTGGTCCATAGGGTGCTATAAAACCCTCAAAAGGGATAGAAACATATAATACAAGGAGAATATAGAAGCAGATAACTCCAAATTTCTTCTTTTTAAATTTAATATAAGGAATTTCTAAAGAGGTTCCGTGAAACAGCTTTTTTTTTATCTTCACTCTTACTTAATCCCCATATTTTATTTTATCCTTACCCTGGGATCGGCAATGGCTAATAAGATATCAGAAATCATTATTCCAATTAAAACCAAAGTACTGCCAATAATCATATTGGTTAAGACTAAATAATAATCCTGCTTTAAAGTGGCTTCGTATAATAAGCGCCCAACGCCTGGATAAGAAAAAATAATTTCTGTAAATAAAGAACCGCCAAACATACCAGCTAATAAACCAGACAGTCCGGTTATGAAGGGAATTAAGGCATTACGAAAAGCATGTTTAATAATACCCCATTTTCTTAATCCCTTTGCCTTAATAGCTACAATATAGGGCTTTTGAAACTCTAACCGTAATAATTCTTTCATACTCCTGATAGAACCAGCGATCCCTCCAATAAAGCCAATCAGTATGGGTAAAAAAATGTGATGGAGTCGATCTGCAAATTTACCAAGAAAATTTAAGGTTTCATAGTTTTCACCGGTTGCGCCTGTAATAGGAAAGAGTCCTGTTTTAGCAGCCACTATTAATCCCAGAAGGGCTAAAAAAAAGGCTGGTATAGAATAAAAGAATAATGTGACAAAATTCACGGTTTTATCCAGCAGTTTGCGTGGCTTGTAGGCGAAATAAAAGGAAATGGGATAGGAGAAAATAAAGGAAAATATAAGAGAGAAAAAATTAAGAAAAACCGTGTTCCAGATACGAGTATTTAACAGCTGTAAAATCGGCATTCTGTAGGAAAAGGACATACCCAAATCATGATCGATGATTACTTTTTTAAGCCAGACAAAATATTGAATATAAAAGGGCTTATCCAGGCCAAATTCCCGGCGGTAATGGTCAATAACCGATTTATCTATATTGGGATCTTGATAATAAGTAGAGAAAAAATCTCCTGGAGCCAGGCTCATTAGAAAAAAGAAGACAAAAGTAATAATAAAAAGTATAGGGATCATAGATAAAACGCGACGGATAATAAAGACTAGAAGTGGGTGCTTTATTACAAAATTTTTAAGCAGAGCAGATGCTTTGGTCATAGAATATTATAATTGGTTGGGATCTTCCCTTAAGTATATTCTAACACCACTAATATCGCCTGCTTCATGGAGTGTATCCCAGTAAATATTACCCCACCTCTTGTATATAGCCAAAAAACTATACTTTCGGTATATGGGAATTATGGGCAATTGCTCTATGATGATCTGCTGAAACTCATCATATAATTCTTTCACTTCCTCTTCTTCATAGGTATGTACCAGTTTTTTATGTAGCTCATCAATCCTGGCTTCCCATTCTGTAGCTGGTTTTTCCTGATTGGGGTACCAGTAATGTCTGTCACCATAGGAAGGCCATATGTTGGTCCACTGCTCTGTAAAGGTCGGGCAACTAAATCCTAGCATAGTACAATCCCAGTCATGAGTATATTGAAGCCTTTCTGCCCAGACATTGTAATCGACTATCTCTAAAGTAGTCTTTATTCCTATTTTTATGAGTTCATCAATAATAATATTATTTATATCAATAATGTTTTGATCATTTCCATACATCATTATCTTAAAACCAATTATATTTCCATCCACATCCTCCAGAAATGAATCACCATCAGTATCCTTAAGGCCCATTTCAGCCAGTATCTCCATGGCCTTTTCTGGATCATATTGATAGGGATTCTCGAACTCAGGATTAAAGTATTTATTATTCTCGGCCACAAAATGATAGAACGGTTCTGCAAAACCGTTTATAATCTGATCGATTATAGTGGCTCTATCGATTAAACAACTCACCGCTTGGCGAAACCGCTTATCTTTAATAACCTTATGCAGGAATGGTTCTTTGTTCTTTGGATCCTGATTAAAGATTAAACCAGGATATCCAAAGGAAGGACCCCCGTTCCAGATATCGAACCCCTTTTCCTCTGCCTCTGGTAACAGGGTGGCCATATCCTGACCACGGAGTGCATAGGATTCTATCTCGCCTTTCTGGAATTTTAATAAACTGGCTGTGGCATTCCCTGGAGGAATGTAAGTAAAAACCAGTTTTTCCCGGTAGGGAAAGGGGTTCCCCTCTTTATCCTTTCTCCAGTAATTGGGATTCCTTTTATAGATCATTCTTTCTACTGGTTTGTACTCCTCTAATAAATAGGGGCCGTTTCCAATCAACTCATCGGGAGGAGTATCAATGCCCCAGAGTTTGTATACAGCCTCTTTCCCCATTTTTTTAGCTGGTTCCCATATATGTTTGGGAAGCACAAAACCATTTACCATTAAGACCGGATTAGCCACAATTCTGGGGAAAATATATTTATATTTAAACTTGTCTATCTTTTCTATTCTTATCTGCTTTTCTGTACCATCGTCCATTTTAATTAACTGACTTTTATAGCCCCGAAAGTATATTTCCTCATTCCCTTCTAACTCTGTAAAATAAAAGATAACATCATCGGCTGTCATCTGAACACCATCGCTCCAGTAGATATTATCCCTTAATTCACAGACAAGTTCCATGGAATCCTTCTCTATATCTATCTTTACCTCAAAATCCTTAACCAGGTAGCCTGTCCACTCTTTTGTATCCGGATTATAATCAAACAAACCATCAAATATAGTATATAGAACCTCATAGGCAGTTCCTTCTAAACTGGCAAATGGGTTGAAACTTCTTATTTCTGTGGAATAGGTACCCCGCCATGTGCCTCCCATTTTTGCTATATCCCATTTTATAGGTAACTCCAATTTAACTGTTCCAGGAAAATCTTTAATGGAAATAGAGGTTTCGCCTCCCTCTTCCAATTGGCCGCAGGATAGAATAGCCATAAAAATAAAAAAAATAAAATAATAAGCAATACCCTTTTTCATATTTACCCTTTATAGTACTATTTTAAAAAGATTATATTTTCTAATAATGTAGAAGTCAAGGGATATAGATACGCTTCCTAGGGCAAAAGTATATGCATACCAACATATGACTAGCATATCACTATGATATCTAGACATATTCTAGGAGTTATGTAATAATTCTCTCAATGCTAGAGCTGGGAGGATTTCATGGGGCCTAACTCAATAATTAATCATTTCGAAAATCTTTCTGATCCGCGAGAAGATAACAAAAGGTATAACCTGATCGACATCATTGTTATTACGATTTGTGCTGATAAATGGGAAGAGATCAAAGCGTATGGAATTGCAAAAGAGAAAGGCTACAGGAGATTTTTTGAACTTCCCCATAGGATTCCTTCTCATGATACTATCAGGCGTGTTTTTGCTTCGTTGAACCCTGAAGAGTTTAACCGTTGCTTTATTGATTGGATAGAGACATGGAGGTCATCACCGGGACAAGATATCATCAATATTGATGGAAAAACGGTGAAAATTGTCGTATGTGCCTATGGAATTCAGGGTTAAGGTGCCGCCTTTGGGCGCATCCGGGTTCACATAGTCAAAATGGGTAAATCCCTGCTGGTATTTGGGCTCACCCCGCAGGGTAATAGCATGGGACACGATGATCCGAGGCTCTGCCCATGATAATATGCCGCATAATAGTAATATTATTACGAATATAATTTGCATTTTACCAACGCAAATTACAGCCTCAACCGATCTTCTAAAAGTAGAAATCCAGAATAATATATGCGGGCGTTGGACTTGATAATTTTTTACGCTGAAGGCGCAAGATTTTAAAGGTAATAGCATATTCCCTCCCAATTATTATAATAGGTAAACTTATTAATTTTGTAAATTAATCATCATTTTCTTCGTTTTCTTCTGCAAGCAGAAATTCAAACTCCTCCCGTGAAACCATATCTTCTTCTATAGTTTCCGACTGATCAGCGTGATGGATAATCCCCTTCATCTCCGACACCAGCTTGTGTTGATGATCCTTTATGCTGTCAAATTTTTCCGAGAAGGCTGCCAGGTGTTCAGCCACAGGCACATCCCCCATGATTATCTCCTCCAGGAAGGCAGCAAAATCATTGCCGAGTGTTTCCAGGTTTTTGAGGTGCTCCAAACGATCAATCAGCAAAACCCTTTCCTTAATCAGCTCAAATACCTTCTCAATTGATCCTTCCAGGAAAAAAATATCTTCCACCAACTTATCTAAGAACAGGTCATGATCTAAAGACAATCTGACTCCTGATGAAAGATCCCTCAGGATCAGGGTGAGAAAAAATATATTATCGCCGAAATTGATCTGCTTTTCCATTATCTCTTTCTCAATTTTCGGATCATAGCATACTTCCCTTGACACTACGAGCCCAATGTGTTAACTTCTTTTTCACCTCTTTATCCATTATAAATGATGGATCAAAATGGCCACAAGGAGGAGCAAATGAGGAAATACGAAGCAATATTCATCTTTCAACCGGAAGATAGTCTCTTTACCAAAGGTAAAGAAATTGTAACAAGCGAATTTGAGAAAGCCGGTATCAAGGTAAGCAAAGAAGAAGATATGGGCAATCGCGAATTAGCCTATGAAATCAAGGATCAGCAGAGGGGACATTACATGTTCTATGTCCTGGATGCAGAGCCTGAAAGTCTAAACCCTTTAAGAAAATCACTGAAACTCAAAAACGAAGTGCTCAAGCATATGATTTTCTGCGGAGACGAGTAGAGTTATGATAGACCTGAATCAAGTAGTACTGGTGGGACGCCTAACCAGGGATGCCGAACTTAAATATACCAACAGCGGCTTTGCCATTCTAAAATTTTCTCTTGCCGTAAACAGGAGTGTTAAAAGGGATGACAGCTGGCAGGACGAAGTAAGCTTTTTTAATGCAGTCATTTTCGGAAAAAGAGCAGAGTCATTGGCCCAATACATGCTCAAAGGCAAACAAATCGGCATTGCCGGAGAACTGAAGCAGGACAGGTGGGAGCAGGATGGACAATCCCGCAGCCGGGTCGAGATTGTGGTAAACAATCTTCAGTTTCTTGGAAGCAAGGGAAGCGGCGCATCTTCAGCTTCTTATACACCACCAGCAGAGTCATCGGCCGGCAACCAGGTTGATACACCGCCAATGGCCGACGATTTTAACGACGATATTCCCTTTTAACAGCGCAGGAGGAAACAAGCATGTCAGATGAAGTTAAATCTGTACCGAAAGAAAAAATAGTGAGCGAAGTAAACACGGAAGTCAGACAACAGAGGCCTGTAGATACCCGGAGAAATGACAGAAACGGCCAAAGAAACGATAGGCCCCAGGGAAGAGGCGCTTATCGACCCTATTATAAAAGGCGGAAAGTCTGCAAATTCTGTATAAAGAAAGCAACTATCAACTATCGGGATGGTGTTGCTTTAAGGCGTTTCACCACGGAAAGAGGCAAAATACTGCCGCGCCGGATAACCGGAACCTGCGCTAAACATCAGCGCCAACTGGCAAGAGCTATTAAACGGGCGCGCGCCCTGGCCCTATTGCCCTATGTGGCAAAGTGATTGCTTTAGAATAGAAACCAATGCTCCAGGATATTTTCAAACAATCATGGCTTAAAGGGCCATGGTTCGAGACATTGCTGATTACACTTGTTTCAGTATTACTCTATAATATCGGAATCGGTTTCCTGCTATTTTTGGTTCCACTGCAGGTAATCTTTATTCGCCGTGGTTATAGTTTTTTTATCACTGCCATGGTGATATGCTTTTCCCTTATTTTTTTCTATAAGCTTCTCATCCTGTCCGCAAATTCAGCCTTTGCTGATGCCGGACCCTTTATGCTTATAGAATTCTTTACCATAACCCTGCTCTTCGGCGGCCTGGTGTTCCTGAATCTGGTAAAACTACCAGACGTCCCTACCGTATTAAAACTCCTCGCTGCTGCTGCGGCCGCCTGGATCCTGTCAATTCCGCTTATTCTCTATCTGCAGGGAAATGATAGTTTTAACACTGTAATCCGTCAGCTTTTTGCCAACATCGCCCTGTTTCTGAACACCAACGTGTCAGCTTCCGAATCAATCAACTTAAGCTACAACCAGCCTGGTATCGACGTCGAGTCATTGCTTATCATCACCAGGGAATTCTTCTTGCGGAGTTATATCTTTGACTACTTCGTCCTCCTGCTCTTCTCCTGGCGGAGCGGCACTATGCTCGCTTTGAAATCCCTCCGGGTAAAAGGGAATACCACTGGACTTAAAAGTTTCCGGATGCCGGATGTATATATCTGGCCCCTGATCCTGGGCCTTGCCGGAGTTCTGTTGAACAATTTTCGCAGTCTGGGATTTCTCGGGTTTCTCTTCTGGAATACCGCTTTAATCATGCTCTTTCTTTTCGGTCTGACGGGTTTCGGCATTATACGCTTTCTTTTTAAAAAATTCCGACTGGCCAGACCATTAAGATTTTTATTTATTTTTTCTTTAGTCATTCTCATTATGACTCCACGGGTCGGAATCGTTTTCTTACTGCTCATTCCTGCATTAGGTGTTTCAGAAATCTGGATAAAATATAGAACAAAACAAAGGAGTGAAGACTGAAATGAAGGTTATTCTCAATAAAGACATTGAAGGCTTAGGTGAAGAAGGCGACATCAAAGAGGTTGCCGGAGGCTACGCACGCAACTACCTGCTTCCTAAACAGCTGGTTGTCTCCCATAGCAAGCACAACCTGATGTTGCTGGAACAAAAGAGATCGGCAATTGAAACCAGAAAAGAGGAGAAACGCAAAGAAGCGATGAGCCTCAAGGAAAAACTGGAAGCTGAAGAACTGGTTTTCGCTATGCCCGCCGGAGAGAGCGGCAAGCTCTTTGGTTCGGTTAACAATGCCCTTATAGCCCAGGAATTGGAAAAAAGGGGTTTCAGTATTGAGAGAAAAAGGATAGATGTGCCTGAACATAACATCCGTGTGACCGGAAATTTTAAGGTCACTATAAAGCTCTATGAACATGAAGAGGCCTCTTTAAACGTAGTCGTAGAAGAAGAATCCTGATTGAATGGCCGCGGCTGACTCCTTAAGAGATAAAGTTCCGCCTCATAATGATGAGTCGGAGGTAGCCACTCTTGGCGCGCTTCTGTTGGATCCGGAGTCTCTTGCCACTGTACTGAAATACCTGCGGCCCGATGATTTTTATAAAACAGCCCATCAGCGTATATACGAGGCAATCTTAGCGCTTTTTGACCGCAGTGAAGCAATTGACCTGATAACTCTCAACGAAGAGTTGAAAACTATGGGTCTTCTTAAGAGCTGCGGCGGACCCGCTTATATTTCGCAGCTTACCTCTGCGGTTCCTACCAGCGCAAATATAAAATACTATGCGCAAATTGTTCAGGCATTAAGCATGCGCAGAAATTTAGCCCGGATCGCTTCAGAGATTAACGCAAGTTCATTCGATGATTCAACAGATGTGCGCTATATAATCGAAGAGGCGGAACGCCAGATATTTGAGCTCACCGACAAACAGCACACCGGCTCCTATCAGGTTGCCAGAGAAATTGTGGCACGGACTATTGAGGTAATTGAAAAGCTTTTTCACAACAGCGGGGATTATATCGGAGTTCCCTCAGGCTTCTCCAGCCTCGATTCGTATACAGCAGGATTTCAAAATGCCGAGTTTATTGTAATCGGCGCCCGTCCATCAGTTGGTAAAACTGCGCTCGCTCTGACCATGGCGGCCCACATGTCTGTTAAAAAGCATATCCCGGTGGGCTTTTTTACCCTGGAAATGTCCAGTATGGCTCTGATGCAGAGACTCCTCTCAAGTGAAGCGCGGCTCAAATCTCATGCCCTGCGCTCCGGAATTCTCAAACCCTCTGATTTTCATAAACTTACCGAGGCGGCGGGCAAGATCTATGAGGCTCCGCTCTATATAGAGGATTCCCCCAATCTCAAGCTCCTGGACCTCCGGGCCCAGGCCAGGAGAATGCGCTCCCAGCATAAGGTTTCTATTATCTTTATTGACTATCTGACGCTGATCGGTTCCGAGCATCAGGAAATGCCCCGGCATGAGCAGATCGCCGAGATCAGCCGTTCATTAAAGGCCCTGGCCCGGGAACTTAATATCCCGGTTGTGGCATTGTCACAGGTCAGCCGCGAGAGCGAAGGTAAGCGTCCATCTTTAGCAAATATTCGCGAATCAGGTTCTATTGAACAGGATGCGGATGTGGTAATTTTTCTCCACCGAAAGAAACAGCCGGATGCCGATGGTGATGATATTCCGCAAAACATCAGGACCGAGGTTATCATCGCCAAACAGAGAAACGGTCCAATAGGAACTATTGAACTGGCTTTCATTCCGGAATATACTAAATTTGAGGATATGAGCAAAGACACCGGTATACACTGATAAAACAAGTATAAGGTTGAAAGCAATGGCATTTAAAGATAATTATAATTTCGAGAACCTGGTTAATGAAGCGGAAAGGCTGGTAGAAGAAGAACTGGAGCGGGAGCTGGCCTCTAGCAATAAAATCTGCAAATGCGAAGAATGTATTCTCGATATGGCTGCCTACGCTTTGAACTCCATAAAACCCTACTACCGGGTATCGTTAATGGGTACGCTCTATGCCCATGCAATCGATAATACTGATTACGCCTGGGAAGTAAAAAAAGCGGTTAAAGAGGCGGTTAAAAAAATCCAGAATAATCCGGCGCACGATTAGCGGTATCAGTTAAATATTTTTTCCCGCCGCTTGAAGTATAAATTAAACCATTTCGAAAAAAAGCAGCCCATTCACCATCTTTAAAGATATAGAAATTAAGGATAATTCTTCTACTCCTGGTATCCCAGAGGGTTAGAGTTGAATCACTATTCAGAGATAATAGAACCCTGTCCTGGGTAAATAATTTTACCGGTTTATGGCTGGAGCGCTCCAGCTCGATAAAACGGTAGCCATTCCACTGACTTACCGGTCTATCATTTAAAGCGACATAGAGCGTACTATGATCAAGCGCCATGCAGGCACTGAGATCCTCTCCGGAATAACTGTACAAGAGCTGCATCTTCTTAAAATCAGTTCCGGAATGTTGTTTCAGCTGGGTAATATAACCATCTCCATCCCGTTCTATACCCAGTGAGAATAAACGTTTCGCGTCTCTGTCATACAGCAGTTCAAATACAAATAGACGGGTATCAGCTATAGGCACAGTTTCGCCCGTTTCCTGGTTGATCATAAGCAGAGGACTGCTCAACTCGGAAACACTGCTCTTAGCTCCCAGCAGAGTTTTGTTGCCGCTATATATCAATTTATTCATTCCGGGAGCCCAATATTGGAAAAGCTTCCGATAGCTGTCGCCATCAAGAATCTGTGCCATACCGCTCTTTTCTACCGTGATTATACCTTGCGCTGCTGCCTCAAAGTAAAGCAGTGCTGAACTAAAATCTGAATAGATTGTTCTCTGCAAGCCTGTATCCGGATCTGAAGAGATAATCCCCCCCTGCTCATTTCCTTTGGCCCAGAAAAAAAGCCGGCCTTCATCAGAAATTTCAACCCCGCTTTCTCCCGAAAAGGGATTGATTATCCTCTTCTGTCTTAAAAAGGATTTGTCAGCCAGGCTGCGGCCTGAAAGGAGGTGGGCAAACAAAGATTCTGCAGAAAAGAGAAAGATGTTTCCGGGACCGGCAACCGCCAGCTGGTTTTGCGCCAGGGCCAGTGAGGATATTTCCATTAACTGATTTTCAGCAAGCACTTCATATTGATTCCGGCGATTCAAATAGGAAATAGCGCCTTCCCTGTCGGCAAGAAAGAGGTACCTATCCGCAAAGGTCAGCGCTTTCAGATTGGTAAAAGCCTTGATTTCCGGTACACTCACACTGTAGAGGTCCCTGCGGTTGAAATACCATTTAGTCAGCCTGCTTTCTCCCCCTTCGCGGCAAATACAGGCCACCTCATTTCCCTGCCCGGATATACCAATGTCAGTGATCTCTGAAACGGCTGCCCTGCTCTTAACCTTGCCGGTTAACAGGTCAACCACCACCAGGGACTCTCCAGTGGAAGCGGCAATATAAAGATTATCCGGAAATATCTTAATAGCAACAAGATCAGGAAGGGTTTTCACCCTTTTCAGTATCCTGCCGCTTGATATCTCTAAATAGGTAATCAAGCCCGATGGTTGATAAGTCATTATATTGCGTTCATTCCCGGAAATTACGGCAAAGGGAACAATACCGGAACCATTTTTAAGCAAATTCAATTCTCTTCCCGTTTTAGGGTTAAGAAGGACCAGGCTGTTGTATTCCTGTCTGGCATAGAGCAGATATTTCGCTTTGGGCGAATAAGTAATGAATAATGGTAATTCAGCTAAATCCCGTAGAAAAAGCCTGCTGCTTTTTTCCCAGTCCCAAATGCTTAAGCGAAAAGTTTTCAGCTGATCACTCTCCACCACCGCCAGTTGAGTTTTTTCGGGATGTACAGCAAACATCTTAACGGGTAAATGTGATATCTGCACACGAGAAACAAGTTCCCGCTTCTCCGTATCCCAGATAAGCACCGATCCATCTTCACCGCTGGAAAAGAGTAAATCCCGGTTATCATCATAGTAGAGCTTGTTAACCGCGCCCTGGTGGCTGCTGTTTATCAGCACATCCTGGCTAAAGAGAGCAAAATTTATCATCAGCCACAGCCCTAGGATTAAAAAAAGGCCTTTATTCAACTATCTCCCCTTAAGAAATCACTGCTGAAAAATTTATTTATTGAGACATAGGGAGGGGCAAGCAGAACACCAAAGGGCTCTTCTTTCACCCTGGCGTCCAGCTCCTGTACTATCCTCTGGTATTTTTCTAAAGCCACACGCACTATGCCCAGCTGATCCGCTTTGAGACCGAAAATATGAAAAACAAGCATATCCTGCTCTTTACCTATAAAAATAATACTCAAGCGTTCCTCGGAATCGTAGTCATTAAGGGCTTTTTTCAGAAGATAAAATTTAACAATCTCTACAGCACGTATATCCAAAGCGGACTTGATCACTATAAGCTGCTCGATTAATTCTCTATGTCCGATAACTACACTTTGTCCATCCTTTATTGAGTAGGGAAGCGAATTATCATAGAAAGCATTCCGGTCCTGCTCCGGCACCATAAATATATCAATGCCTCTTTCCGGGTTCTTTACCCTAACCGGAAACTCCGGCTTTAATAATTTTCCACATTGAGGACATTTGGTGCTCATGAAGCTCCCTTTCAGGATCGCTTCTTCCATTTCCGGATTCAACTCCACCTGATCGGGCAAATCCACTTCAAAATCTCTCTCACAATAGCAAACTACCTTTCTCTTCATTTTCACCGTCCCATAAAAAACATGATATCGTTAAAAGTAAAAAATACAACCAGAACAATCAGTATGGAAAAGCCCACAATCTGGATTCTATAGATAACCTTAGGGCTGATCGCCTTTCGGCGAATTATCTCTATTAAGAAGATCAATATCTGCCCACCATCCACCGCGGGAAGGGGTAAGAGATTCATCAGAAACAACACAACACTCAGCAGGCAGAGAAAACGGAAAAACGAAACCAGGCCGCTGCCTACTCCAAAGCGGAAACCGCTCCTGGCAACTGAACCGACATAATAGGTAATTCTCAAGGGGCCTGCTACGGCATTCTTTAGATTAACACCGCTGAAGAGCAGAGTGATTCCTTTTACCGTAAGCTCCAGGGTTCGATAGGTTTCCGCTGCTCCCTTTAATAATGCACCCGGTAATGATAGATCCGGAGAGGAAAATACCTTTACCTTAAAAGAAAGTCCCACATCAGCACTGCCATTATCCTGGTAAGAAACAACCAGATCAGTTTCTCTTTTCTGGGCGCCGCGCTGATAGGTTACTGTGACAGCCTGGGGATTGCCGGCCAGCGCCTGGTAGAGGTCAAGTGTATGACTGACCTCCTTTCCATTCAGCGCTGTTATCCTGTCTCCCGGTTTCAAACCGGCAAGGAAGGCAGCTCCCCCGGGATCGAGTTGATCAACCACCAGATCCCGCCAGGCATAAACCCCAATCTTTCCGGTGCCGGTTTGCAGATCCAGTTCAGGCACAACCCCGATATTCAGTAGGCTCCCCTCTCTTTGAACAAGTAACATCAGTTCCTCATCAGGAGAGGTGGAGATAATTTCTAAAATGTCCTGGAATTTTTCTATCCTGTTGTCATCTATACCGATAATCCTGTCCCCGGTAATAAGCCCGGCTTTAGCGGCCGGCAGCATTCCCGCCGAAATCTCATTAGTATAATCGCTGACCAGGATAACACGATTTTCATCTGAATAGATCTTGAATCCGATCCACCAGATAATGGTAAGTATAATTACAGCAAAGGTCATATTTGCCAGCGGTCCTGAGAGAGCAACTATAATTCTTCTTAATGGTGAAACGGCAAAAAAAGAACCCTCCTTGTGCATCGTTTCCCCGTTTTCAAAGATATCATCACCCTTCATTTTACAGTAGCCGCCGATGGGCACCCAGGACAACTGGTAGCTCGTTCCCCCCCTGGAGAAACCGATCATCTTCCTGCCCCAGCCCAGGGAAAATACTTCGACGCCAATACCTACCTTTTTAGCGGCAATGAAATGGCCCAGTTCATGGACAAAGACCATTATGCCGAATCCCAGAACTCCAAAAAATATAGTCAAAATCATTTAATAAACCTTTCCGTTTCAATCCGCGCCCGTCGATCAATATCCAGAATATCCTCCAGTGTTTCCGTGCTGCCATACCAGTCAAGGTTCAAGCTACCCTCCACTACCGCTGCTATTTTTAAAAATGATATACGCTCTTTCAGGAATGCCTCCACAGCGACCTCATTGGCAGCATTATATACCACGCAGTGGGTGCTGCCTCTTTTTACCGCTTCATAGGCAAAAGCGAGCAGCGGGTACTTTTGATAATCCACCGGCAGGAAAGATAACTCCCTGTCCCCCAAATCAAGACCGGCAAAGTCGGCGGCCAAAAGATGCGGATAGCTGAGAGCATTGAGAATAGGAAGACGCATATCCGGTTTACTGATCTGGGCGTAAAGCGAACCCTCTATAGTTCTGATCATTGCATGCACATAGCTCTGAGGGTGTATAAGCACCTTGATTTTATCAACCGCAATAGAGAAGAGATAGTGAGCTTCAATAACCTCCAGACCCTTATTGGCCATGGTGGCAGAATCCACTGTAATTTTGGGGCCCATTTGCCAGTTGGGATGGTTCAGGGCATCAGCCACACGGACATTCTGCAGCTGCTCCGCGGTAAAATCCCTGAATGCACCCCCTGAAGCAGTAAGTATAAGCTCAGCCACCCCTCGTTCTGCAGCCAACTCAAGCAGACTGAACAGAGCCGCATGTTCGGAGTCAACAGGGATCAGTTTCTTTTTTCTTTTCCGGGCAAGATCGGTAATAAGTAATCCGGCCATTACCACAGTCTCTTTATTGGCTAAAGCCAGGTCCATTCCGCACTCCAGAGTCTTAAAAGAAGGCAAGAGTCCCCTTGCTCCTGATATCCCATTAACCACAATATCAGCGCCCACCTCTTCAATCATCTTCAGGAGTCCCTCTTCGCCGGAATAGAATTGTACAGCAGGGGGCAATTGCCTGAAATCTCCGGCCGTGAAATCGTTGCTGCTGACGGCCACTGCTTCAGGCTTAAACTCGCGGGCTTGTTCGGCAATCTCGGAGATTCTGCTTCTGCAGGACAGGGCGGCAACGCGAAATTCTCCGGGCATCCTGCCGATAATATCCAGAGTATTTCTGCCAATGGATCCCGTACTGCCCAGCACTATAACCCTTTTCATGGAAAGCTACCCGTATATCATTTCAAAAAAATAATAGAATACCGGTGCGCTTAATAGCCAGGAATCCACCGAATCAAGCATCCCTCCCCTGCCGGGTATAAGCTTCCCGGAATCCTTCACACCGGCAGAGCGTTTCAGCGCTGATTCAACAAGATCCCCAATAATGGTGAGCAACCCGATTACCGCCCCCAGTAGTACTGCATACGAGGTTTTACCCAGAAGTAGTGCAGGGAAAAAATAATTAAAGAGCAGAGCCACGCAGATTGAACTCAAAAAGCCGGCAACGAATCCCACCATGCTTTTATTGGGACTTACCGGCAGCTTCAACCTGGCCGAGCGCCCCAGAAGCATTCCCGCCAGATAGGCCATAATATCGTTTACAATGGGCAGACTTAGAAAAAAGATAATAATAATCGAAGAATTCTCAAAACCTGATAGACGAACTATATAAGAAATGAAAAGCCCAGGATAGATAATAACCAGCAGCGAAGAAGAAATAAGCTGAAGTACATCGGCCAGATCCTTTTCTTTTTTTACCAGTACACCTCTAATTAATACCAGGATAAAAAGAGTGATCAGCCAGAATGAGGAAAAAGCAGGCTGCACAACTCCGGCAATTTCCAGATATGCGACTATGGGCAGGGTTGCACTGAGCAGAGGGAATAACAAGCGTGAAACCGGTACACCCCGTTTACGAAAAAAAGCCGCTACTTCCAATGCTCCCAGTATAGAAGTCGGTATTGCTATGATATTTAAGAATAGATGGTTAAAATGGGGAAGCAGAAAAGCGAGTATAAAAAAAAGGGGGAGAGTTACCGCTACGGTTACTATACGATGTATAATTATACTCTTCATTTTGCTCCGCCGAACTTTCTTTCTCTTCTCTTATAAAAATCCAGGGCTTCCAGCAAGTCTTCCTTTTCCCAATCCGGCCAGAGCTTGTGGCTGAACCACAGCTCGGAATAAGCAATCTCCCACAGCAGAAAATTACTGATCCGGAATTCACCGCCGGTTCTGATAATTAGGTCAGGATCGGGGATCTCTGGGTGGTCCAGATGTCGCAGAATATCCTCTTCCGATATTTCCGCCTGCCCTGAACTCTCTTTTAAGATTTTGTTTACCGCGCGGACTACCTCGTCGCGGCCTCCGTAATTAATTGCCAAATTCACAGTAAGACCGGGAAAATCTGCAGTGTCTCTGGCCGCATTTCTAATTTCCTCCATGACATCTGCGGGGAGCGCTTCAAGATAGCCGGAGTGAACTACCCTGATCTGGTTATCTCTGTAGAAATCATACTCCTTTTTTAAATGAGTTTTAATCAAGAACATGAGATAGGAAACCTCTTTTTCAGCCCGCTTCCAGTTTTCCGTTGAGAAAGTATAAAGAGATACGAATTTAATCCCTATATCAGAAGCTGTTTTAATAACCCGCTTAGCCGCCTGAAGCCCTTCCAGGTGTCCCACACTACGCGGCTTTCCTCTTGCCCTGGCCCAACGGCCATTGCCATCCATGATAATTCCAACATGGCAGGGCAGTTCAGGAGGAACTCTTTGTTCCTGCATTATATTTCCAGGATTTCCTTCTCTTTAGCTTCGAGCAGTTTATTAATCTGTTCAATATAACTATCCGTCAGCTTCTGGGTATCATCAATTGCTCTCTTTGCCTCATCCTCGCTGATTTCAGAATCTTTCTGCAGTTTCTTAAACTCTTCATTAGCATCACGCCGGATATTGCGAATTGACACCCTGCTCTTCTCGCCCATGTTCTTGGCCAGCTTAACCATCTCTTTGCGGCGCTCTTCGGTCAGCGGCGGTATATTAATTCGGATCACCTTGCCATCATTATTGGGATTTACAGATAACTCAGATTTTTGAATAGACTTCTCGATCTCAGCGAGTACAGAGCGATCCCATGGCTGAATAACTACCAAACGAGCCTCAGGAACAGAAATTGTAGCCACCTGGCTTAGAGGCACTTTCTGATCATAGTAATCCACCCGTACATTATCAAAAAGAGCGCTGGAAGCACGCCCGGTGCGTACGGACTTAAACTCATCCTGAAGGGCTTTTACTGTTTTTTTCATCTTTTCTTTAGTTGTTTTTTTAGTCTTTTCCATAAGATAAACTCCTCTTTTCAGCTCCTTCACAGACCGGGAAGAGCTCAGGTATTAGAGCCCGCTCCTTTGATCCATCTTAACAATCAGACCAATTCTTCGCCTACCCTGAAGTAAAGATAATCAGTAATCTCTACTTCCCCGCCGATTTCCCGGCTAAGGTTTTTTAATAGCTGGCCTACCTTCAGACTGTTATCCTTTACAAAAGCCTGATCCATGAAACAAATCTCGGATATATGCTTGTTCAGCTTGCCTTTGACAATTCCAGCCAGAACCTTCTCCGGTTTACCCAGATTCTGAACCTGTTTTAGAAAGATTTCTTCCTGTTCTTCCAGGTAGGATAGATCTACTTTATCCCGCGAAAGATAGAGTGGTGCAAACGCCGCTGCATGTAAAGCAAGGTCAAAGCCTGTTTCCTTAACCCTGGGATTATCTTTCAAAGCGCCATTACTTAAGGAAAGCTTCACAATTACGCCAATCTGACCGCCTCCATGTATATACTCAATTAAAAGATCATTATCCTGCTGATCAAGGACCTGGCAGCGTCTGAGTTCCATATTCTCCTTAATCCGTCCCACCGCAGCATTAATCAACTCATCTGAAACTTCCTGAGGAAGCTCACCGCCTTTTTCTATGGCTGCCTGGCAGAGACTTGCTCCCAGATCCTTGAAGGCCTGGCTGAGCGCTACAAAATCAGTTTCGCAGGAAACTTCCAGCAAAATTCCCTTATCCGCGCCTATCAGGGAAAAGATACTGCCCTCTTTTGTTTTACGACCGCTTCGCTTCTGAGCAGCCGCCAGACCAAGTTCCTTTAATATCTTTTCAGCCCTGACAAAATCCCCTTCCGCCTTTACCAGGGCATTCTTACAATCCATCAATCCTGAGCCGGTTTTTTCTCTCAGTTTTTTAACATCTTGAGCACTAATTTCCAAACCACATTCTCCTCTTTTCTATTTTATTTATCTTTATCCATCTCTTCTTCTATAGCTTTTTCAACTGTTTCTGCGACTGTTTCCTCGGCTGTTTCCTCAGTTGTTACTGTAGTTTCTTCTTTGTCTGTAGGATCATAATCAGAATAATCCTTATCAGTAAAACGGCCTTCCTCTTCCTCTGCTGCAGCTTCACCGATGCTGGCACCTAGTGGAACCTTTTCCACCGCAGCTTCAGCTTCATCCTTGCCAGGAACCTTTTCCACCGCATCTTCAGCTTCATCCTTGCCAGGAACCTCTTCCACCGCATCTTCAGCTTCATCCTTGCCAGGAACCTCTTCCACCGCATCTTCAGCTTCATCCTTGCCAGGAACCTTTTCCACCGCATCTTCAGCTTCATCC
>Ga0114923_10000956_pt1 | contig 20438 bp, 19 predicted proteins | sample SumtaG_FD_89578 | JGI IMG/M metagenome (GOLD analysis project Ga0114923, IMG submission 89578) | Deep subsurface microbial communities from Indian Ocean to uncover new lineages of life (NeLLi) - Sumatra_00157 metaG | ecosystem: Environmental > Aquatic > Marine > Oceanic > Sediment | place: near...
GCCTTCATTGTTCCGAAAGTTATTATCTGTGCGACATGGCCGTATTTTTGGCGGACGTATTCGATGATTTTGGGTCGGTTTGTCTGGCACATATCGATGTCGATGTCGGGCATTTCGTTACGCTCGGGATCCATGAATAGCTCGAAGAGCAGGTCATACCTGATAGGGTCGACGTCGCAGAGACCGAGGCAGTATCCGACGAGTGTGCCGACACCGCTGCCCCTTGCTCCGACGGCGATATTATTCTCATGGGCATATTTGCAGAAGTCCCAGACGATGAGGAAATAACTGGCAAATCCTTTGGATTCAATTACGTCCAGTTCCCTGTCGAGGCGTTCTTTTATGCGGTCTGTGATTTTGCCGTATATTTTTTCGACCCGCTCATAGCATAGTTTTGTGAGAAGCTCTTCCGGTGTTGAGCCATCGGCGGGCTTGAAGACCGGAGCATGGCGGGTCTTTAAATCCAGTTCAACATTGCAACGCTCAGCGATTGCAATAGTATTATCGCAGGCCTGGCTTGTGCCGGCGAAAAGGCAACGCATCTGCTCGGGGCTTTTTAAGAAAATATCCTTCGGATATATCATTCTGCCTGGGTCGTCAGCCATTTTGCCGGTGCTTATACAGCATAAACAATTGTGCGCTTCATAGTCGTCTTCGGCAAGGAAATGAACGTCGTTGGTTGCCACCAGTGGCAGTGACATTTTCTGCGCAAGGTCAATCAGTGCCTGACGTATATGGGGGTCGTCGTCTTCGTGGTTTTGGATTTCAATGAAGAACCTTTCGGGTCCGAATATTTTTGCGTAGCCTTGTGCTGCGGAGGCTGCGCCGTTTTGGTCACCCCTGGCGAGCAGCGAGGTAATCTCACCCTTTAGGCAAGCAGAGGTGCAAATCAATCCTTCGTTTAACTCGGCAAGCAGTTCCTTGTCTATTCGGGGGCGATAGTAGAATCCCTCGAGGTAGCCTGCGCTTGAGATTTTTAGCAGGTTTTTGTAGCCGGTGTTGTTTTCGGCCAGAAGTACCAGATGAAAAGCCGCGTCTGTTATACTGCTTTTTGTTCTGTCGAACCTGCTGCGGGGGGCGACGTACGCTTCGATACCGAGTATCGGCTTGATGTGAGCTTTTAGGGCTTTTGTGTAGAATTCGACAGCGCCGAACATATTGCCGTGGTCGGTGACCGCGACGGCGTCCATCTGCAACTGCTTACAGCAATTGAGCAGGTTGCCAAAATCTATTGCGCCGTCGAGCAGAGAATACTGGCTGTGCAGATGAAGATGTGTAAATCCTTTGCCAGACATAAGTTAACCCATCCTAAGAGCAAGATTGCCAATGCATGATAGAGTTTGTGGGCTGTTATGTCAAGCGGGTAAGTTTTTCTCAGCATTTTTTGGGCAATTTACGCGTTTTTTTGTGTTATACCGAGGTTTTTGAAAAAAATCCCAAAAAAGCATTGACATCCTTGAACTTTTTATTATAATTTGACTATCTTGATTGATTTGATGAGGATATAAAAATGGGACTAATTAAAGTACCGAAAAAATGCAAATATGCCTTGAGGGCGGTTTTTGAGCTCGTATTACGCGAGGGGGCTGGTCCTGTGAAAATACAGGATATTGCCCTGGCTCAGGCCATCCCGGTGCGGTTTCTTGAGGTGATACTGGCGGAATTAAAGCACGGTGGGTTCGTGGAGTCGAAACGAGGGAGCAATGGAGGCTATATGTTGGCGCGGTCGTCTTACGAGTTGACTGTTGGGGAAGTGATTAGTTTCTTTCAAGGTGACAGCAGGAAATCAGTTCAGACCGATGGTTTCAGCTGGAAGTTTAGAGGGGATTATGTTTTTTTCAAATTATGGAAGCAAGTAAGTACAGCAATTTCAGATATTTACAGCACTACTACGTTTGCGGAGATGGTTCAGGAGGAATTGGCTCAAAGCCAGAGTTATGTGGCTAATTATGCGATTTAGGAACAAATAATTTTTTTGCTAAGTATTCATAGTAAACCTATAGGGTTAATAGCTTAAGGGTTGGGACATTGGAGACGCATTTGAGAAGCATAGTCAAGGCAGTAACTTGGCGAGCAGGCGGTACAGTGGTCACATTCATGGTGGTTTGGATCGTTGCCGGCGAATTAAGCCTGGCTGCTCAGATAGGAATACTCGATACCGCAATTAAGATTGGGGCATTCTACGTGCACGAGAGGTTTTGGAATCGGCTGAATTTTGGCAAACAAAAACCGCCGGAGTATCAGATTTAAGGTATTTTTAGAAGATGAAAGGATAGGAACAAGATGTTGAAAGAGTTGTTGGTGGAAAATGTGGCTGAATTGGTAGAGCGGTTGAATTTTGCCCAGAAAGTGGAGCGTTCATTGCAGTTGATAGAACAGGCTTATGCGGAATACGGTGACAAGCTGGTGGTGGCGAACAGTCTTGGCAAAGACTCTTCTGCTGTCTGGCACCTTGCAAAAAGAGTGAATTCCAAAATACGGGGTTTTGTTGTAACAACGCGTTACAAGCCATCTGAAACAGTTGATTTTATGCGCGCTGAGGTTGCCCGGTGCCCGGAGTTGAAGATATTCAGCAATGACGAAGAAATTCCTGAGAAGCTTTATGCTCATGATCCTGACCAGTGCTGTGAAATTCTTAAGGTAAAACCTATACGGTGTGCCATCAAGGAAATGGGAGCTTCCTGCTGGGTAACGGGGCTTCGCTGCACGGAGGGTCGCACAAGAACAAACTTTAAAGAAGTTGAAGAACGAGACATCGGTCTGATTAAGCTCAATCCCATATTGATTTGGTATGAGCGTGAGGTTTGGCAGTATCTGGCCCTGAATAGTGTCCCTGTTAATCCGCTTTACAGCAAGGGCTACAGGTCACTTGGTTGCTGGCCCTGTACGAAAATAGCCCAGGGGAAAGACGAAAGAGCGGGCAGATGGATTGGAACAAGTAAATGTGGTGGTGAGTGCGGCATTCACACAAAGCCACTTATAAATTACCAGATATAACAGAAGAACAAGCAAAATGAGTGGAAAAGCGAAACAAAAACCTGTTCTGGAAAAGGACAGAACCGAGTCATTCGCCAATCGCATACTTGGGGTTTACCCTCAAAAGCAGGATGGATTGTTTATGCAGCGTATAAAGATCTTAGGTGGCCGAATAAACTGGCCACAGTGGCGCAGAATCGCCCAACTTGCAGTTTCTTACACACCCAGCGGCAAATTGCATGTGACTACGCGTCAATCAATAGAACTGCATGACATTGCAGGCGGGGACGTTGCTGTAATTCAACAAGGTTTAGCAGAGGTGGCTTTGGCCCTTTTCGGGGCCGGCGGTGATTCATTAAGAAATATAACAGTTTGTTGTGGTTGTGATTTTGATACTGACTCTGCCGACGTTTTTCCTTTGGCCCGGTTTGTTGGCCAGTACTTGTCGTCGAAACCCAATATTCTTAATCTTCCCCGCAAGTTCAAGATAAGTTTTTCCGGTTGTCGTACAGCCTGTGCAAAACCCTGGCTCAACGGTCTTGGTTTCATTGCGCAGCGGGACGAAAAGTTTACGGCTATTGGTGCGGGTTCGCTCGGCCCGAAGCCCTCCCTTGGTATTGAGTTGTATAGAGACTTAGCGACGAAAGATGTTCTGCCACTTTGTATTGCGGCAATAGAATTTTTTGAGCAATATGGTGACCGAGAAAACAGACGTCGTGCCCGCTTTCGTCATGTAAGGGAAAAGTTAGGAGAGCCTGCCTTTCGGGCTGAACTCGACAGGAGGTTCAGGGAAGTGAAGACATGGCAATCCTGGCCTGAGATTTCCACGTCGCCGGCGAACAAAAATCTCAGGTTGTTATGGCGCCTTCAATTGCCCAATGGTGATATTAAAGCCAAGCAGGCAATTCAGCTTGCTGATGCTGCTGAGCCAGAGGGCGCGGTGCTGAGGATCAACCTCGAACATGGACTTGAACTTTACGGGAGGGAAACGGTTCAGCTTCCTAAAACGCTGGCTGTTTTTGAGAACAATCCGATAGTTGTTGTGTGTCCCGGTTCGGCAACCTGTCCGCGCGGTGTTGTAAATACAGGGCAAATAGCCGAGGGTATAAGAAGTGCCCTTACAGGCCTTGACTATCCGGATGTGCGGATTAACATTTCAGGTTGCCCGAACAATTGCGCCCAAGGTTCTGTTGCAGATGTCGGGCTTATTGGCATGCGGCGCAGGCAACATGGGGAAACGAAAGAATGCTGCCGCCTTTTTACCGGTGGAGGCAACGGCAAAAATGACTAATTGGCCAGCGAAGAGGGAATTCTGCCTCTTCAGGATGTTCCGAGTGCCGTCAAAAAATTGGTTAAAAGCAGGGCAGTATGAGATTGCAGGATATTTTGTCGGATAAAAACTCTTGCTGGTGTTAATGGATGGGATTATAATACTCTGTAGAATTTAAATGTGCCAGGGGAGCTTGTTGGGCAGATAGCCCATCGAAAGCTGAGAAATCGCGTAGTTTGCGATGACCCTATGAACCTGAACAGGTTAAGACCTGCGAAGGGAGGCTGATGTTGATGGATTTAAAGCACTCCTTTTGTGGGGGTGCATTTTTTTTGGGTTTGCGGTCAGTAGTATTTTTGGGACGTCCCGTTAGAGCTTGCCGGAGAAGACCGAAAGGCATTGACGGGCAGAGATATTCGGGGACACAATGCCTGAAACGATAAAAGAAAAATTAGGACAGGCATCGGTTGGGATAGCGGGTCTTGGCGGATTAGGCTCGACAGTGGCGGCTGCCTTGGCCAGGACGGGCATAGGCAAACTCGTGATTGCCGATTTCGACAGGGTTGACAGCAGCAATTTGAACCGGCAGCAGTATTTTACAAATCAGATAGGCCAGCCAAAGGTTGATACGACGATTGAGAATTTGCGGCGAATAAATCCTGATGTGAAGGTCGAGGGACATTGTGAAAGATTGAACGCCGATAATGTACCGGAGATTTTTGGCGGTGTTGACATAATCGCCGAGTGTTTTGACACGGCACAGGAAAAACAGATGCTTGTCGAGACGGTATTGAGCCGGATGGAGGGGCTGATTATCGTTTCGGCCAGCGGTCTGGCCGGTTATGGCAACAGCAATGCGATAGAGACAAGGCGTGTGTCCAGGAGGCACATACTGGTTGGCGATGGCGTAAGCGGCATTGATTCGAGCGGAGTTCTTACTGCCGGGCGTGTCTGGATTGCCGCAGCTCACCAGGCGAACGCGATTGTTGAAGTAATAGTTGATGAGATAAAAAGTGATGTATAAGGGCGACTGAAAAATGGCAACACTAAAAATAAACGGTGTCGAGAAAGAATTTGCAGGTGGGATACCGGCAACGGTGGCCGAATTACTGGGGCATTTGGGTATTGAGGCGGCAACGGTGGTGGCTGAGATTGACGGGGAGATTATTGAGCGGGCGAGGTTCTCCGAGACACAATTACGTCAGGGCCAGGCGATCGAATTAGTTCGATTTGTGCCGGGGGGGTGAATTGATTGATTACTGGGAAGCAATATGAGATGGCAGATAAACTGATTATTTCGGACAGAGAGTTTGGTTCGCGTTTGCTTGTAGGTACGGGCAAGTTTGCATCCTGTGAGATTATGGCTGCGGCGCTTGAAGCGTCAGGGACCCAAATCGTTACGGTTGCTCTTCGCAGGGTGGATATTGAAAATAAGAACGATGATATGCTCGGTGCCGTCGACCGTGAGAAATACCTGCTGCTTCCGAATACTTCCGGAGCGCGTGATGCAGAAGAAGCGGTGCGTCTGTCGAAGCTGGCGCGTGCGGCGACGGGAATCAACTGGGTCAAGCTCGAAGTGACACCGGACCCTTATTATTTATTGCCCGACCCTGTGGAGACCCTCAAAGCGGCTGAGATTCTGGTAAAAGATGGTTTTGTAGTTTTGCCTTATATCAATGCGGACCCGATTTTGAGTAAGAAACTGGAAGATGCGGGAACGGCGACGGTGATGCCGCTTGCAAGTCCTATTGGCTCGAACCAGGGTTTGAAGACTCGGGCATCGCTTGAGATTATAATCGAGCAGTCGAATGTTCCGGTAGTGGTTGATGCGGGACTGGGGTTGCCGTCGCACGCGGCTGATGCGATGGAAATGGGTGCTGATGCGGTTCTTGTTAACACGGCGATTGCAACAGCGGCAGAGCCGGTGGAGATGGCTAAGGCGTTTAAGTTAGCGGTTCAAGCGGGTCGAAAGGCTTGGCTTTGCGGCCCGGGGGCAGTTGGCAGGAGGGCAAGCGCTTCGAGTCCCCTGACGGGCTTTTTGAGAGATGAATGACGATGAATGGTGTGGGAAAATATTTTGGTCCTGATGTAAGGACGATACTGGCAGGCAAAGGTCTCGATGCCGGTGCGCAGATTTGGCGGCAGCGGCTGGAGCAGATTGGCCGAGAAGATGTTGAAAAAGCCCTGGCCACACCGGCTGGCACCTATAGCCTGGAGAAGCTGGCGGCACTTGTGTCACCAGCGGCCGGGGAATGCCTCGAAGAGATGGCGCAATCGGCGCAGAAGCTTACTATTCAAAGATTCGGCAAAACCATCAGGCTTTATGCCCCGCTGTATCTGTCGAACTATTGCATCAACAGCTGCCGATATTGCGGTTTTAACAGATGGACTAAATTTGACCGGATAAGATTAAGTGTTGAGCAGGCGGTTCGTGAAGCAGACATTATCGCGGCTGAAGGTTTCACAGACATACTGCTTGTCAGCAGTGAGGACAGGGAATTTATCAGCGTGGATTATCTTGTGGAACTTGCCGATAAGCTTAGAGATAAATTCAGTTATATCGCGATAGAAGTATATCCGATGAGCGGCGCCGAATATGTCAGGCTTTTTGAAGGTGGTATTGAGGGTGTCACGCTATACCAGGAGACATATGAGCGTCAGGCTTATGCCTACTATCACCCGGCCGGCCCAAAATCCGACTACGACAAAAGATTGGGAGTTCCGGACCAGATTGCCGCTGCGGGTATGCGTGAAGTCGGCTTGGGAGTACTTTTGGGCCTTACGGACTGGCGGACTGAGACGCTGGCCCTTGCCGAGCACGCACATTATCTGATTAAACGTTACTGGCAAAGTCACATTTCAATTTCTTTTCCGCGTTTGCGTCCAGCCTGCGAGGTTGAGCGAGCGAAGTTTAAAAATTTACCGAGTGACAAAAATTTTGCGCAGATGATACTTGCGATTAGGTTATGTTTTGCCGATGCCGGGCTGGTGCTTTCGACCCGTGAAAACGCACAGTTACGAGACCGCTTTATAAAGCTGGGGATAACTAAAATCAGTGCCGGCAGCAAAACGAGTCCAGGCGGCTATTCCGGGCACGGCGATGCCCTTAAGCAATTCGAGATAGACGATAATCGCAGCCCGGCGCAGGTAGCAGCGGCGATAAAACAAAATGGATTCGAGCCGGTCTGGAAAGACTGGGACAAGGCTTTTATCAGAGATTAAGAGGTCGTTTTTTTTAGGCATTGCGCCGAGTTGCCCTTAAGCCGGAAAAGACCGTGACTGCCAGCATAATAGCGAAAGTTATGGCGGTGAACCAATATCCCCATGCAGCGGTCTGGGCATGGGCCATTTTTACCACGACCGTTCCTATGGCAAAAGACTGCAGGAACATTTTTATCTTTCCTGAAACCGTTGCGGCGAAGTTAATTCCCTTAGCTTCTGCGACATGGCGGAGTATGGTGACATAGACTTCTCTTAATATGATAATGCCTGCGACGGCCCATTGGATTATGCTCATTGTTGTATCGGGCAGGCCAAAGAGTTTTGGCTGTCCTATTATGGCAAAGCATACGAAAGAGCCACAAACGAGGGCCTTATCGGCAAGGGGGTCCATCATTCTTCCGAATTTACTGGCGACGCCGAGTTTTCTTGCGATGGCGCCGTCGACCGTGTCGGTCAGGCCGGCGATGACAAACAGAATGAAGGCGACATCAAGAAAATCAGGAAACGGCAATTCACCCTGGGCATATCGGGGCGGTGAGAGGAGAACCATAATAAGAAAAATGACCGTCAGAACAAACCGGCCTAAGGTCAGGATGTTTGGAATGAGCTTTAGCATACAGTAAAGTTTACAATATTAGCATTCTGATTCAACACTAAATTTGACGGACCATTAAATCATAATCTTTTGTACCGACGACCCTTGTATTTATGAAATCGCCCGGTTTTGCCGAGCAATTGCTTATTATACAGATGCTGTCGATATCGGGTGCCTGTCCGTAAAAGCGTCCTTTGCCGTTGCCTTTGTTATCAACCGAATCAACCAGACAGGTTAGTTCGCTTTCGAGCCTGTTTTCATTTTTTGAAAACGCTATTTTCTGCTGGGCCAGCATGAGTTCCTCCGTTCGCTGCTGTTTGACATGGTCGGGTACCTGGTTTGGCATTTCAGCGGCGGACGTGCCGGACTCCGGATAATATTTGAAACAGCCGAGAGCGTCGAATTGGGCCCACTTGACAAAATCCGTAAGTTCCTCAAATTGCCGGTCGGTCTCACCGGGAAAACCGACTATGAGAGTTGTTCGCAAGACGACATCGGACAGGTTTTTACGCACCGATTCGATGGTTTTACGGATTTGTTCGCTGGTATCAGGCCTGCGCATCTGCTTTAAGATTTGGTCGTTTATGTGCTGGATTGGGATGTCCAGATAGTGAACGACTTTTTTGCTTTCAGCGATGGTTTCGATTAGCTTTTCAGTAATTCCTGCAGGGTACAGGTACATTAACCGAATCCACTTTAACTGAGGGATTTTCTCAAGTTCGGTCAGGATAGAGACCAGGCCGTTTTTGATTTTCAAATCCCGGCCATAACCGGTGGTGTCCTGTGCGATAATGTTTAATTCGGCAACGCCAGCCGATGCGAGCTCTTTGGCTTCGGCGAAGACAAGTTCCGGCGGCTTGCTGCGGAACCGGCCCCTGATTGCGGGAATTGTGCAGAAAGAGCAGCGGTGGTCACAGCCTTCGCTGATTCGCAGATACGCCCAATGGCCGGGCGTGATAAGTAATCTGGCCCGGTCATCATGAGTTACTCCACACGAGTGGTCCATATAAGCCTGTGGATGTTTGGCGTTGATTGTCTTTTTGATTATTTGTGCGATTTGGTCTCTCTGGCCGAGGCCGACGATGGCGTCGATTCCATCGGCCTGCTCAAACAATTCGTCGCGCATTCTCTGAGGCAGGCAGCCCGCGACTATGACTTTCTTTACAAAGCCTTTTCTTTTGCGGTCTAAGGTGTGGCTTATTACTTCAAGAGCTTCGGCTTTTGCCGGTGCGATAAAGCCGCAAGTATTGATTACGACGATGTCGGCATTGTCGGGTTCCGGGTCAATGATAAAACCAGCCCGGGCGATTTCGGCCAGCATTTTTTCGCTATCGACGATGTTTTTGGGGCAGCCGAGCGCCACGAATCCAACGTTTAGAGGCTTTTGGCTCTTTTTGCTCATAACCCGGCCAAAATATCAAAAAAACACTGCTGGGTCTAATATTTTAACCTGGTGGGACCGGAAGGTTCTCATTTTGCAAAATATGCTTGCGGATTAAAGGGTGCTGAAGTACACTATTTTCGGAGTACAGGGTAATTATGATGGTAATCGAAGAATTATGATTAGCAGCCAAACGATTCAAAACGGCCGAAGGTTTTTCGGGTTTGTGACTGTGATGGCTATGCTTTATGTTTGTGGCTGCGGGGACTTCTTTGCTCAAAAGCCTACAGAGATTCAAACCAGGGACAAGGCCGGAATATAAAGCAGGCATCGAAGAAGTTTTTACTGACCCATTTGGTACTGGAGTGTATAATGAGCGAATCAAGACGTCTGAAGTGCCGAGGCAACTTGAACAAATAAAAGCGGAACTCGACAGAATCGAGATATCCAAAGATGCGGACCAGATAAAGGAAATACTTATAAGAATAAAAAAGACGCTGCGTGAGATGCCCGAGGAGAAAAAGGTCGATGACTAATACGCAGAGCAAATGCGATATTCAGCAAAAGTTTTGCCGTCGTTTTTCATTTGATAGTTAGCCGTGTCGTGTCCGACTGAATTACTAAAATTGCGTTTTTAGTGAAAGGAAGTCGCATGGATGATTTTGAAAGCAGCAATTTTCCTTCGCCGGGAAGAAACACCGACCCTATTCCTTTTGATGACGGGGCTGATCTCAGTGAGCCCAGTGTTTCGCATTCGCCTCTGGATTTAGGTGGTGGCGGTATCATAGAGCAAATACCGAAGGAGGAAACGCCGAAAATCGAGATGCCAAGTTCGCTGCCTGTACCTGCACCGAAGCCACCAGCCGCGAGTGTTCCGGCAGGGGTGCCGGCCTCGGGGGACCGAATAACCGGCGTCAGGACCTTCTTTACAAAACTTCATGTCGGCGCGATAGACTTTGTCAGTGAACAAATTGCCAAGTGGCTGAAGGAAAATCCCGACATTACGATAAAACAGACCAATGTCGTTACGGGTGAAATCCAAGGCAAAAAGACCGAACCTAACATTATCATTACAGTTTGGTATTAAGTCTTCAGAGCGTTGAACTGAGGCAACAATTGAAAAGATTCCGAGGATTCGACACGCGGATATATTAACAGCGGTGGGAACGAACAGTTTTCATGGAGTCTAAGCGCAAGGGCCTGCTGGGGCTGCTACGGTATTTCATCGATTGCGGCAGTTAAGTCTTTTTTGCTTGTCAGGCCGACCCATTTCTTCTGAACCTGACCATCTTTGAATAAGATAATCGTAGGAATCGCACTTATGTTGAATTCCATTGCACTGTCGCGAGCATCGTCGGTGTTGAGCTTACAGATTTTCGCTTTTTCTGAGTAGTCGTCCGCAATTTCTTCGAGGATTGGCGCCATCATTTTACATGGGCCACACCAAGGTGCCCAGAAATCAACCAGAACTGGAATATCGGAGCCGTGAACAGTCTTGTCAAAAGAAGCATCATTTAACTCAATTACATTACCAGCCATCGTTTTATCCTTTCCAGGGTCCCTATTTGCGAAAAATTACCTAACGAGTCCCTCTAAAAGTTTTTAATAACAAGCTGTAACCATTCTATTGGGCAGGGGTGTTTTTGTCAAATACTAATTTTCTTCAGGAGAAACTGAGTTCTGGATGGAGTTTGCGTTTTCTTCTTTTGGCGTATGGAGCTGGGCGTTTGTTTTTGGCGGCAATTCGACAATAGGGATATTTTCCTGCTTAGACTGAATTGGTTCCGGAGATTTGCTTTTGGCAGGGGCTTGCTCGATTGGAATGGGGGGCTCGCCCTGCTTTTGTTGGGTTTGTGTCGGCTGCTGGTCATTGGCCTCGGCGGTGCTTAAGATGGTTTTTTGCACGGCCTGTTCGGCGGGTTCGTCGGTCAGGGCTTTTAGATGAATTGTCTCTGAGGCCCGCGGTTGTTCAATTGAAACCAGTTTGTCGCGCACCAACTCCAATAGCGCCATAAATAGCCCAACCATTACCACGCGGTTCTTTCCGGATTCGAAAAGCTGCTCGAACCTCATCGCGCCTTCGGTTTGCAGTCGATGCAGAATCTCTATCTGGTACAGGTCGATGGGGGTATCATCGGTTATATGGCTTATATCAAAGGTTGCCCCGGCGGTGGCCTCCATAATCGAGTCAAAGGCATCAAGCAGGTCCCACACACTCACCTGGTCGATGTCAACTGCCGGTTCTTCGCCGGGCGTTAGCTGCTCGACGATTGTAGCCGGCCGGGTGTGACGCTCTTTTTGCTCGTCCGCAGCCGCACCAAGAAGGTTGGCAGCGTCCTTGAATTTTTTGTATTCCAGGAGCTGGCGAATCAGCTCCGTGCGGGGGTCGGTCAGGTCCTCGCCATCGATTTGGTCGGGGTCTGCCTTTGGCAAAAGCATGGCGGATTTTATTTGCATTAAGGTCGAAGCCATTACGAGGAAATCACCGGCCAAATCAATGTTGAAACTTTTGAGCATTTCGATATAACGCAGATACTGGTCGGTGATTTTAGCCAGCGGAATATCGTAAATATCCACCTCCTCCTTGCGTACCAGATAGAGCAGCAAATCCAGAGGCCCCGCAAATATATCAAGATTTACACGATAATCACCCAATTAGCACTCCTTCGTGTTATTTAGCTGTGTAAAAGACCCGCGGGCCATGTTAGATTCCAGAATTTGCTTTGCCTGCGTGGCATTGGTTTGCAAAGTTTGCAGGTTGGTCTGAGCGATTGCGGGTGTGCCATACAGGTTTGTGGCGTTCTCGCCGGTTAAAACTGATTCAATCCCAAAATCGGCGAGCAGTTGCTTTGCCAAACTGGCTTGCGTTGAATCTGCGAATTTTGCGATTGTAACAAGTTTATTTTCCATAACAGTTTCCCAGTCCGACGGCATTTCTCGCTCTGGCGAGGGTTTTGGCGGCCACAGCTTTTGCCCGTTCGGCGCCGTCGGCAAGGACCTGTTTGACTTGGTCGGTGTTTTTTTCGAGTTCTGCTCTTTTTTCTCTGAACGGCTTAAAGTAATCTGTCATTAGTTCGGCGAGTCGTTTTTTAGCTTCACCGTAACCCATGCCACCATTGCGATATTTGTTTTCCCACTCGGCCAGTTCGGCTTCCGAGGCGACAAGCTTAAGAAGTGCAAAGATGTTGCATTTTTCGGGGTCTTTTGGCTCTTCGACGGGTGTAGAGTCGGTAACGATGCGCATAACCTTTTTTTGTACGCTTTTTTCGGGCTCGAATATTTCGATTGTGTTTCCATAGCTTTTACTCATTTTCCTGCCGTCGACGCCTGGCACTACGGCCACCGATTCGATGATGTGCTCTTCGGGTACGACGAAGGTTTCACCGTAGGCGTTGTTGAATCGAATTGCGATATCACGGGTGACCTCGATATGCTGTTTCTGGTCGGCGCCGACCGGGACGATATCACTGTCGAAGCTGAGGATGTCGGCGGCCTGCAGGACAGGATAGGCGAACAGGCCGTGGTTTGGGCTAAGGCCCTGGGCCACTTTGTCCTTGTAGCTTGTGCATCTTTGCAGCAGGCCCATCGGTGTTATGCAGGAGAGCAGCCAGGTAAGTTCGGTAACTTCCGGCACGTCGGATTGTCGCCAAAAGACGGTTCTTTTGGTATCGAGCCCGAGCGCGAGATAGTCCATCGTTACATCCAGAGTGTGCCGGGCAACTTCAGCGGGGGCCGGGTTGCTGGTCAGGGCGTGGTAGTCGGCGATGAAGTAGAAAGCGTCGTTTTCAGCCTGTAATTGCAGGTGCTGGCGCATGGCGCCGAAGTAGTTTCCGATGTGCAGCCTGCCTGTTGGCTGGATTCCTGAAAGAACTCGCAAAATCAGTCTCCTTCGATAATAAAGATAAAGAGAAATACCGTGGAAATTTAATGTGAAAATAACGGCATATCCGGCAATTGTCAAGCTTTTTGGCTGTTTTTGAGAGCTTGTATTTCTCAAAAGCGACAAATTATATTTGAATATAAGGGTAATTTGGGTTATAATGTCACTGCATTTCGGAGTTTGTATCAGGAAATGCGATATTAAAAGTCCGAGGAAAATTAATGGCTGGAAAGGGAACTAAAATGGAAAAGGGAAAAAAGAGTTTATTCTTTGCCGCGGTGGTCTTTAGTTTGTTCATGAGCAGTTTCGTATTGGCGATTAACGACCCGGTGGCACACTGGAAGCTTGACGAAACCAGCGGGCTGATAGCAGAGGATTCGGCTGGTGACAATGACGGGAACCTCATCAACGGGCCTAACTGGACAACAGGCCTTATCGATGGAGCATTGGAGTTCGACGGTGTCGATGATTATGTTAATCTTTCGGACAATGCAGTTACAACAACAGAGTTTACCGTTGCAGCGTGGGCCAATCATTATGGTCTCGGAGGCGGTTGGAACATGAATGTAGTCTTTTCCCAAAGAGACGCAGGTGTTGGGAATAATAAATGCGCGATTATCCTTAAAACAGAAGAAACTGGCCTTGCCCAAGCAGTAGCAGCAATCAGAAGCAGCATTGGTTCGGTACAACCATTATATGCTCCTAAAAAAGATTATAATGAGTGGCACCATTATGCCATGACCGTTGATTCAACTGATTTTATATTCTACATAGATGGAGTTGAAGTAAACAGGACCACAAATAATCAGGCTGGTGATTATGTTACTGCGATAGATTATGTTGATATAGGAAGGGCTAAAAGTGTTGAAGGAACCAAGTCTATTTTCAACGGTGCGATTGATGATGTGATTATCTACGGCCGGGCGTTGTCGGCGGCGGAGATTGAGGGGCTTTATCTGGGTGAGGAAGCTGAATTAGTCGGTCTTGAGATAACCGGGCCTGATGAGGTGGCCGAGGATTCGCAGACGCAGTATTCCGCAATCGCTCTTTATGATAACGACAGTACGGCAGATGTTACAGATGATGCGGTGTGGTCGGTTGAGCCGAATGTAATAGCGGATATTGAGGCGGGGCTGCTCACCACCGAAAAGATATTCCAGCCGGAAGAGCTGGAAATTTACGCCCAGTACACCGAAGACGGAAATATTTTTGAAGCGGACAAAGCAGTTTCTGTCTTCGCAATCTGCCCGGAGGGAACCGCACTGGAGTTCGACGGCGTGGATGATTATGTAGACGTCGGAGACCCACCAGATGGAAGCTTGGACTTTGGCGCCGATGAGAGCTTTTCCATCGCGGCCTGGATTAAATGCGATGATGTCGGTGGGCATTCAGCAATAGTAGGTAAAAGGAGATGTACCGGTCTTCATGGTTACTTCTATGAAGGATATGGCTTCAGGGTAATTAGTGATGGCACGTTGTATTTTGGAATAGAGGATACGGGCAATAATGGCGTGAGCATGTATGGAAATACAGCAGTTGCAGATAATCAATGGCATCACGTGGTGGCTGTAAGAAACGCAACTGCGAACAAGCTGTACCTTTATGTCGATGGAAATTCTGATGCAGAATCGGTAACTGATTCCACTTCCGGTAGTTTGTCAACAGCCCAGGATTTGTGGATAGGACTGCATCGAACAACAGTGAGTAATAACCCGGCTGAGAACCCACACTACTTTAGTGGTCTGATGGATGAGGTGTGTATCTACAACCGGGCTTTGTCGGCTCAAGAGATTCAGATGATTATGCACATTCGCCCTGAAGGCAGTGAGCCTAATCTTGTCGGCTACTGGGATTTTGACGAAGGCGAGGGTCAGGTTGCGTATGATACATCAGGCAATGGCAACGATGGCCAACTGGGCTCATCTCCCGATATTGACGACAGTGACCCGAACTGGGCCGATTCCGATGCACTGGTAAGTATCTGCACGCTTCAAGAGCTTGTCGAACGTAATGTGAATGAAGCTTTAGAAATTAAGCTTAACATTCTTGATGAGATTTTAGAAGCTCTGGCAAGAGAAGATTCGTCGCTGAATATCCTTGATGGTTTGTTCGGCGATGTGGAATACGGTTACCTTAACAGGCGTGATATTAGAAGGGTTAGGCAGGAGATACATTCTGCGATACAGAGCGAAGAGCAGGCCATTCACTCAGTCGAGAAAAGTGTCGATGACCTCGAGGATTCGCTGGAGATATTAGGCAGTGAAGACGGACCGCCCGGCAGTAACTCGCCTAACGACAATGGATATACCAATCGTAATTCCGGAGGTGGCGGTAAATAAAGAACGAGGTTGTTTCCGAAAAGGCAGATATAAATTGAAACAAAGGGGCTGTGGGTATTGAGCCTGCAGCCCCTTTAGTTATTGGTCCGCAACCGATGTACGGATAGCGCTGTGGGGGTCCGGTGTAATAACAGAGATGTTTTCAATGCTACGAAATCGCAGGGTGTTTTTAAGCTCTTCCGAGAGACTTCATATAGTTTTTTGTTTTTCGCAGTCCCATTCTTGAAGCTTTCTTTTTGACTGCGTCTGTTTTTCGTCTTAGCTGCTTTGCTATTTTGGCAGTCGGGTTGTGCGGGAAGAGCTTTTTGAGCAGTGCGATTTCTGCAGGTTTCCAGAGCGGTCTCTTTTTCTTTCTTTTCTTGGCGGGTTTTTTCTTCTTAGCCATTTCATTCTCCCTTTCGCTAAATTTTGTTTTTTTAGTACACCGCTACTTTGCCAGAAGCTGTATTACCTATAATTTAACGGACATTGTTTTGCAGTGTCAAGTCTTTTTAGTGTTTTGGGGACAAAAAAGTCACAGGGAGGGTGTCCGGGGCGGAGGGCTGAGGGACAATTATTCGGTTTTTCCGGGCACTTTACATTGGGCGGTATTTATGTATACTTGATTTTGTTATGGCGAAGACCGAATCAAATTCTATTGGCATAGTCGAGACGCGTATCGAGCGGGTAGTTGAGGATTCTGCGCCTTTGAAGCTGGCCTGCGGCAAGAGTTTGGGGCCGATTGACGTGGCATACGAGACGTATGGGGAGCTTAATGAGGCGGGTGATAACGCGGTCCTTATATGCCATGCCCTTAGCGGGGATGCCCACGTGGCGGGTTTTAACAAGGAAACGGACAAGAAACCCGGCTGGTGGGACATTATGGTGGGGCCTGGCAAGGGAATAGATACGGAGAAGTATTTTGTGATTTGCTCGAATATTCTTGGCGGTTGCAACGGTACGACGGGGCCTTGTTGTGAGAATCCCCGGACGGGCAAGGCTTATGGGCTGGAGTTTCCGATTATCACGATAGCGGACATGGTTCGTGTTGAGAAGCTTTTGCTGGAGAAGCTTGGTATAAAGAGGCTTTTGTCAGTGATAGGCGGCTCGATGGGCGGGATGCAGGTTTTGCAGTGGGCGATTGAATACACCGAGTTTGTAGATTCGGCGATAGCGATAGCGACGACGACTCGTCTTGGAGCGCAGTCGATAGCCTTTGACGCGGTCGGCCGCAACGCGATACTGGCGGACCCGGATTTTTCTGACGGCAAATACAGCGGCGAGAAGGGGCCGGGTCGAGGTCTGAGTATTGCCCGGATGATAGGTCATATAACGTACCTTTCGGAGCGTGGGATGCATGAGAAGTTCGGCCGTGAGCTTAAAGATTCCAAGCAATACCGATATGATTTTGACTCGGAATTTGTGGTCGAGACGTACCTTGACCATCAGGGACAAAGTTTCGTGGAGCGATTCGATGCCAACAGTTATCTTTATATAACCAAGGCGATGGATTATTTTGACCTTGAGAGGGAGTATGGTTCCCTGGCCAAGGCCTTTGCGAAAACAAAGAGTCGTTTTCTTGTCATGAGTTTTGCAAGTGACTGGCTTTTTACGCCTGCGCAGTCAGAAGCGATAGTTGACGCGTTGTTTGCCAATAGAAAAGATGTCAGTTTCTGCAATATAACGTCTCCATATGGGCATGATGCGTTTTTGCTTGAGCCTGAGCTGTTGGGTGCGTTTATATCCGGTTTTCTGGGTGTTACTCACTGTGGGGATGTGCGGGTACAGCGGCGTGAGATTGGGGCTGGAGAAAGGCGTTCGCTTGAAGGTCTTGAGCACGCCCATCGTGCGCGTGTTGACTATGAGTTAATAGGTTCTTTGATAGAGCCTGACAGTACGGTCCTTGATATTGGCTGCGGTGACGGCGAGCTGCTGGCGAGGCTCGAGGAAGATAAAAACATCGAGGGCAAGGGAATCGAGCTGGGCCAGGATTTGGTTTTGAGATGTGTCAGTCGCGGGACATCCATCATTCAGCACGATATAGAGCAAGGTTTGAAGAATTGCGAGGACAAGAGCTTCGACTATGTGATACTTTCTCAAACGCTTCAGACGGTAGAGAATCCTGAGAAGGTTTTTGCGGAACTGCTTCGTGTTGGCAAGAAGGTGATAGTGAGTTTTCCCAATTTTGCACACTGGCGTTGCCGGGCGCAATTACTTTTTTCCGGCAAAGCACCTGTAACGAAGCAGCTTCCTTGCGAATGGCACGACACGTCTAATATTCACTTTCTTTCGTTAAAGGATTTCGACGATTTCTGCAGGAAACTTGGGGTGCGGGTTGAGAGGCGGATACCGTTGGTTAAGAGGCGTCTTAGTCCTGTTCGATTGGCGCCAAATCTTTTTGCCGAGCAGGTGATATATTTGACCAGCAAGGACTAAAGGCTACTGTTGCTTTTTCTTTCTGCTTTGAGAGTAGTAGCTGTTTTTCTCTTTTGCTGGTTGTATTATCTTAATGGAGTCGGAACCTTCGAAGGCGGTACCGTCATTTAGCGTGCCTGTTACTGTCAGAATTGCGGAATTCAGCTCGGATTCAAGCATGCTCTGGACCTTGGAGCGGCTAAATTTGGAAATTAGTTTTTGCTGCCGGCTGTTGATATTGGTGCGGAAGGGCTCAAAGGGCAAAAGCAGACTGTTTGGTTTATTTAGTTTGATAGTTGTTACATCGATATCGCTTATGCTGTAGGTTTCGCCGGATGTGATTATGCATGTAATCCATCGTCCTTCGGATTCCAGGTTCAGTGTCTTGGGCATTATGTTGACATCAACAACAATTGCCAGTCTGTATTCATCTGCACCAATGTCAATAGCCAGTCCTGATATACGGGGCTCTCCATCGATGTCGGTTTCAGCGGGTTGTGGTACAAAGGCGGGGTCGCCTGCGTTGATGCAGAGAGAGTCTTCAAGCAAGTGATAGTCGGTTGTGCTGACGAAACACGGGTCGGTGTTTATGTTTCCCGGTAGCCAATCGACGGTGCCTCCGCTTTCGTTTATTACGCTTCTGAGCGGGTCTTTAATGTCACAGTAGGAAATTAGGAGTTGTGTAGTGGTGGTTCCGCCGTTGCCGACGAGAATTTCCGGCGCGTAGGGAGCTCCATTCTGCCAGAGGATGCTATTTTCCAGCATCAGGTTGCTTGCATTGTAACAGCATATACCGCCGGCGGACATTGAAGCGGAGTTTTTTCCTATGGTGCAGTTTTCAATGGTGGGATTGCCCGTGTTGTGGCTGTAAATTGCGCCTCCCTGAGGTGCGTGGTTTTCGAGGATGATGCAGTTTGATATTTTCGGGCTGGCGCCGTTGCAGTATAGGGCGCCGCCGCCAACTAAGGCGGAGTTTGTTTTTATGGTGCAGTTGGTAATTTTTGGTTTTGTTTTTGAGTTTGCGCACGCGATTGCGCCGCCGAAGACAGCGGAGTTTTCAATGAACGTGCAGTTTGTGATTGTAGGGCTGGAGTTGTTGTAGCAGTAGACGGCGCCGCCTGAGAAGCCGTAGCCATTTTTGATAGTCAGTGTGGTGATTTTTGAGTTTGCGTCCTCGCCCATGAAGAAGAGGAAACCGCGCGCACTGCCCATGCAGTCTATGACGGTGGCGTTCTCTCCTGAGACGTTTGTACCGGAGACAGTGATTGCTTTTCCGTTGAATCTTAAGTTGCGGTTTCCAGTTCCGGAGTATGTTCCCGGTGCGATGATGACGACATCATAGTCATGGCAGGCGTCGATTGCGGCCTGAATGTTTGGATAATCATCAGGCACGTAGTTAACGGCTGCGGGGGCAGAGGCCGTTATCAGAGCGACAATTAAACAGATTGTTACTTTTATGTGTTTCATTTTATTCTGACCACTTTTGAAAAAGCTTTTGCTCTCGGTCAAATATTACGGGACGATTTCCTCATAAGAGAGGGCAACATAATGGAGTATTATCTCAGGTCCGAAACCTGCAGGCACCTCATAGACACCCGAACGGTTAAAGAACAGGTCACTGTTGCCACTTAATGTCATAGGTGTGTCAGAATAGTTAATTATAGAACCGGCAATAGTCCCCCCTGCATTGCCGAAGAACTCGATTCCATTGGCAGCTATAGCACCGTTTATCGTCTCGAAATTTCCACCAAAAGAGGCGGCGAATCCGGGAGCCAAAAGGAAAGTTCCGGTTTCGTCTCTGAGATCGGTGAACTGTGGTTCGTCGGGCAGGTCCTGGACCGGATGGGTGCTTAGGGTACCGAGGAATATTATCTGGTTTGTTTGAGTGTTGTCATCCAATTGGCCGTCACCGACGACGATTCCGGTTATGTCGGCATTTCCGGTGAAGGTAACAATATTAGGCGTTTCGATGAAGACGACGCCTTTGATTGTGGTGTCGTTGCTAATAAGAGGGTTAGTTCCGGCAGGTATTCTTATGTTTTCCATTACTGTGCTGTTAGGGTCGAAGACGTTCTGCACGTACTGCTCGAAATACCCGGGAAGAGGGACGGGAAACTCTGTTGGAGGCACTCCTGTATCGACATGGTCAAGGGCTGCATCGCCTGTCTCACCTCCAATCGAAGCCTGGCCTCCCTGAATATCAACAATATCCGAAGCAGCAGAAGGGTTAGTAATGCTGACTTCACCGGCTATTTGAGAGTTGCCGATGATCGACAGCGCGGGGTCCACATCGGTTTCGATATAAACGCCTGCATCGAGAGCCACATTTGCACCGTTCATTTCAATGTTTCCCTCCAGTTCCAGAGGTCCTTTGGTTGCGA
>Ga0114923_10000957_pt1 | contig 20429 bp, 16 predicted proteins | sample SumtaG_FD_89578 | JGI IMG/M metagenome (GOLD analysis project Ga0114923, IMG submission 89578) | Deep subsurface microbial communities from Indian Ocean to uncover new lineages of life (NeLLi) - Sumatra_00157 metaG | ecosystem: Environmental > Aquatic > Marine > Oceanic > Sediment | place: near...
ATAATGTAGTGGGTTATTTGAGTAGGAGATTTAATGGCGGTAATGAGATGGGATTGAACCATTCTCTTTACACGATCTTTGTATATAACCCCACAGCCATTGTGTTTGTGGTACTTTTATTTTCGTTTTATATATTTTTTGAAAAGAAGTTTGCTAATAGTATTAAGATGTTGCTGTTTTGGTTGTTTGGTGGGTTTGTTATTTTTGAGCTATTGATTTTAAACCCTGGTACACACATAAGTAATTATCTTTTACCTCTCTATATTCTCTCGGGATACTCAATTTTGGGTATGTGTAATTGTATTAAATCTGTGGAATTAAAATACGTTTATTCGATTTTGTTGAGCGTAGTTGTGGGAGGTTTTTTGATAACAAATGTTTTGGTTTTTGTACCGGTTTTTAATAAAGGTTATCCGTGGAAAAATTATGAAAATCTCCACGAAAAATATCAGCTTTTTGTGTATGGTTTTCCGTACAACAGAGGTTGGGATCAAATTAGGAATTATATGCGTTCACAAACTGGAGCGAGGGGTGTTTATACAAATGACAACGATACTATTGCTGAGTATTATCTGCGCGGTTATGATTATACCCCGCCAGGATCTAATTTTTTACCACAATACTACGTTCATATTTACGACAACCAGGAGTTTACTGGCGTGAACGAAGACGAAAAGTGGGAATATGAATTTTTGAGTAATTACGGAGTGTTAAAAGAGTTTTACGTTGGTGGCGATCTAGTCTCCACTGTTTTTAAATTGTCTTCAAACTAAAACCCCCAGGCTCTCTTATTCCCGGGGGCGTCTGTTCCAAAGCGGATTCCAGATGATTTTCGACTTCTGCCCGGACTCTAAATAAATGTCCTGCAGTGCCCTGAGGTGACCACTTTTGGCTTTCATTTTTCGATACTGGTTAAGGCGTACAAGAAAGTAATCGAACCAGCCGGGTTTCCAACGTCGTCTGTCTATACGCATTTCGCTACCTCCGTTCTAGTTTATTTGAAAATCAAGTTACTTAACATTTTACCAAATGACCTGTAGTAAGTGAAGGGGAAGATGTGTTTATGAAAGTGGGGGTTTTTTCTTTTTGATTAATCGAATGATAATTATACCTACGATGATTATTGGCAAGTATACAACCGACCAGATTGCGAGAGTTCCCACCTTTTGAACATTAGTGGCAAGAGACCTTACAGCTCTCTTAAATATCGCTTGTGGTCTCCAAGGCTCCTCAGGCAAATAAGGAAGGCCTAGTTCGTCTGTAGATAAATAAATAGAAATCAAAACAGTCTCAGACGCCTTACCCATGTACTCTAGCCTTCCTTTGTAAGTGTCGATTTGATCTTGAATATTCAAAATCTCTCTCTGAACCTGCATAATTTCTGTGACATTCTCGGCTCTTTCTAGGATTTGTTCAAACCTAAGCTTGGTTTTCTCTAATTGGGAAACTCTTTCATCAATGTCGATATATTGATCTGTAATATCTCTTCCACTAATATTCTCCGAAACAACTCTTACCGATAATCCTCTTATGAAATCGAGAAAACCATCCAAATCTTTTCTGTAAACACGAACCTGAATATTTCCACTTTCTCCAAATTCAGGTCTGTTAATTGAGGTATTTACAACATATCCTTCTAGGGATGTAACTCTATCTTTAATTTTTTCTACTACGTCCGTTACATCTTTTACTAAGACAGAAAAATTAGATTTGGTAATTACTTTTCGCTCGGCAACATCCATCTGAGGGGCTACGCCCCCACCCATATCCACTGCCATAGATTCCATTCTGGCCGGGGAGCCCATCATATTAAAAGTTTTGCTTCCTCCTGAAAGTAGGATCGGAAAGCCCGTACTATGTTTAAAAAGTAGATAAGCGACCACTAGTCCAAGTATCACTACCGCTAGATTTTGCTTGACCCACGAAACAATTCTTTCTACCACCTGTTAATATTATCACAAGCTTATATGGTTTTAAAAAAACTAAGTACTAAGAATTTACTTTTTGTTACTCTGATTTTTTGCTCCCTTGTTTTGAGACTTTTGTATTTGGGATACTCCGATTATATTTCAGATGAGCCAGGAACCTTCTTTTACCGTGGAGGGAAAAAGGATCCACATATGTCTAAAAGAGAGTTTATGTTGAGCCAGAGGAAGGGCCCTCTCCAGTTAATTTTTGGATATATTCCCTACTCTATTGTTGGAAACTATAACAACGAGTTTGCGCAGAGACTTCCATTTTCGATCATGAATCTCCTTTCTGTAATAGTTTTATATTTTTTACTTATCAAGGTAACTAATAATCATCTCATCGCTTTTTTTGGATCGTTTCTGTTTTGTGTTAACGGTTTGGTAACAGCCTATGGAAGGATAGCTCAATATCAAAATTTAAACTTTTTCTTTTCGTTGACGTCACTTTACTTTTTTTATGATTTGGTGGATAAAAAAGAGGGTTTACTGAGGAGTTCCCTTGTCGGGACGTTGTTGCTGTCCTTGTCGTTTTTAGCTCACTGGTATGCGTCTTTGTTTTTGATACCTATTTTTTATTTGGTTACGAGATTTTTGTTAAATAAAAACTTTTCCGTACAATACAAAGTTGCTTTAGTTTTTCTTAATGTGTTACTGGTTTGTGCAATTACCTTACCTTTTATGATTCCGTATTTAAATTACATGAAGTCACAGGCCCCCAGGAATACCACATATGCATCAAGAACTTTGGGGTTTAGTGGGGAATGGTTTAGAACAAGTGATTTAAAACAGTTTAAATTGTACAATCCATTTTTAACACTTTATGTTTATCTGTTTTTTGGGGCAGTTGGGCTCCTCGTGTCTATAAAGAAATACCCAATGTTTTCTATCTGGATCGGTGGGGTCGCATTATTTTTTATGTTTTTTGTGAAATATTCCGGTCTCCATTTTTATAATCTGTTTTTCCCACTAATAATTTTAGTGGCCTTCGGAATAGAATTTTTTATTAACAAGTTTTCCGGAACCAGAAAGAAAATATTTGCGGGAATGATTGCGTTTTTATTATTTTTTCTTTTTGCCCAAACCTATATTATTTTTGTGGATCACAAAAAAGAGTATCCATGGGAACGGGAAAATATATTTGGTTTTAAAACTCCAAAATATACACATAAGGATGAATTCAGACACAAAACCGGATTTCCTCACAAGAGATACTGGGATCAAATAAACGAGTTTATTAATAAACAAAACCTGGAAAACGGAGAAGATTTTGGATACACAACTAACGAATATCCCCAGATTGCAAAGTATTATATGAAGGCAGAGTTTAGGTCAGCGGATGGTTTTTATGCAGTTGGTATAAAAAGGCCAAACTCTTTCGCTACAGATTATAAATTTCCACAAATCAAAAATAAGCACACTGTTCTCAAGATAAAAAATGAATATGACACCACAGTTGTTAGAATTTACAGGGTAGAAGATGATTAATATCTTAAAATCAGAAAAAAAAGCGATCGTTCTTTTGTTACTTATGATGACCATACTAAGGCTTGTTTACTTAGGCTATTCCGAGTATATTCCCGATGAGGGAATAGTGATGACGACGCTAAAAAATGAAGGTGGTTTTAGTTGGAGTTTTTTACAAGCTCAACGAAAAGGCCCCGGCCAGTTTTTAGTTGGGTGGCTCGTATATCTACTTGGTATAAATGTGCATAACGAGTTTCTTTATCGACTTCCCTACGCAATAGCTAGTATAGGTGCGGTATTATTTTTCTATCTTTTTTCGAAACAGATTTTAGAGGATCGCACTACAGCGTTAATAACAGCCTTTTTGTTTGGTGTAAATGGATTTATGGTAGCTTTTGGAAAAATTGTTCAGTATCAAAGTTTAAACCTTCTCTTCTCGTCGATTTGCCTTTATCTTTTTGCTAAAAAGAACCATCTTTTCGGAACAGTCTTCTTTTGTTTATCTTTTCTTTCTCACTGGGACGCTATTTTTATATTGCCAATAGTACTCTATTTTATTGTTAAGAATTTTAACCACATAACTTTTTTTAAATGTATTCTTGTGGTTTTTTTAATTCTAGCTCCGTTTTTTGTTCCTTACTCTTTAAATTTGATATCGAATAGCGGAAATCAACAGTATTTTGGCAGTAGGGTGGGCCTGCCTGCCGGCAGGCAGGGCCTTGGAGAAATTGATTTGGTAGGAAAGGTTAGCGAATATATTTTCCGTACGCAGGTTTATAATCCGTTTGTTTTTTTACCTTTAGTTATCGTGTTATTCGCCCTATCGCTTACGGAGATTAAGAAGAATTGGGAGCTTTTTGGTTGGCTTTTGATTACCTTCGTTGTGTTTGTTTTCTTTGTAAAAAAACCAGGAACACATACTTATAATTTCTTTTTACCCCTTAGTTTGTTGGCGGGTGTTGGGGTTAAAAAGATAGTATTAAGTAAATATTCACGAATCGCGTTACCGGTACTTGGTTTTCTTTTAGCGTTTATTTTTGCTCAAGCATATTTGATTTTTGCAAACGTGAATAAAGAGTACCCATGGGAAAGAGAAAAGATATTGTGGTTTAAAACCAAAGAGTATAATCACAAGAATTTAACAAACAATATCATAGGATTTCCCCACTTTCGCAATTGGGAAGACATAAACGCATTTCTTAACTCCCAAAATGCTTTATCATATATAACAAACGAGGACAAAAGTATAAGTAATTTTTATATTGATATTCCGTACGGAAAAGCTTCGGAGTATTACGCCGTAGGTATAAAAAGACCATTATCATTTATGAATGATTACTCGTTTCCTCAAGTAAAAAACAAAAGAACCGTAATAAAAATAAAGGGGTATAAAAGCGACTCAGTTGCTAAAATATACAAAGTAGACCATGAATAAATATCTAAAACTACTTCCTATTATCATAATCTTTCTATTGGCAACACAAAAAAGATTAGGTTATTTTTATCAAAAGGGTAAAGACGTATATGCCTATGAAAGAGCCATAACAGATTTGTTGGAAGGAAAAAATCCCTATGAATGGACAATCGAGTCTTATTCAAACCCCGATGATCCTGGAAATCACGGTTACGCCTACTTGCCCGGGGTCTTGTATTTATTCACGCCTCTGTACATTGTTTCTTTCTTAACAAAATTTCCGGTTCAGTATCTTTGGAAACTTCCGGTTCTTTTAGCGGATTTAGGTGTGGGGATACTTTTTATAAAGGCTTTTAAGAAAAAGAATTACTTTGGTTTGTTAGCGGCACTTTTAGTTTGGTTTTTTAATCCATATTCGTATTTCCGTTCTGGATATACATATACCGAACCGATAACAATCTTTTTTATGTTTTTATCATTAATTTATTTAGAGAAAGATAGTGTATTAACTGGGACTTTTTATTCGCTCTCGATTGTTTTTAAAACTTTTCCTTATATTTTATTGCCAGTTTACCTGTTAAAAACGAAAAATTGGCGAAAGTTTATAGCAGCATGTCTGATAGTAGGTATTTTTGTTAGCCTTCCCTTTATGAGAAGTGTAGATTTTTTTGCGGACTACATAAAAGGATCAATCCTCGTTCATAGTAACAGGTTTGTCCAAGGAAGGCCTTTGCTATGGTACATTCGTTATTATTATAGTATAGAGTTTTTTGAGCTAATTTCGTTTAAAACGTACACTCTGTTAGCAAGTTTTTCTGGTTGGTTTGTTGTTTTGGCTTTGTATTTCTATTTCAAAGTCAGGGATAAGTACATTTTATCTTTAATTCCGTTTTTGAGTTTTTATTTATTTACACCGGTGTTTAATCGAACATATGTGATGTGGTTTATACCTGTGTTTGTTTTGTCGATGCACAAGATTTTTAGTGGGAAATATCGCTTTATGTATTTTCTGTCCTTGGCATTATATTTTTGTTTTTTTGGATGGTATTTAGTTCAGTGGAGAGATGGGTTTCATATTTGGCATCCGTAGTACATGTTTAAAAAATTAACCAAAAGCGCCTGGACGTTGCCGATTGTTTTAATGTTATTGGCAATTCCGTTAAGATTTAACAACTTAGGTTACTCGGATTACATTGGAGATGAACATAAAGCCTTTGTTAAACTCGCCCCCAATCAAACCTACGTAAATTTTTTTTTAACCAGAAGAAAGGGCCCCACGCAGTTTTTGGTATCCCTACTTCCCTATTTAATAACCCACGACTATCGAAATGAGCTAGCTCAGAGGGTTCCCTTCGCTCTTATCTCTACAGTTTCGGTAGTAGTTTTCTATGGTCTTATTCTTAAAGTTACAAAAAACAGAACCATCTCGTTTCTCTCGGCCTTTCTCTTCACGGTAAATGGATTTACAGTCGGATTTGGAAGGATTGCTCAGTACCAAAGTTTGAATATATTCTTTTCGTTTTTGGCCTTGTACTTTTACGTGGATCTTTTGAATCGAAAAAAAAATGCTCTCAAAAGTTCTTTAATTGGAACAGTTTGTTTTAGTTTATCTGTGTTATCCCATTGGGACGCAGTTTTTATACTACCTGTAGTTATATATATTTTTATCAAGTATTTATGTGATAAGACGATTAAAAAGGAATATAAAACATGTGTACTCAAAAACAATATTTTTCTGGGATGTATATTACTTTTACCTTTCTTGTTACCTTACACATATTACCAATCAAGAAACGTTGATAATAAAATGTATTTTTTCAGACGTATTGAGTTCGGAAATCTTAACTACAAAAGATATAAGCTTTTAATCGATCTATACAACCCGTTTGTAACTTTTTGGTTTTTTATTACCACTGCACTGATAGGACTATTCAAAATTCGTCAAAATCACCTGTTCCTGATTTGGTTTTTGTTTAATTATGGTGTTTTCGAATTTTTTGTGAGAAAGCCGGGGACGCATATTTATAATTTTATAATTCCTATTTTAGTTATTTCTTCCTACGGATTGTTTTTTCTTATAAAGGCGTTTCCAAAATATTTTAAGCTTATTCCTGTTGCACTCATCTGTGTTTTATGTGGATATTTATACTATCAATCTTATGTAATTTTTGTGGACCATTCTAGGGAATATCCTTGGCAGCAAAAGGAATTACTGTCCTTTAATATTTGGGTAAAAAAAGATAAGCGAAAAACCAGACATGAAATAAAGAAAATGCGAAAAGAGGTTTTTAATTTAACTACTCCAAAATACAACATAAACCAAAAACTTCCTTTGTTTGGTTTTCCTCATTATAGAGGTTGGAACGAGATTAACGACTATCTTAATTTTCAAAACATCAAAAATAATGAAAAGTATGGTTACATCACCAACGAAGTCAAGACAAAAAGCGAGTGGTACATGGATGCCAAATATAAGTCAGACGACGGTTTTTACGCTATAGGGATTAAAAGGCCTTTAAGTTTTGTAAATGATTGGGGGTTTACACCAATTGGTAAGAAAAAATTGGTTGAAGAGTTTTCTATAGGCGACGAAACTAAAGTGAGAATTTATCGAAAAGAAAAGTGATTACTTTTATTAAAAAAAATCCCGATATTTTATTATCAATAAGTTTATTTTTAGTTTTTTGTCCACTAATTGGTTTAATTGATTTTCCTCAAAATGATGATTGGGTGTATTACAAAATGGTTCGGGGATTTTTGAATGGTAATTTGGGTTTAGATCCGCTTTCGGCACCCACTTTCTATATCCAAGGAGGGCTGGGAATGCTTTTTTCTATATTTTTTTCTTTAAGGAGACTTCCATACTTAACACTTGGTGTTTCGGTGCTAAATTTTCTGATTTTCACTAGAATTATCAAGGTTTTCTTTAAAAAAGATTTTACAACCTCGATATTGGTTGGATTACTCTTATTTTTCAATCCAATACACGTATATTCAATCCTTGGATTTATGACTGAAAATTATCTTTTGTTTTTCTTATTGCTCTCATTATATTTTTTACTTTTGTACGAGAGAAACAAAAACCCGGTTTTGCTATTTTTCTGCTTGTTTTATTGGACCCTGTCTTTTTTTGTGAAGCAATCGGCTATTGTATTTTTAGGGAGTATTTCGATGTATTTCTTATCAAAAAGAAACTATAAAATTTTTATACCCACCTCTTTTCTCTTGATTTTGTCAGCGGTTTTTTATCAGTTTGTTTTTCCACTTACGCAAGAAATGAAAGAAAAGTTTTTATATCCGAACCATTTTACGGAAAATAACTATTCGCTGTCCTTTGTATACTACTTTTTACTGTTGCTTGTGTGTTTTTGCCTACCCCTTATTTTTATTGTCGTGTTCAACAAATATAATGTTAAGAAAGTAGTACCCCTGGTCGTTGTTACGCTGTTAGTTTTTTTAACTTTTACTGGGGTCTTCCATCCCGAAACCACAAGATTAAGAGAATTCCCCTACTTTGGAAATATATTTGAGCGGGAGGGTTTTTACCCCACTGGAATAAGTGGTACAAAATATCATTTTAGGGGAATGTTTGATCTTAATAACACTTGGGATATTACGTCTAAAGTTTTTTTATTGGTGCTATTTGCTTATTTAGTTGTAAACATTAAAAAAACGTGGAATTTATATTCGGTGTTTGTAGGATTGTATATAGCTCTCATGCTATTTACAGAGGTGTTTTTTGATAGATACTTACTTATTGCCCTTCCATTTTTTATTCTTTACCTACTATCATTTAAGCTAACTTTTAGTTTAGCGTATAAGGGAGTTCTCGCTTGCTTTATTTTATTTTTGGCATCTATGGCATATCAGTTTAGTTACGAATTCGTTATTACGAATAAATATGTGTGGGATAGATCAGAAGAGCTTGTACGTTTTGGGGTTGATCCAAACAAGATTAAAGGCACAAATGCTTGGAAGTTAAGCTTTAGAAATTTAACAAAAGATTATGATTATGAGTTTTCTTGGGATGATCAGAACGTCGACGAAATATACTCTTGCTGTTTCGAATTAGTTGATGAGAAGAAAGTTAAATTTCTAGGGAGCATTTTTGTAAATCCAAAAGTGTATTTATATAAAAAAGTAAAACCTATTCCGATACCAGACCCGTCTCGGTGATTGTAGCTTTTTCCTGATATTCATAATCTGTATTTATTTTCCACAAATTGTGTTTTATGGACCCAGAAATTATCTCGGCTGCTTTCATTCCCATTAAAATGCTGTGGTCTTGGTTGTTGTATTTAAAGGAGCCGTATCTTCCGATTGCGTGCAAACCAGAAATGCTGTCTAGGTATTCGGAGATCTTAAAAAGATGTTTTTTGTATCCGATTTTGTACACAGGATACGATTTAGACATTTTGATCACTTTTGCGTCTACGATTTCTTTTGGTTTAACTATTTTTGTTTTTACGATATCCCTTCTCGCTAAAGAGATATTTGTTTTGTCATCATTTTTCCATACACGATCTTCTGCCGAACAAAAGTACTCTGCTGTGAGAACTGTATAATCGTTTTTTCCATATAACGTGGGTACCCAGTTTCTAAAATTGGTCACTCTGCATATGTCGTTTTCTTTTGCGTTAATGTAAATCCACTGATCGGGAAAAACATTTGCGTTCTTTATCTTAAAATAAACAAAAACATTGTTTCTATATGTAAGTTTTGATGCTGCCTTTTTAACATTTTTTGGAGAATCATCAATATTTTTTACGAGGGATGTAATAGGCATACAAGAAATCACATGGTCGTATTTTTTCCTAGAATTTTTGATTTCAATCCCCCAAGTCTTTTTATTTTTTACTATTACTTTGTCGATTTTTTGATTAAGGTAAACGTTACCGCCTTTTCTTTTAACAAAATCAGCCATTCTCTCGTATACCATCCCAGTTCCTTTTAGTGGGTACGCAAACTGATCTGTTAGTGTGTGGTGTTTTTCTTGCTTTTTAGGAATAATCGAGCTTAATATGGCGCTCATCAAAGAAAATTTTTTAACTCTTTGGCTTGCCCAATCCTCACTAAACTCACTCATTTTAATTCCCCAAAGTTTTTCACTGTATCCCTTAAAAAATATTTCGTACAGTCTTTTTCCAAACTTACCCGTCATCCAGGACTCCCAAGTAGGAGAACTCTTAGAGGGGCTAATCCTTTCTTTTACATAGCTAAGAACTGCTCTAACAGACTCGGAAATACCTAAACTAAAAAGGGCATTAAATGGTTTTAATGGGTAATTAAAAAATTTTCCTCGGTACAATATTCTAGTTAAACGATTTATCATTTTATAATCTTTTTTTACTACCTCAAGCCACAATTGATTTATTTTTTTTTCTTTACAGAAGAATCTGTGTGGACCAAAATCAACTAGGTACCCCCACATTTTAATAGTTTTACAAATCCCGCCTACTTGGTTTTCTTTTTCGTAAACGTCTACGGCATATCCGTCTTTAGTGAGAATATATGCAGCAGATAGCCCCGCAGGGCCGGCACCTATTATTGCAATTTTTTTATCTTTCTTATTTAACACTGGTATATTATTACATGTGACTAAGCAAAGTATCTTGCCACTATCAGTCTCGACAGTCCTTTTTTGTTTACTTTTAATCCTTGTTACTAAGATCGATTTTATGCAAAATGACGACTGGGCCTTTGTTAGGTCGGTTGAGAGTTATTTGCAGGGTGATTTTAGCGTGAATCCGATTGTACTGTTTAACAAATCCGCGCCCGTGTTTTATTTGCAAGGTATCATAGGAGCACTTTTTTCTATGATTTTTAGTATTGAGAGTCTTCCTATTCTTACGGCATTTATTTCTGTTGGAAATTTTTTGATGATTTACCTTATTTTAAGAAAGTTTTTTCACAAAGATCCTGTAGAATCTACCCTTTTTGGCTTACTAATTATTTTTAATCCAATCTATTTTTATTCAATCCTTGGGTTTATGACCGAAAATTATTTTATGTTTTTTTTGCTTTTGAGTTTTTATTTAATTCTCAGTTTTTCGGAATCAGAAAAACCTAAGGACTTTATTTTGGCAAATCTTTCTATAGTTTTAGGATTTTTTATTAGACAGTTTTCGTTTGTTACATCAGTTTCTTTTAGTTTGTATCTATTTTTTAGAAAAAAGTACAAGTACGCAGTTTACCAGGGAGTTATTAGTTTGATTATTTATGGAGTGTATAGCCTAGTACTGTCTGGATTAAGTGGTTTATATGATGTTGGTCTTAATTTTTCAAAGCTATTAAGATTTGAATACGAAGTTTCTTTAATAACCGCAATCTTTATTTATTTAATTATCTTCTTATTTCCCGTTTTTATGTTTATTTTAAAGTATAAAGATTTGAAATTAAGTTTGTTGTTGTTTGGTATTTTCTTCTTTATTTTGTATACGATTTTTAGCCCCGAAAAGCTTTACAGTGCAGAATTTCCTTATTTGGGTAACACTTTAGGAAAAACAGGGTTTTTAACTGAGGATTTTCGCGGAATTAAAGGAAACTTTTATGGGATGTTTGATTTTTATCGTTTCTTGGAAATTGGTGCAAAGGTGTTTGTTTTTTTAATACCTCTTTCGATAATAAAGGTTTTAAGGAAGGAGCCTAACTTTTTTTTGATATTTTTTGGTGTTTTTCTTGGTTTAATGATGGTATCAATCAATGTTTATGACCGTTATTTAACTGTTGTATCTATATCAATGCTTTTTATATTAGTGGGAATATTAGATAAATTAACCGTAACTAAAAAGGTGTTTTTAGGCTTGTTCATTTTTGTCTTAAGTTTTTTGTGTTATCAATTTGGATTTGATTTTGTTTATTCGAGGAGCGCTGTTTGGAATATGGCAAAAGGTATTGATAATCCGAAAAACGTTGTAGCAGGTGTAGCGTGGATTAAATACTATGAATCGGAATCCCCAAAACATTTTTTTAGTTACAACAAGTCACACAAAAATTACGTTCTCTTGGAAACTATAGAAGTTAATTACCCACTAGATTTTTTTGTGAATAATAATGTTTATTATTTTAGGTATATCCCGTGAATTTTGTAGGTTTCTAATACTTAGGCCATCTTTTTGGTGGCTTCAGGCAGTAGGTGGTCCATAAATGTTCTTCTTCGCATCGAGATTTTCTAAAAACAACTGCGTTTGTATGTATATAGAAAGAGTAAAACATGAAAACAATTAGCAAAACTTTGAAAGGTTTCGAAAATTTGATAGACACTAGATATGTAAAGGCCCCAACTATCGGTAGATATTCAGTAAGCATCCTATATCCAAAAGCATTTGCGCCCTGCCACGCCCACCATTTTGAAATCAATAAAAATGAAAGTATAAAAACTATACCCAAGAAGGACATCAATATATCAATGTCTTTTTTCCTTTTTTTATTAACGGTGTGCATGATTCCATAGTAGGAAAGAATAAGTGGTGGAGATATAAACAAGAAGCTTCGTGCGGGACTAAACAGTAACCTAGGCACACTCGTGGTTATGAGGTTGTCCAGTTGTGGTCGTTCTTAGCTGCATACCCCTCAACAAAAAATGATCCATATAAAACATAATTAAAAAGAAACCAAAGAAAAATCGTGGGTAAAGCAAGCAAAACGAACTTAATAAAATGTTCCCGCTGGTAGAAGAATACATACGCCGACATTACGAAGGCAATTACGATGTTTGTTGGCCGCGCCAACACAGCGAGACCCAGAAGTAAACCTGCCCACTTGATGTACTTATCTTTCTTAAGTCCTGCCAAAAACACCAATATTATCAGTGAAATTATAAGTTGGGAGGTTGTATGTAACCACAATCCCCTACTAGAAATACTCCACGTGGAAGTTCCGAACGCGTAAAAAGCCGTTAATACTAATTTCCATGAGATTTTGCCTTTTTGGTTTAATTTTTCCAAAATAAGGTAAAAAAGTAATACCGAAACCGAAGCAATGAGGCTAGCGGAGATTCTTCCAAGCATAATCACCTTGAGGATATTTAGGTGAGTATCGATATTTGGAATTTTGTTTATCAAGATCGGAACTAAATAAAAAGGTGTTGCAAGAAGACCTGTCAGTATCGGATAAACACTTTTGTAATCGTCACCGACTTTAACCACATACCCCGGTTTGGCCACTTTGGTCATGGGGAATTTGTTCATAACAGCATTTAATGCAAGAGTTCTGTTTTTGAGAATCATATATGGGAGGAAGGTATTTGGTATTAAGTCGTCTGCAGGCAGTAGCCTGCGGGTTATGTGGTGTTTTAGGTCTCTGTCGTAGTCAAATTTAATGTTGGCCGAATAAATCAGAAAAGAAGTAATAAATATCAATATGCAAATCCAATATTTTTTCACTACAAAAATGATAGTACACTGTATGTGGGATGAAAAAAAGTAATTATATATATCCCATACTAATTTCTGTAATTTCGTATTTGATATTTTTCTTCCCACTACTGAGAAGCGAAAACATCATTTATTCGGGGAAGGACTCTGTTTCGTTACACTATCAATCACGAGCCTACCTTTACGAAAACTTAAAAAACGGGGTATTTCCGTTTTGGACCGAAAGAATACTTCTTGGGTATCCAATCTCCGCTGATCTGGAAAGAGGATATTTGAATCCAGTCAATCTTTTGCTAATTTATGCATTTGGCCCCATTACTTCATATAAGATACTTCATCTAGCTGTGTACCTGCTTGGATCAGTTTCTTTTTTCTATTTTTTAAAAAAGTATTCGGTGGGGTTGCTTGGGTACGCCGTGTCGAATTTTATCTATTACTTCTCGTTTTTTCATTTATATCATCAACAACACTTTAATATTGTTCTTACAGCTTACTTGCTTCCCTTAGGACTTTACCTAATTGACAAGTTTTCCACTAAAAAAAGATTTGGTTATTTGCTGTTTAGCTCTATGTTAAGCGCATTCTGCTTTTATTTTGGATCTTATCAAATGGTTTTTTTGCTTATTTTACTGCAATTAATTTATTTCGCTATCGCTGTTCGTAAACCGATCGGTCCAATGATCTGGTTTTTGTTTTGGTTTTTAGTATTTATTATTCCAGCACTTCAGGGAATTTATTATCTCTATTACTATAGCCAACGTTCAGTGGTACACGCGTACACAGAAGGGTCGTACTCACCCGCAATGTTTAGTATGGTTTTGTTTCCTTTTCTTTTTAATCATGGATCAAAATATATGGGCGTAATTGTTTCTAGGGAATATTTTATGCACGAGGTTTATTCTTATGTGGGTTTGAGCTCGTTTTTGTTTTCATTGGTAGGTTTCTCGATGATAAAAAGTAAAAGGCTAAGGAAACTTATGATCTTTCTCTTCACGGCGTTTTTTGTTTTAGGGTTTGTTAAATATTTTCCCATCGTGAAAGACTGGGCACCACCACCAATATCGTTTTTTAGATATTGGTCTCGTTCAGTTATATATCTGGTTTTGGGGTGCTCGGTATTAGCTGGGTTTTTCATATCCAAGCTTGGCAAATACAAACCAAGAAATTACGTTACTCTTCCTTTAGTAATATTAACTTATTTACTATTACTCATGGTATTAAATTGGAAACAGATTGAGATAGTAAAGATAGCCCATCTGTTAATGAGAAATGATTATGAGTTTGGTTCTCATTATCTAATTTGGGGAGCGATCGTTTTTGCAACCTTATTACTCATTACTTTCGTAGTTAAAAATAAACACACTAAAATTTTAAGATTCGTTTGTGTCTTTATAGTCATCGCTGATTTAGTAGTTTTTGGAAAAATTGGTTTCGAAACTGGAATTAGAAGAATAAGTGACGTTATACCCAACACTCAACTTTATAAAGAACTTTCAAATAAAAGGATTTTAGATTTATCCCAAAATGTAACAGCAGAAAACGCGTTGCTAAACGAATCTTGGGGAATTACTGGTTATGCTGTTTTGTTTCCAAACGATGTGTGGGACAGCCTTCACGAAATTGGGTTTAATACTCCAAGAAGATTAGATTTAGATTGGGAGGTAAACCCACAAAGTGATGAGTTTAATAACAACCTTGCAAATTTAGGAGTACACTCTGTGGTTCAAAAAGATGGATTTATAAAAGAGATAGGAGGGGTGTTGATGGAGAATGAGGGCGTAATAACAAAAAATGTAGAGTACCACGAAGGCCATATTGGTGTTTCGATAATTACTAACAAGCCAATGAAAATTAAAACGAAGATCAGGTATTACCCCGGGTGGACACTGACTATTGATGGTAAAGAAACAAAGATTCAAAAACAGGAAAATAATCCCTTTTTACAATTTGATATCTCTACTGGGGAACACGATATACAATTAAAGTATGCGCAACCTGGATTGAAAAGCGGACTGTTAGTTTCTGCAATGTTGGGAGGGATCGCACTTTTTAGCATGATTGTTTTTGAGAAAAAATTGTTGGTTGGAATTTCGGTGTGAGAAAAAAACTTATTATCGCAGTTATATTTGCTATTTTTTTATCAACCCGTTTGATAGGTTTGGGAAATGACATCTCAAACAGTGATTCTGGAAGGTGGCACAGAAGATCGGAAAAGTTTTTAGAAGCCTTAAAGCAAAAGGATCTCAAATCAACATATCAACGATACCACCCAGGAGTCACACTAATGTGGATAAATAGTATTGTGAAGCAGGTGGCATTTAAATATCAATTAACATATACACAGAATCCCAAAACACTTGAGAATGCCGATTATTTTCCTTTAATTCACGGAGTGTCTAAAGGTGTAAACGTATTAGTTTTAGCAGTGCTTTTAGGAATCCAGATGTTTTTTGTTTCAAAACTTTTTGGTAGGGAGGAAAGCTTGGTTTACGGGTTTATGATTTCTCTAGAACCTTATGTGGTTGGTATAAATCGTTGGTTTCACTTATCTTCCTTTGAGGTCTTTTTTGGTTTTACATCCTTGCTTTGCTTGTTGTATTGGAGAAAGAATCAAGGCGGAAAGTTTCTTGTTTTTGCATCACTTCTCTACTCCCTTTCTGTTCTTTCGAAAATGTCGTCTTTGATTCTGCTGCCTGTTTTTATTTGTGTTTTTATGTCTACCAAAAAATGGAAGGATTTTTGTTACTTTACTTTGTTAACATGTATGTTTGTGTTCTTGTTGTTTCCTGCACTCTACGTCGATCCGTTTTATGTTTTTAATAAAATATTCAACGCATTGCAGGGTGCAATATCTACAGATATTAGAGGGTCTATGATTTCTATTTATTTAAGACCCTTTTATTACCTGGTAATATTAGGATTTAAACTATCCCCTATTACTTTAATATTAAGTATTTTGGCTTTGTTTTCATTAGTTAAAAACCCTAAGTTTACTACTAAGATTGTGTTAATGTCCTTGATTATTAATTATGTTTTTTTATCGGCTTCTGATCAGAGAATTGATAGATATTCGTTGGTGTTCATTCTACCTTTATTACTTCTCGTTTCCGTTTTTCTGGTTAAACACGCTCAAAAGTGGTTGATGGGAGTTATTACCGTTTATTTTTTGCTGGTCGCTTACGCGTACCACCCGGTTTATTCAGCTTACTATTCCCCACTTTTTGGTGGAACAAAGGGGGCTATTAATAGTGGTTTGTATGACAATAGTGGGGAGTATTTTGCTCAGGCGGCAGCTTATTTAAACAATAAAGGACGTGATGTTAATACGTATGTTCCAAATGGCTACGAGTCTTTTTCCTATTTTTACAAAGGGAATGCGCAAAGGGAGTTTAGTAATGAAACCAAGTATGTTATAAGGAGTTACGATATGTCTAGAAGTTCGGTTGTGGAGACTGTTTGCAGCGACTTGGAAAAGTCATTCGGTCCCGCAAATTTTCCTATAGTTTACATTTATAAATGTGATTAGTTTTCATTAACCAAATCGAGAAGCTGTTTATTTAGACTTTCTTTGTAGATCTCACCCTCACCAGGAAAATTTTTTTCTACAATACTAAAGATGGTTTTCTTCCACTTATCCTTGGGAATATTGCTAAGAAATTCCTTCCAGTTTTCAATCGTTTCTTTGTCTTTTTCCTCCACCCCCTCTCCATTTTTGTTTACATCTATTAGGGGGATCCCCTTCTTTGCGTTATCGATTCTTTCGTTGATAATTTTTCTGGACATTTTATAAAAGTGGTTAAAACGAATATACTAAGGATATGGTAAAGATTAGTTTTATTATCGTCAACTTTAATACAAGCGATTTGCTAATAAAATGCATAGGGAATTTATTGGGTATTCACAAAAACATGGAAATTATTGTTGTGGATAACGGTTCCACAGACGGATCGGCCGACAGGATTGAAAAAAAGTATGGCAAGAAAATAACACTAATTCGTACAAAAAATAAAGGAATCTCTGCTGGGAACAATTTAGGGATCAAAAAATCCTCAGGGGACTATTTAATATATGTTGGGACAGACGCATTTCCAAGACAGGATGCGCTAAAAAAACTAATAAAATATATGGACGAGAGTAGCGATGTGGGGATTGTTACACCAAAGTTAGTTTTGCGCGACGGTACCACCGACTTACATGCTCACAGAGGTTTTCCAACCCCATGGAATTCTATGGCGCATTTTTTATCACTGAATAAAATGTTTCCTAAATCAAAACTATTTAATCAGTACTACATGGAATATGAGGATTTAAACACAGCTCATGAGATCGATTTATGTATCTCCCACTTTATGGTGATGAAAAAGGAAGTGATTAATAAAATTGGTAAGTGGGATGAAAACTTTTGGGTTTACGGTGAGGATGTAGATATTTGTTATAGAACTAAAGAGGCTGGCTATAAAATTATGTATCTTGGAAATGTGGAGGTGCTACATTATAAGGGCGCTGGCGTTGGAAGAAAAGAGACAGCCGATTTGTCGAATGCTTCCAGAGATTCAAAAGAAAGCATGAAAAAACTTGCGCGATCTACCAGCAGCGTTATGCGTATGTTTTATAAAAAACACCTTTCAAAAAAATATCCTTTTTTTGTAAATTGGGCAGCATATATTGCAATATTTGTTATGAGTAAAATAAGGATTTTAATGTCCAGCTCGAAGTAGATTCGAGTTAAAACTGTACCTTGTGAGAAATTTGCCATATAATATACGCATGAAAAAATTTTTGTACGCTTTTGTACTAGTATTAATAATTTCCGTTTCATTTGTTATTTTGAAAACCTGGATAGATGGTACTAATTATAAGGACCAATCCGAAACTCAACTCGAAACCCAACTGGAGACATTAAACGAAGATAATACTTCAGGAAACGATAAAGACGAGCACGGGTGTAGTGGGCCTGAAGGATACGTGTGGTGTGAAGAGAGCAAAAAGTGTATAAAATCTACAGAAGAGTCCTGTTTAGCTGATGACGAGGCGAAACTTATCAGGTCGCTGGAGGGGTCAGTGAAATCTTTTGTGAAGAGTGAGAGCGAAGAAACTAGAGTTTATATAATGGGGTTATTGGAAGATCACGCATACGGAAGCGTATTTTATGGTGATGTTTCGCCAATAACTAATATGTGGATAGCTGTTAAAGAAGGTGCTAAATGGCAGACGGTTTGGAACGGAACCCAAGAAGGCTTATGCGTCGAAATCAAAAAAATTAATGACTTTCCGTTAGATCTTGTTTATGAATGCATCGAACTTGCCCCAGAAGAGATAGTTGAATAACATTTGTTACCCGTGCTTACTTGAATATCTTCTCAATTTTATTTTTAAGGTTTTTTCCAGAAATAACGGTGATTTTAGGCTCTTGGTTTTTTATGTATTTTAATGCTTCGACCACCGCTTTTTTGGATGTATTTTTATACCCTACTATTTCGTCGTCGTATGATTTTTGTTTAGAAATATGTAGTCTCATTTGAGAGTAGAAATCAGCTCTTAAAGACGTTTTATCAAAGTCGAACAGAAGATTTCTAACAATCCTGTCTATCGCTGACCGAATGTTTTTGTCGCCGAAGTTTTTTGGTGTTTGGTAAATAAAGGATCTAATAACGTTAAAGAATTCGTCAATATCCTTTTCATCGAGTGTGGCAACAATACTGAGTATCCCGTAAGTTCCAGAACTGTATGCAAAGCAACTTAGCTTATATGACATGCCGAGTTTAGTATTAATCAACTGCATGATTTGTAAGTTTAAGATTTGAGATAAAATGCTAAGAGCGTATCTTCTTTTGTTTTTTAGCGGGAATCCGTAAAAATCTATTTTGACATATGTTTGGGAGAGGTTTGGCATAACTTTGTTCGTTATTTGTAAACTGTTATCCTGATAGTGATTTGGGGATTTTGATTTTATTCCCAAAGGTATAGAAGAAAAATATTTTTTCGCTAAAGATAAAGCTCTATTTTTGTTTACATTTCCACTAATAGCTAGTACAAAATTACTAGCATGATAGTGCCTTTTGTGAAACGATCGGATGTTAGAGAGGCTTAGTTTTCTAATGTCATCTTTTTCGCCCGTATTTAGTACAGACATTCTTCCACTTTGGTAGAGAGTTTTATTAGAGATCCTGATGAGGTGTTTTTCTGGAGAATTTTTGTGTCGATCAATTTCTTTAAATGATAATTTTTTTTGTAATTCTAGGTTGTTTTTTGTAAAGACCGGAGTAAACGTGTGATATGCAATCGCGCCAATATTTTTATTAAAGCTCGAATTTAGAGATTTGATCATAATTAAGCCATCGTCCCTGCTGGTTACGCCAAAAACTTCCCCCCCTACGTCGGGCCTAATTTGATTGAGTATAATATGCTCTGTTAGATGGGCTGCACCAATCTCTGATTTTGACTCCAAATTGCTCCCGACGTTACCCCTTAGCTGGATAACAACAGAGTTCACGTCTTTGTGGGGAATAAATAATACGGTTAGACCATTACTTAGTTTTACTTGCGAGGGGCTCATCTACTTTATCGATACGTTTTTCCTGGAACCTTTTAAATTTCGAAAACCTAAATAGTAAAAACAGGATTATCGAGGCAAAAATAATCCCTATGATGTTTGCGCAAAATATCTTAGATGAGTTTAAAAACAGCTCCCAATTTTTTTGAGCAAGCGCGATGCCGGAAACACACAAAGGTGGAAGGAGAGATACCGCAACCGCAACACCAGGTAGGGCAGAAGAAATGATCGGTTCGATCCAAGCATATGTTGCTCCCAACCCAGATAAGAACGCTATTGCTAAGTAGTAATTTGTGTAACTTCCTCTTACCAACATTTCGGCCGTAAGGTAATTTTCTGAGTGTACAAACAAGCTAACAACAAAAGACCAAAAAACAACAACAGAGACCGATCCAAAAATTCCCATAGTAGATCTTAAAACAGCCTTCATACTTATTGTGGTAAGTGCCAATCCCAGAGCCAGTATTGGTGAAAGAAGGGGGGCGATTAACATTCCACCAATAACTACAGAGGGCCTATCTATTGTGAGACCGAGCGTAGTAATTAAGGATGCAACAGAAAGAAGAAAAAAATACCCCACATCCGTTTTACTTTGTGTTACTAACAAATCTATAACACCTTTTTTTCTTGTATTTTCAGTGAAACCTTCAAAA
>Ga0114923_10000958_pt1 | contig 20426 bp, 19 predicted proteins | sample SumtaG_FD_89578 | JGI IMG/M metagenome (GOLD analysis project Ga0114923, IMG submission 89578) | Deep subsurface microbial communities from Indian Ocean to uncover new lineages of life (NeLLi) - Sumatra_00157 metaG | ecosystem: Environmental > Aquatic > Marine > Oceanic > Sediment | place: near...
TTCCACTATCTGCTTCCACCAATCTTCAAATTCTTGTCTATTCATTCCTCTACTTTTTCCCCATCTCATTGATGGTCTTTGAATCATTATTCCTTTAACCTTTTCATCTTTATTATATTTCCTAACTAACTCCGCCATCTTCTCCACCTCTATATCTTCCATCAATACTTTCTCAAATTCTATTCCTATTCTTTCTCCTGCTTCTTCTTTTAATCTTGAATACAACCAGCCGGCTTCATCATCTTTCATTGCTATTGTTACTAGCTTTAAAACAATTCCTTTTTCCTTTAATTTATCAACCTTTGTCTTTAAATAAACTTCTCTATCTTTAGCTAATCTCTCACCATTAATTATTCTCATCCCTAAATTATACCTTCATTACTGGAAACTTTTTTGCCAACTTAATCACTTTTTTTCTTTTTTCTTTTAACCACTTGTCTTTTTTAATTTTTTGTTTAAAGTTTTTAACAAACAATTTTCTCTTTTCCTTATCTTCGGGCAATTTCTCATTTTTAACATAATCGACTACTTCATTAATCCACTCAGCTATTTTTATCATTTCTTTTTCCTTCATTCCTCTTGTAGTTAAAATCGGTGTTCCTAATCTAATCCCACTAGGATAAAAAGCCGGAGCAGTATCAAGCGGCACACTATTGTAATTCAAAATAATTCCTGCCATCTCCAAAGCCCAAGCCGCCACCCAACCACTCACCCCTTTATTTCTCAAATCCACTAACATCAAATGATTATCTGTTCCTCCGGAAACTAAATTAAAATCTTTTTTAATTAATTCATCAGCTAAAACTTTAGCATTGGTAACTATTTGTCTTCCATATTGCTTAAACTTTTCTGTTCCTGCTTCTTCTAAAGCTACTGCAATACCAGCAATTGTATGCATATGCGGACCACCTTGAAGACCGGGAAAAACAGCCCTGTCAATTTTCATCGCTAGCTCCGCATCTTTTTTTAAGCCTTTCTTAGTTATCATAATCATTGCTCCTCTTGGACCACGCAAAGTTTTATGAGTTGTTGTAGTTATTACATCAGCATACTCAGCTGGCGATGGATGCACACCCGCTGCTATCAAACCGGCAATATGAGCAATGTCAGCTAATAAGTATGCTCCTGTTTCATCAGCAATTTGTCTGAATTTTTTCCAATCTAAAATTCTTGGATAAGCCGTTGTTCCCGCAATAATCAATTTAGGCTTAGCCTTTTTTGCTGATTTTCTAATTTCCTTATAATCCAACCAGCCATCTTTACCTAAGCTATATTGCACTGAATTAAAAAACTTGCCGGAAAAAGTAATCTTTGGATGACCATGAGTTAAATGCCCCCCTGAAGCCAAAGCCAATCCCATAATTGTCTCTCCCTGTTCCAATAAAGCAAATTCTACTGCACTGTTAGCTGGTGAACCAGAATAAGGCTGCACATTAACATAAGGAACTTTAAATAACTTTTTAGCTCTTTCTTTTGCCAATAATTCTATTTCATCTATAAATTCATTTCCTTGATAATATCTTTTCTTTGCTTGACCTTCAGCATACTTATTCATCAAACAGGAACCCACTGCTTTCATTACAGCTTCAGAAGCATAGTTTTCCGAAGGAATTAAATGTAATTGTTCTAACTGTCTCTTTTTCTCTTTTTTAATAATCTTAAAAACTTTATCCATGCTTTTATTATATCCTACTCAATCCTTTAAAATTCTTTTGCTAACATTCCTACCACACTAATAATTTTCAATTTATTTGACTTATCTTTTTGCTTCACTGTATCTGTCACCATTAATTCATCAATCTTGCTTTTATCAATTTTTTCCTGCACGCCATCAACATACAAATGATGGGTTACTGCTACTTTAATTGATTGAACTTTCTCTTTCTTTAAAAATTTAGCAGTTTCAATTAAGGTTTCTCCCGTCGCTAACATGTCATCTACTATTAATACATTTTTCCCTTTTACTTTACCGCTTACTCCTTTAATCATTACTTTACCACTATTTAAATCTCTTTTTTTATCAATATATGTTACATCCACTCCCAATTTTTGAGCAAAACTGCTTGAAGATTTCACTGCTCCGGCATCCGGAGCTACCACTATAGTGTTTTCATCCACTTTACTTTTAAAATGTTCTATAAATAATTGATTGGCCGATAAGTTAATCAAAGGAATGTCAAAAAATCCCAAAATAGCTAAATTATGCAAATCAAATGTAACAATTTTCTCTAAGCCTGCCACTTGCAGCATTTTAGCTATTACTTTTACTGATAAAGACTCACCCTCTCGGAAAACTTTATCCTGTTTTGAATAACCCAACCAAGGAATTACTCCAATAATTTCTTTTACTCCTTTTCTTTTTAAAGCATCACAAATTAAACAAAATTCTATTAAATGATGATCTGTTGGCTGTGACAATGACTGAACTACTACTGCTTTTCTGCCGACTTTCTTTTCCTTTATCCACACTCTGGCTTCATCATTGGCAAATCTGGACAATTCTATTTTTCCCAAACGAATTTTAAGTTCTTTTGCCAATTTCTTGGCTATATTTTTATTTGACGAACCTGAAAATATCAACATATTACTATTATATACTTTCCAGGTTTCTCTGTAATTATCTTTTCTTATTTTTCCTTGCTAAAAATACCATTAATCCTTTTTGAGCATGCAATCTATTTTCTGCCTCATCAAACACTACTGATTGTGGCCCATCAATCACTTTACTAGTTACTTCTTTTTCTCTATAAGCTGGCAAACAATGCATAAAAACAGCTTTCTTTTTTGCCAAACTCATTAACTTTTCTGTTACTTGATATTTAGAAAACACTTTTAATCTTTTCTTTTTCTCAGCTTCATTACCCATACTTACCCATGTATCAGTTACCACTACATCAGTTCCTCCAACTACTTTTTTAGGATCATCTGTTTCAATAATCTTAGCTTTAGTTTTTTTAGCTATTTCTTTTGCTTCCCTAACTATTTTTCTATCCATCCAATAACCCTTAGGTGATCCAACTCTAAACTCATTACCAAACATCGCTGACAATAAAACAAAAGAATGAGTTACATTATTGTTGCTATCACCCAAATAAGCAATTTTTAATTTATTCACTCTCCCTAATTTTTCTAAAATAGTTAAATAGTCAGCTAAAATCTGACAAGGATGTTCTAAGTCAGACAATCCGTTTATCACCGCTACGTTTGATCCTTTAGCTAAATCAACCACTGTTTTATGCTTAAAAGTTCTAGCCATAATCATGTCAGCCATTGAACTGATCACAATTCCTACATCACTAGCTGTTTCTCTTTTACCCATTTGAATATCATTAGGACTTAAATAAATTGCATGCCCACCAAGTTGAGTCATACCAATTTCAAAAGAAATTCTAGTTCTTAAACTTGGCTTCTCATAAATCATTGCTAAAGTTTTTTGTTTAAATATTGGTCTATTTTTCCCCTTAGTTTTTAATTCTTTCTTTAATTGAAGTGATAATTTTAAAACTTTCTTAGCTTCAGCTATTGATAAATCTGTAATTTTTAATAAATGTCTTACTTTCATATTTTAATAATCTTCTTCTTTCTCAACAAATCCAAAATCTTTTGATGAATCTTTTCAATAGACAATAATTTGCCCTTACTATCCACACAATTAATCATCTCCCAATGCTTATATTTCTTACACAATTTTCTATACATTTCCACTGATTTCTGCTGATGACTTACGTCTTCTTCAGCTTTATCTTTTCCTTTTGTATACTTTCGTTTCTTTTTTTTACTTATAAGCTTCTGAGCTGTAACAACAGGCACATATAAAAATATAACCATATCCTCTTTAGGTAATTTATGCTCCTTATACTCCATTGTATAAAGCCAATTAATAAAAGCTTTTTGTTTTCTTATTGGCATTTTTGATCCCTGATGAGCCATATTAGCTGATACATATCTGTCTGCTATCACCATATTTCCCTCCTGCAACCACTCCATCATCTCATCTTTAGCTGTCAATCTATCTAAAGCAAAAGCCAAAGAAGACAAATATGGACTAACTTCATCATTGCCTCCAAATTCACCTGTTAAAAATCTGCCTGTATGTTTACCATGAAAGGAAGTATAGTATCTGGGAAAACTAATATATTTATTTTTCACTCTCTTTTTCTTTAAATATTTTAAAAGTTTTTTTGTCTGCGTTGCTTTACCTGATCCATCAGCTCCATCAATCACAATCAACTTACCCTTCTTTCTCTTCATTTGTTTAAAGTGGCTTAAATTCTTTTTTAAAACAGCGTGAAGATTATCTTCATCATAATGCTCTACATACAACTCTGGATGACCTTTAATCATAATTGGCAAACTACCACCATTGTCTTTATAAAACAAAACCAAAACCGGCTTACCTATATCCAAAGCATATTCCATTAAAAAAGCTGTCCCCCACGACGGCATTGTTACTTCAGCAATCATTAAATCTGCTTTATCAATTAATTTTATTTCCCGTTTATATAAATCCTTTGCATCTGCCTTACTCTCAACCTTAGCTCTATCTTTTAAAGCTCCACCCATAACTTTATGTTTCATTTTCACCAATTCTTTTTTAATCTTTTCCAATCTAGGCAAATATCGCTTACTGCTAGTCACCGCTGCACCTAAATATATTTTCATTAGTATCTATCCTATCAAAACTAAACTTATTTTCCAATCATTCCAGACTAATTTTGCTTTCCTCCGGAGCACTTTGATTTATATACTTAGCTTTCTTTTTTTTACTGTAGGGTACTTCTGCAGGAGTACTCAACTCTTCAAAAGTTAAAGCACATACTCTCATTCCCGGATACAAGGCCACCGGCATCCTCCCCAAATTTCCTAATTCCATCACCACCACTCCATTCCAGCCCGGATCAAAAACAGACGCAGTTGAATGTACTACAATTCCTAATCTTCCTAAACTTGACCTACCTTCCAGCCGGGCTAATAAATCATCAGGTAAAGAAAATGTTTCAATTGTTGTGGCTAAGACAAAATCATTAGGTTGTAAAATAAACGATTTTTGCGAAGCAACTGTTACTTCCTTAGTCATATCCATTGCCAATTTTGGCTTGCGTGGATCAATATATGGATGTTCACTATGATTAAATATCCTGAATTTTTTTCCTAATCGCAAATCAATTGAACAAGAACCTAACTGTAATTTTAAATTAGGCTTAGGAGTTATCTTAATTCTCCCTGACCTTAAAGCTTTTTTAATATCTTTATCCGATAAAACCATTCCTTACCTTAACTTAATTAAAAAATAAAATCAACCTGCTTATCAAAGATTCTCAAATTGAGAAAAACCTAATCCAGTCAAAACCTCTGCCACTTTTTCTGTCAATATTCTTCCATTATCTGGATCTCCATTATCTGAAAAATCAAAATCATCTGTACTCACTTTCAAAACTTTTGTTCCTTTATATTTCTCTTCTACTTGCTCTAACCACCACTCATTTACCTTCATCAAAGCCTTTAAATAATCTCCACTCATTCCTTGTTCAAAATCTTCTGCTGAAGTCCCATTACGATCTAATAACACTTGCATTGATCCTGTTAAATACACTATTACATCTGGCGGCCATATTTCATTCCAAGAAAGCCCTTCATGAAATTCCTTATATCTTCTCCAATGATCTTCACTCATTCCACCTGTCAATCGCCTCACTGCTCCAAAAATTGCATCTCCTTCTGGAGGCAAATCAGTTACTATTATTGTTTCTCTATCTCTTGGCGCTGCCAACCACTGTTCAAATTTATCCGTTATAAACCACCACTGTGATAAAAATGAAAATAAAGATCCTCCATCAACTGCTGTTGTTCTCTTATAACTTGCCTTTAAAAAGGGATTGTCATCAGGTCTTTCCCAAATTGGATAAACTAAAAACCCTGCTTGATTAAATTGATCATTAACAACTTTCACAAATGTAGTTTTCCCAGTTCCATAAAACGGAGCAATACAGGAAACAATCGGCCCCCAAACTCTTTCCCTTCCCTCTAATGGCTTCAATCCCCTAGGATAAAAGTCAAAACCTTCCAAACATTGTAAATTTTCTGGACTAAATCTTCTTTCTTTATCAATCATTTAACAAAAATATACATACCTTGTTCATCACGTTTTACTCTTGCTCCATTATTTATTGCCTCAGCTTGTTCTTCTCCAAACAATTGATAATGTTTTTTACAACAAGCCTGATAATGAACGGTTTTTTTCTCATCAGCATGAACCGAACCTGCTACAACTATTTCACCAGACACTAAAGATGGATGCCAAAAACCTTTAGTTTTTTCTAGTCTTCTTGTCTGCCAAGCTGGTTCCAAACAGTCTTCTGTCACTCTACATTGAGAAGCCACTAAAAAATTGCCTAAATTACACATTTCAATTACTTTTAAAATATCTCCAAACAAAACCGTCTGATAATTATAATTCAAACCTAAATACACAATAACTTTATCATGCTTCTTTGCCCATGCTCCTAAATAAGATAATGCATCAAAACCCGTGGCAAACACAGCCTCATCAAAAATTATTAAGGTTGGCCCACCAACAAAAAGTTCTTCTCTCATTTCACGAAAATCATTGTAAGGATAAGCTCTCAAACCCGTATCAAAACCATTGGGTTTAGCTTGAGTTAAATATGGAACTTTACCATCTTTTCCAACTTCTCGTAAAAATCTCAACAAATCAATCCTATGAATTCCTATTTCTGATTCTTTTACATTTTCTGTTGCCATCCAACCAATATTTCCCTTTCCTAAACCCATAGCTCCTAAAACTGAAAGAATACCTCCTTCTCTTTTCCCTGATTCTACATCTCTAACTATTTCACCTATTTTTCCAGCTACTTGCCATTGACTTTGAGTTACTTCAACTTCCCCATATGTCATTAAACTATTATCTCTATATATCTTTACAGGAATATTTTTGTAGCATTCTCCTATCACATAATCTAAATCCACTCCTTTTTCTATTTCATATTTATCTGGAGTTAAAATTTTGCTCTCCATAAAAAATCCACCTATGTGGGCAGAATTAACTTTTTTAAAGTTATCAGGTTTTTACTATCTTTGTAAACCCTCAGTTAATCCTCTATTTCTTCCCTCCTCATAAACTACACATACTAAAGGCACAACTCGGACAAATAACACAACCCTCAGCTTTTAAATACCTGCACTGCCTACTGCTATTCCTATATACTGTAATCCCTTTACAGCTTGTTTCTTTAGCTGAGCGCTTTTTTACCTGCCAAAAAACCTGCATCATATTATCCACCACTATAAAAGAAAAAAAGGTATTCAATCAACTACCACTTAATGTATCAAACAATTCTATTTTGGCTTATTCCAACTAGCCCATTTACATTTCGGATAATTTCCACACCCATAAAACTGTCTCCCTTTTCTGGTTTTTTTAACCACCACTTCACCCTCACAATCTCCACACTTAGCTCCTTCCACCACTTCCTTATAATTCCCCGTATGTTTACAATCCGGAAATCTGGAACAGGATAAAAACTTGCCAAACCTACCTACCCGAATCACTATATCTCCTTTTTTACATTCAGGACATTTTTCTCCGGTTTTCTCCACTTCAATTTTTACCCTTTTTACCTTATCTGTTACATACTCTACTTTTTTATCAAACGGGCCATAAAAGTCTTCTAAAATCTTTACCCATTTTTTTTCTCCCTTAGCAATATTATCTAAATCATCTTCTATTCTTGCTGTAAATTCATAATCCATTACTACAGGAAAATGCTTTGTTAAAAAATCTGTTACTGTTATTCCCACAGAAGTTGGCTGCAATTTTTTTTCTACTTTTTCTACATATTGCCGTCCCTGAATAGTTGATAAAATCGGCGCATAAGTTGACGGTCTACCAATTCCTTTTTCTTCCAATATTTTAATTAAACTTGCTTCAGTATATCTTGCCGGCGGCTGAGTAAATTTCTGCTCAATTAATACTTTAATTAATTCCAATAAATCTCCCTGATCTAATTTTGGTAGTTGCTGTAACTTTGCTTCCATTTTTTCACTTCCGCCATAAGCAGCATACCATCCATCAAAAATTAATCTTTGCCCTTCTGCTGTTAGTCCATACATGCCTGCTTCTACATCTACTCTTGTTTTTTCAAATTCCGCTGGCATCATCTGACAAGCAATAAATCTCTGCCAAATTAATCTATATAATTTATCCCAATTTTGACCTAAACCGCTATCAATCTTGCTCATCTTGGTCGGCCTGATTGCTTCATGAGCACCCTGCACCATTTTAGATCTGCTTTTATAATAATTGGCTTTCTCCGGTAAATATTTATCTCCATATTGCTCTTTAATATATCCTCGTGATTTTTCTATAGCTTCTTTAGCCATATTAAAACTATCAGTTCGATGATAGGTGATTAAACCTGATTCATACAGTTTCTGAGCTGTACTCATTACTTTCTTAGCACTCCAGCCAAATCTTTGCCCTGCTGTTCTTTGCAAAGTAGAAGTAATAAATGGAGGCACAGAGTATTGTTTTGTTAATCGTGCTTTTACTTCTCCCACTTTATATTCCGCCTTCTTTAAATCATCTTCAATTTTCTTAGCCTCTTTTCCATTTTCCACTTTAGCTTTCTTGCCTTCAATTTTTGCCAGCTTAACTGTAAACTTTTCTTCAGCTTGTTTTTTCACTTCTGCGCTAATATCCCAGTATTCATCTGCTTTAAAAACTTCAATTTCTCTTTCTCTTTCCACAATCAAGCGCATAGCTACGCTTTGAACTCTGCCTGCAGATAGCCCTCTACGAACCTTTTTCCATAAAATAGGCGACAGTTTATACCCTACCAATCTATCTAAAATTCTTCGTGCCTGCTGAGCTTCAAACAGCTGAATATTTACTTTTCCCGGATTTTTCAATGCCTCTTCAATCGCTTTTTTAGTAATCTCATGAAACACAATCCTCTCAAACTCACCTTCCTTGCCGCCTAATAAATATTCAATATGATAGGCAATTGCTTCACCTTCACGATCTGAGTCAGTTGCTAAAATTATTTTTTCACTAGTTTTAGCCAATTTTTTTAACAAAGAAACAACTTTCTTTTTTCTATCATCCACTGCATAAACAGGCACAAAACCATTCTCCACATCCACATTTATTTTGTTACTGGGCAAATCCCTGATATGCCCCATTGATGCCTCAATCTTGTATTCTTTTCCCAAGAACTTAGCCAATGTTTTTGCTTTAGTTGGACTTTCTACTATCACTAACTTCATTCTCAAACCATATCACACATGTCAACACCCAAGCAAATACCCCACCTTCAAGGATAAACCCTGAAGTACATCAAACAACATCAGTTTAACCTTAACTCCTCCATTACATCCTCTGCTGAGTTAACCAGTTTAGCTCCTTGCTTAATCAAATCTGCCGGCGCTTGCGATTGCTGACTGTTTATTGGCCCCGGCACTGCCATTACTTCTCTGCCAAAATCTGCTGCCCAATTAGCCGTAATCTTAGTTCCACTTCTATGAGCTCCTTCTATTATTAACACTCCCAAACTCATTCCCGCCACAATTCTGTTTCTGGCCGGAAAATTACCTCTGTTAATAGAATAATTTACCGGATATTCACTGACTAACGCTCCGCCTGATTTTACAATTTCCTCAGCTAATCTCATATTCTCTCTGGGATAAATTCTATCCAATCCATGCCCTAACACTGCTACTGTTTTGCCTTTGTTACCTAAGCAAACCCTATGCGCCCAACTATCCACCCCTCTGGCTAATCCTGACACAATTACTAAATTTTCTTTAACTAAATCTCTCACCAACTTCTTAACTGCACTTTTCCCATATTCTGTTATCTTTCTGGTTCCCACCACTGCCAAACAATTTTCATTTAATATATCAACCTTGCCTTTCACAAACAAAATAAACGGCGCAATATCAACCTCTTTTAATAATTTAGGATATTTTTCATCTTCAATAGTAATTACCTTAATTAATCGTTTATTTATTTCCTCCATTCCTTTTTCCAAATCATAATTTCTCTTCCATCTATCCCATTCTTCAATCAGTTTTCTATCTAACCCCGTTTTCTCTAATTCTCTTTTACCTGCCTGCCAAATTCTTTTTATTGAACCAAAATATTTTTTCAATAATTCAAATCTTTTTCTGCCCAATCCACTCATTCCTGCCAATCCCACCCAATATTTTAATTCTTCTGTTTTTTTCATTGCCTTACAAACCAGTAATTTAAAAGTTCTTTGGCTACTGGTGCTGCTTGATAAGAACCTTGTCCTGCTTCTTCTAGCATTACTGTTACTAATATTTCCGGTTTTTCCACTGGCGCAAATACAGTCATCCAAGCATGAGTTTCCTCATCATCAACACTGCCAAACTCTGCCGTACCCGTCTTTCCAGCCACATAAACTCTTTCTTTATTCACCTTAAAATCAAAAAAAGGAAAAGCTGTTCCACCTGCTTCACACACTTGCTTCATTCCTTCTGTAACTGTTGCCAAAGTTTTATCAGCTATATCCAGCTTTCTGCAATCTTTTTCCGATTTTAATAACCTCGGCTTACACAACTTTCCTTTATTAGCTATCACTCCAGTCATTTGATTCACTTGCAGAGGAGTCATTAAAATATCTCCCTGTCCAATAGCTGAAATATATGTATCTCCCAAATACCAGTCTTCTCCTTTGTATTCCTGTTTCCATTCAGAATTAGGCATTAATCCATAAGCTTCTCCTCCTAAATCAATCCCTGTCTGACTGCCTAAACCAAAATATTTAGCCCAATCAGACAAACTAACAATTCCCAGCCATTCACCCAGTTTATAGAAAAAAATATCATTGCTTCTGCTAATCGCTCTGACAATCCCAATTATTCCTTCCTTTTGCCCATATTGGTCATAATACCAGTTGCCGAATCTCCAGATGCCGATTTTAATTTCTCCTGTATCTTCAATCTTTGTAGCTTCATCAACTTTGCCTTCTTCCAACGCTCCCACTGCTGTTACTATCTTAAACACTGACCCCGGCGGATATTCACCACTGATTGTCCGATTAAACATCGGCAAATCTTTATCATTTAACACTCTTTCAATATCTCTCTGCACGCGATGATCATCTACTATAGAAGTGTTTTGATTTAAACTAAACAAATTAGCATCAAACCCCGGACTGCTAACTAATGCCAATATTTCTCCTGTTTCCGGCACACTAGCCACCACTGATCCTTTTCTGCCTTCTAACAATTCATAAGCTTTTCTCTGCAAACCAGCATCTAAATTAACCTGCAGATTTCTACCTGCTATCGGTTCTTTTCTGCCAATCTCCCTTATCACTTCACCTCTAGTATCAGTTTCTACTAAAATTCCTCCGTCTTCACCTCTTAACAATTCATCATATTGTCTTTCAATCCCCATTTTCCCCACTATATCTCCCATTGAGTAAACACTAAACCTTTCCAATTCATTTTCACTCACTTCACCCACATATCCCAGCACCTGACTCAAAGCTGTACTATATATATACTCTCTGCCTTCAGGAATATTTCTGGTTAATAATTCCCCGAATCTGTCATGAATTACCCCTCTGTCTGCTGGTAAATTAATCACTTTAATCCTATTTTCATCCGCCAATATCTTAAACCGCTTGCCTTCCACTATTATCAACATTACTAATCTTGCCAGCAAAACTGAAAATCCTATTAATAAACAAACATAAAACCATTTCACTTTTCTTAATTGCATAAATTATTATATCCTCAATCTCAATTCCTCTTTTTGCCTACTTTTCAAAAATCCTAAAATCAACCAGCCAAAACCTGTTCCCATTATCAGCCACAAACTATTCTGCCACTGCCAATTCCCTAAAATCACTGCTGTTAAAACATCACTTATGCCGATTATTATCAGCCAAAATAGCCACTGCCACTGAGATAGTCTTTGACTATATCCATAAACTAATAATCCTGACAATAGAAAAGCCATTGAACCTAAACCTAATTGTCTGCCGGCTATTAAATCCCAAACCAAACCTAATAACCAAATTTCCAGCCAGCGTTTTTCTAAAGCCAACCACAACATCACCAACACCAGCCAATTAATTCTGCTGACACTGCTCTGCCAAAACATTAAACTTATTAATAATATTCCTGTCAAAATATTTCTTTGCTTCATCTAAAATTCATCATAGCAAAATCTTTTTCAATAATATATATTTAACTATATGCTTACCAATGTTCACCGTTTTATCTGGCGCTCCACTGTTTTTATTGTTACTCTTGTCCTTCTTTATTTAGCCTTTCCCATTTTGATTGTTCCCTCTGGTCTACCGGCTATTAAAGCCATTATTGTCGACTCTACTTATCCATCTTCAATCAAAACTTCAGCTTCAGAACCACAACTTGCTCCTCCTTCCCTACAATCAGATACAACTGTTTATCAACTAGAAATTCCTCTTTCGCTCACCTTTAAACAAAAACTTCAATTACTTAAAGCCATGCATCAGCAAGGCATAGATTTAATGCTGGGTCGCAACTAACGCACTACAAAAACCTCTTCTAAGCTTTCAATCATGCTTAAACCCTTTACTTCTGCTTGCTGATAAACAGCTGATTCTACCTTTATCACCTTGCTTATCTTGCCCACTACCAAATCTGCCAGCCAGCCATCACCGCCTTTAGTTAAAACCAAATCTCCTTTATTTAAATTTTTTTCCTGCAATACATCTTTCATTAATAATTTGCCTTCTTCTGCTTCTATTTTTCCTTCCACTCCAAATTCTGTTTTTGCTTTAATCACTATATTTTCATCTGTCAATAATTGAACCTGACTTTGCCTTTCCATAATTTCTTTTATCCTGCCAATCAGCCAGCCTGTTTCTGTATTTTCCACTTTTACTAAACCCATCACTGAGTCACCTCTATCAATCCCTGCTTCTGAACCAATCCCAATTATCAATTTCTCCTCTAATCTTTCTAATATTTTAGCCGGAATAAACTGCCAATCAGCCGGCAAGGGTGCTCCTAACAATTTTCTCAATCTTTCATTTTCCTTTTTTAACCTTAACAATTCTGCTTTTTCAATTACTATTTCTGCCTCTCCCTGCCAGCCTTCATCCAATAATTCTGCCTTTCCCCATAACTTCTGGCTGGTTATATACAATCTATGCCGCACTGGCTGAACTAATCTATCAATCGGTGAGCGCAGCCATTTCCACCAACCTCTACCATCACTCCACCACAAAAAACCACTTACTAATAACAATCCTAAAAAAACTCGCCAATTCAATTTATCTTTCATCTACCTCAAACCTCTTTTTACTCTAATTTTTTCCATTAATTTTTCATTCTTTAACAATTTGCCGCAGCCTCGCACCACTGCATCTTCAGGTTCTTCTGTCACCCATACAGGCATTTTTGTTGCCTCACCAATTACTTGATCAATTCCATGCAGTCTGGCTCCACCGCCTGCTAAAATTACCCCATGTTGCAAAATATCTGCTATTAACTCCGGCGGTGTTTCCTCAATCGTATCAGCCACTGCTCCAATAATTTCCTGAATTACCGGCGCCAATGTTTCTCTAATCTCCACACTGGTTAATTTTAATGACTTGGGCAAACCTTTTTCCATATCTCTACCTCTTACCACATGATTTCTTTCTTTATCAAATGGTCTAGCACTACCAATATTTATCTTTACTTCTTCTGCTGTAGTTTCCCCTAATAATAATCCATGTTTTAATCTGCAAAACTTAATAATTGCTTCATTCATTTCATCTCCGGCAATCCGCAAAGACCTATTTAAAACAATTCCTCCTAAAGAAATCACTGCAATTTCTGTTGTCCCTCCGCCAATATCTACTATCAAATGTCCGTCAGGTTTTTCTACTTTAATACCTGTTCCAATTGCTGCTACCAATGGTTCTTCTACTAAAAATGCCTGTCTGGCTCCTGCACTTAAAGCCGCATCCTGCACTGCCCGCTTTTCCACTTCAGTCACTCCTGAAGGAATACCTATCAACACCTTGGGTCTGGAAATCTTCGGCATTAATCCCACTCGCTGATGCACAGAGTTAAAATAGTATTTGAGCATTGCCTCTGTAGCATCAAAATCAGCAATCACTCCACCAGCTAAAGGTTTGATCACTTCAATATTTTCCGGATTTTTCCCCAGCATTTTCTTAGCTTTTTTTCCCACTGCCAATAATTTCTTCTGCTTCTTTTGTCTGGCTACTACTGTTGGTTCTCTGATCACCACCCCCTTACCTTTAACAAAAATAACTGTGTTAGCCGTTCCTAAATCAACACCTAAATTATAACTAAATATGTTAAAAAATTTATCAAACATAATTTTCAAATGTATTCTACCACATGATATACTCAGTTTATGAATCTGGAAAAAATATTCACTCGCATTATTGAATATTCTTTTTATGCTCTTTTCATTATTGTTCCTTTAATTTTAACCCCTTATAACTACGAGCTTTTTGAATTTAACAAAATGCGCACTGTCTATGCTTTAACTGCCATTATTACCGGCTCTTGGTTAATTAAAATCATTGCCCGCAAGAAAATAGATTTTCAACCCACTCCCTTTGACATTCCTATTCTTCTTTTTTTAGCCTCCCAAATTATCTCCACTCTGCTTTCTATTAACACTCACACCTCCATCTGGGGTTATTATTCCCGCTTTCATGGCGGCTTAATTTCCACCATCTGCTACATTCTTCTTTATTATGCTTACACTAATAATTTAATTAACAAAAAAAAGCCTTATTTAATCACTTTAAAATGTCTCAATGTTATTTTAACCACTGCTTTAATTGTTTCTCTTTATGCTATTCTGGAACACTTTGGCATTGATAAACACATCTGGGTGCAGGATGTGCAAAATAGGGTATTTTCCACTCTTGGTCAGCCTAACTGGCTGGCCGCTTATCTTCTTGTTCTTATCCCCATCTCTCTGGTTTTATTCCTCCAGGCAAAAACTAAAAAACACATTGCTTATTACTGTTTACTAATTACTATTTTTTATTCTGCCCTTCTTTTCACCAAATCCCGTTCCGGCTTTCTGGGCTTTATCATCGCCTACATTTTCCTTTGGGGATTAATCTTTCTCAAAAACAAATTAAAAACTTTTCCCTGGAAAAAATCATTACTGATTACTATTTACTTATTACTAATTTCTCTATTTATCGGCACTCCTTACACGCCCTCAATCAAACAATTCTCACTGCCTTCTGCTCCGGATCAAAAAGTTGTCCTCAGTGACCTTGGGCCTCCTACTGTCCCAACCGGCGGTTCTAGTTCTGTTAACATTAGAAAAGTAGTTTGGCAGGGAACTGTAGACATCTGGAAACACTATCCTATTTTTGGCTCTGGAGTAGAAACTTTTGCTTATTCTTATTACAATTTCCGCCCTACTGCCCACAATCTTCTGTCTGAATGGGACTTTCTTTACAACAAAGCCCACAATGAATTTCTCAATTTTCTGGCCACTACCGGTGCTTTTGGCCTGGCTTCTTATTGCCTCATTATTCTTTGGTTTGCTATCTGGACAGTAAGAAAACTGCTGACCGCTAAGCGCTATCTGCTGATTGCCGGCCTCCTTGCTGGTTTTCTAGGCCTAGCTGTATCTAATTTCTTTGGTTTCTCAGTTGTCCCGGTCGCTCTTTTCTTTTTTCTCTGGCCTGCTTTAGCTCTGGATTTAAAACAAAAGCCAAAAACATACCATTATCTGCATTTATCCAACAATCAATATTTTTTCATTACCTTAACAATTATCCTCACTGGATACTTTGTTATTCAAACTATTAATTTATGGCGGGCTGATTATTTTTACAACTTAGGCCGCAACTATATTAAATCCAGTCAAATTCCCCAAGGCTACCAGCTGCTGGAAAAAGCAGTAAACATCTCACCCTCAGAGCCTCTTTTTCGCTCTGAATATGCTGAGGCCGCAGCTAAAATGGCTCTTCTCTATCAACAACAAATTCAACAAGCACCTCCGGATCTATCTCCGGAACAAAAACAACAAGCAACCCAACAACTCAATCAGCTAACAGATAAAATGGTTCAAAAGGCAATTAGCCACAATAATCTTGTCATATCTCAAAACAAAGTTCACTTAAACTATTGGAAATCCAGAATCAAAATCTTTTTTTACCTAGCTCAACTTGATCCTCAATATCAAGAACAAGCTTTAGAAGCATTACAGCAGGCGATTACTCTAGCTCCTACTGATCCTAAAATTTACTACAATCTCAGTCTGCTTTACAGTCAAATGAAGCAAAATGACTTAGCTGAACAAATACTTATTCAAACCATTAACCTTAAACCAAATTACGAAGCCGCTCGATATGCTTTAGGCTCTCTTTATCAGCAAACCAATCGTCCTCAACTCGCCCAAGAACAATACCAATATATCCTGGACCACATCAGCCCCAGCAATGAAAAAATCAAAGAAAAACTCCAACAATTAACTCCTTAATGAAACAATTCAAAACTTCTTTTTTAACTTTACTCTTCCTCATCAGCATTTTACTTCTTGCTTACTCTTTTTATCCTATTATCAAAAGAGGAATTTATTTACTAGATTTTGTTCTTTACTATTATCCTATTGGGCAACACCTCAATCAAAATCTTCATCCTTATCAACTAAGCCAAAATCCCATTCTTTATCCTCCGCCATTTCTCTTAATACTCAGCCTGCTTCACTATCTGCCATTAGTATCTGGCCAATATATTTGGACCCTGCTCTCACTCTTAAGTTTGTTTCTCAGTCTCTGGTTAATTCTTAAAATTAATAACCTGAAACCAACTATAAAATGGTTTCTGTTTCTCTCTCCTTTTTTATTTTTATCTTTTCCTGCTAAATTCACTCTTGCCATGGGCCAAGTCAACCATTTTATTTTATTATTTTTTACTCTCGGCTTTTATTTTTATCAGCAAAAAAAAGAAAATTTCAGCGCTTTCTTTATCACTCTTTCTTTTTTAACCAAACTCTTTCCTGTCTGGATTCTGCTTTTCTTTTTTCAAAAAAAAGATTGGGGATTGATAAAAAAAATCAGCCTTTACACCATCTTGGCTTTTATCCTTAGTTCTCTTTTTCTTGATCTTCAAATAATTAAAGATTTCTTTTTCTTTGTTCTCCCTAGTTTCTTCAGTCATACTGCTAATTCCAGTTATTATAATCAGGCTCTCACTGGCTTAATCTCCCGCCTAGTTTCCCACTCTCAAGCTCAAGTCTATATTCTCCTCATTCTTAGTCTCTACTTCATCTTTTTAACCTGGAAAAAAATTCAAAAATCTTTGCCTGACTCACTTAAATTCAGTCTTTTAATTACCCTCAGTCTTCTTACTGCTCCCGTCGCCTGGCAACATCACTTAGTCTTTCTCTTTTTTCCCTTTCTGTCTCTCTTCGCCTATTTTAAAAACACTAAAAAAATCAAATCTTTATTAATTCTCTTATTAGCCTGCCTGCTAATTTTTATTAATATTAAAAACCCACAGCTCTTTCAATCCAGTCTTTGGGGCAAAATTATTCTTTCTCACGCAACTATTGCCACTCTAATTATCTATTTTCTAAATTTAACCATAATCCCACCAATTCCTCGCAAATCAAAAAATTAAAACAAAAACTCCAACAGTTTTAATCATTTCCAAAAGGAGGAACCATACAAGAAGACAATAAACACTTTTCTCCTGAGGTCTCACTTTGAACAACAGTTTCAATAAACTCACCAAAACAAGTATCTCCACTAAAATCCACAACTCCAGGTTTAAATTCTTGAAAATCATATAAATCTACTAATTTTGAAGAAAAAGGAACAAAATTTCCCGTAGAATCACCAATCCAACCAGCAACTATTTTTTGAGAATATAGAATTAAATCTTCTTCGGGTATGCTTTCTCCATTCAGTTCACTTAAAATTCTCCCAAATTCTCTCCAAAAACCCTCCGGATCATTTCTGGCTAATGAAAATAAGTTATCAAAACGAGCCTGATCTTCTCTAAGATTCACTACAACCTTATCAGCTAATGTTGTATCACCACTAAATTTACTTTCTCCTTCACTAAGACTTTCTTCTATTCCTAATGCTGCAAAAGTAAACATTTCAGCAATTGCCTCACCAACACCTATTAATTTCTTCCCTGTTATTGTTATTTCTGTTTTTTCTTCATCTGAAAAATCTAAAGACTCATCTTCTTTTACAGGAATATCTATAATTATCACATCCCAACCATTATTCATAACAAAGTAAAAACCTCTTTCCCCATAATCAAAAATTGTTCTTTTACGCCAATCTTTAGGAATTAATAGCCAGTGCATTATTTCATGAGTTATATCAAACAATGCTTTGTCGTCATTGCCTGCTTCAATCAATCCTCGAATTATCCATGTTTCTCTAGTATCACGCTCAAATCTTCCTTCAGAATCAGTTCCATGTGAATCATTCATAAGATAAAAATCATCTTTTAATTCTTTTATTTCACTTGAACTTATTAAAACTCCATTAGGGTCTATTCTTGCTACTGCTATATCAATCATATTTTTTAATTTATCTTCTGGAGAAATAGTCACATCAGGTTCTGCTGCATCAATCAAACTTAAATCATCTCCTGGCCTAGGTGTTAATGATGGAATAGTAACAGGCAAAGTCGCATTTATTACATGTTCTTGATATCCTTCCATATAAGCAGTTTGAGTAACAGCTATTTTCTCATGGCGCTCTGTTGCAGCTATATCAGCATCAGGAGGATAAATTGTTACTGAGCCCAAACTACAAGCCGTAGTAAAAATCGCTATGCCAAACAACCCTAAAGCACGCCAATCTCTTGGCGATATAAATTCTGATCCAGCTGGTTTAGAACTATATATTTCTGTCATATAACAAAAAAACAGGGCACAAGCCCTATTTATTAACTTCCATATATTATATCATCTTCTTGCTAATTTCAGCTATAATACCATCATGCTAAAAATAATCAAATATCCTCATAGGGCCTTGAGAAAAAAAGCCCAGCCAGTTAAGCAAATAACTGCTGAGATTAAACAATTTTCCCAAGACTTACTTTCGACTCTTAATCCTGAAAAAGGCGAGTCTTTAGGCGTTGGTTTAGCCGCCAATCAAGTTAACAAGCCTTTACGCATTTTTGTTTTAAAAATGCCTGCCTCGACTTTAGGCAGGCCTGATGACAAATTTGAAATAATCATCAACCCCCACATCTTAAAATCATCTAAAAAAATATTTTCCTCTCTGTCTCAAAAACAGCAATTTCTTGAGGGATGCCTCTCTTTACCAAACTATTACGGCTTTGTTGATCGACCAATAAAAATCAAAGTCAGCTATCAAACTATCAATGGCTTAAATAAACAAGCAACTTTAACTTTGCCTCATTCTATATTTTTCCAACATGAAGTTGACCATTTAAATGGCATTCTTTTCATCGACCACCTTAAAACTAATCAGGAGCCAGTTTATATAGCTGATAAAAAAGGTAAATTAACTCAAACAGAACCCCCATTTAAATGAAAATTCTTTTTCTTGGCTCCTCAGCTAACTCTGATATTGTTCTTAAGCAATTAAAAAAACACTATAAAAACGTTTTTACTAAAATAGATCCTAAAAATACTCCTGACCTGATTATTACTGCTGATTATGGCCAGATAATTCCTCAGAAAATATTAAATTCTGCAAAAATCAAACCTTTAAATCTTCACCCATCATTATTACCTAAATATCGTGGCGCCACCCCTGTTCCCAGAGCCATTTTAGCCAATGAAGCTAAAACCGGCATCACTATTTTCCAAATGACTGATAAAGTTGATTCCGGACCAATTATTGCTCAAAAAACTATTAATATTTCTCCTCAGAACAATTCAGCCGATTTACTTAAAAAATGTTTTACTATTGGTGCAAAACTTCTTATTAAAATCCTTTCCGACTATATTGAACATAAAATCACCCCAAAACCTCAACCTTTAAAATCACCCACTACTTATGCTAAAAAATTCACTAAAAAAGATGGTTTTATCCCTTGGTCTAAATTCAAGCAATACTTAACCACTAATCCTCAACTCCTGCAAACAAAAGTCAACGCCCTTTATCCTTGGCCAGGAGTTCATACCATACTTTCTAATAACAAAACTCTTAAAATTCTTTCTTTTGATCATCAGCCTCTTCAAGTTCAACTTGAAGGTAAAAATCCCATCTCTTGGCAGCAATTCTTAGCCGGCTACAAACATCTGCTACAATAAGCCTTATGAATATCACTCTTTTTGGCTCTAGTTTTAATCCTCCTCATCTTGGTCATCAGCTAGTTACTTCTCAGGCTTTTGAACTAATTCCCAGCCTAAAAGAACTTTGGCTTTTACCAATGTACCAGCATGTTTTTAACAA
>Ga0114923_10000959_pt1 | contig 20393 bp, 16 predicted proteins | sample SumtaG_FD_89578 | JGI IMG/M metagenome (GOLD analysis project Ga0114923, IMG submission 89578) | Deep subsurface microbial communities from Indian Ocean to uncover new lineages of life (NeLLi) - Sumatra_00157 metaG | ecosystem: Environmental > Aquatic > Marine > Oceanic > Sediment | place: near...
AGTCACCGAAATAGTAAACGCCAGCAACGTCAAACTAGAGTCGGCTTCTGAGCCAGGTATTTTCGCCCGCACTCGTAACTCCGACAAGACTACCGTAAATGACTGGCACCCGATGGACGAGCAAGGTTCCACCAAAGAGGCTGACTTCATTGGTTGGAGAATACCCGTAGGCGCTACGGTGCGAATCATTGGGCACAACCTCACCGTGGGGGACGTGATATCCGTGTCTGCCATGGCCAGCCCGTTCGAATTTTTCGCCGACTTGTCCTTGGACTTCTTCGAGCAGTCTTGGGAAACAGAGTTCAATGTGTTCGAGAGCGGGTCCACTTTTAAGCGTGTGACGAATGCACGCGTCAGCGCATCGTCCGTATCCGGCGTCTCACCGTTCACAATTTCGGGCAGCTTCCACTATGACGTAGATCGCACTGCGTCAGATGTTAGCGAGCTCGAAGACCGGCAGTACGTGTACACGTACGTGTCAGATCTCGGCGAGGAAGGTCCGCCTTCACCGGTGTCTGCCGTGACGCCGATACTGGACGGCACGACCACGTTGCTCTCTAACCTGTCTCTGCCCCCAACGATCGGTTTCAACATCACACACATGCGCATCTACCGCACCAACTCCACGGAAGCGGGTACGGAGTTCCAGTTTGTGCAGGAAGTAACGGTACGACAAACCGTATTCGAGACCGTATCGTCCGCTGACTTGGGGGAGGTACTTGGGTCCACCACATGGGATCCACCCGCGCCCGGGATGATCGGAATTACAGAAATGCCCAATGGCATGCTGGTGGGATTCAAAGGGAAGCAGTTGTATTTCTGCGAGCCATTTTTCCCGCACGCATGGCCGGCTGAATATGACCAAGCCGTAGGGCACGAGATCGTAGGACTCGCTGCGTTCGGCAGTTCCATCACGGTATTGACCGAAGGACACCCCTATTTGCTTACCGGGTCGCATCCGCGTAACGCGCATGTGCGCCCGATCAAATTCAACCAATCGTGTTCGAATAAGGAGTCGATAGCCACTGACAGGGACAAGGTGTACTACGCCTCACCCGACGGCCTCGTAGAGATCAGTGTCAATGGCATCGAGCTAGCGACAGAGCCGTTCCTCGAGAAAGAGGATTGGGCCAGCTACGTGCCCACTGAAATGGTCGGGTCGTTCCACGAAGGACGCTACTATGGGTTCTACGACTTCGATGTATCTGCCATAGACCCGGTAATCAGCGCTGAGCTGTCAGGAACGATATCGGTCGCGCTCGAGTCTGATGTAATCAACGGCGGTGACACAGTCATCATCACGCTGACGAATGATACGTGGCTCGAGGCCGGCGGTGTATTCAACGCACAACGGCAGAACATCATCGACGGACTTACTGCTGCGACAGCACAGACATTGGGCTGGAATAACGTCGTGCGGGACATAAACCTCGGTGTCTCCGATGTGGTCCGCACGAGCGACAGCGTCGTTACGATCACGCTACCGGCAAACCCGACCTACTCAGTCACTACGGACGAAGTGATTGCCGCTACAATACCTGCATCCGCAGTGACTTTGTCATCCAGTGCGATCATAGCGGGCAGCACATTCACAATTACGGCGGAGGTGCCGAGTGCGTCCCTCTCTATAGGCGGCTCGCTCGATGCTAACACCGAAGCATCTGTTGTCGCGGGTGGCGAGACGATCACTCTAACGCTCATCAGCGACACATGGCTCGAAGCTGGTGCTGCATTTTTCGATGCGCAGCGGCAGGGACTGATTGATGGGCTCGTAGCATCAACAAACGAGGTCAATGGCTGGAATGACGTGGCGCTGAATGAGATTGCGCTCACGGCCGTAGTACGTACAAGCGACACGGTGGTAACAATTACGTTACCAGCAATCGCTCTGTACGATACTACTAACGACGAATCAATTACTGCCACAGTTCCGCACACAGCACTGACTACTTCGCTGGTTGAAATCGCTTCTCTGAACTCTATTTCCGTATTGTCGTCCGCCGGCAACCCATCAGCTCTGTTCACCGGCACGATAATCGGCGCGACTGAGAATGAGGTAATCGCGGGGGGCAGGACGATTATCATCACGCTCGTCAACGATACCTTCGTGGCAGCAGGAGCCGGCCCGATTGGGTCTGTCGCTGACACGCAAGCGCTCATTGATGCGCTTATCGCTACCACGACCCAGACATTGGGCTGGAATAACGTAGTGCAGGTCGGCATTGAGACAGCTGACGTAGTGCGCACGTCGGCGACGGTCTGCACGATTACTCTCGACGCCGAAGCCACATACAGCATTGCATCATCCGAAACGATCGAGCTGAACATACCGGCCGAGATACTGGTTACGAGCGTTCCAGATCTCACCGTGTCGAATACGTTTGGTATTACGAGCCAGGGCCAGATCACTTGTGCACTGACCGGTACGGTTACAGCAACGATCGAAGAAAGTGCTGTAGTGACCGGCGGCAAAACGATCATACTCACGCTGACCTCCGACACATGGCTCCCCGCTGGCACCGGACCAATTGGCTCGACTGCCAATACGCAGGCGATCATTGATGGCATAACCAGCGCGCAGTCGGAAGGCACCGGTTGGAACGCCGTGGTCAAGGTCGGCATCGAGACTACTGACCTCGTGCGCACGAGCGACACTGTTGCCACGATCACGCTCGACCCCGAAGCCACATACGACATCACGGCGCAGGAAGTGCTCACTGCGACCATACCTGCTGCTGCCCTGAACATCAGCTCACTTGCCGTGGTTGCGTCGCCGACGTTCACTGTCGATATAGACATAGCCACGTCGGCCGTACAAACCGGCACAGCTGATGACTCGACTTCCGCTGACATCATAGTCGGCGCTAAGACGATCATACTCACACTTACCGCCGACACTTGGGTGGACAGCGGTGCGACCTTCAATGCGATCAGGCAGGACATCATCGATGGCTTGGATGCCGCGAGCTCTCCGGCCGATGCTTGGAACACCGACGTTCGCGATGGCACCCTTGCCGTTACAGACGTCGTGCGCACCAGCAACACGGTGGTGACTATTACACTGCCGGCGACCAGCACGTACGACATAAACGTTGCCGAAGTGATCACTGCTACAATACCGGCGTCCGCACTCGAACAATCTTCCATAGCCGTGGTTGCATCGGATACCGTGGACATTACCGCGGTGTCCGCTGCCACCAGCCGTTTGATGCTCTGGCACGCAAACGGACTTCTCGGCTTTAATTTCAAACAAGAGATATCGTTTTTCGACCTTGCACACTGGACTTCTACGGATGGACCAACAGGCTTCGGAGCTGGCGAGTTCGCTGAGAATGCCGCGTACTCCGTATCCGAGGATCGCTGGTGTGCAATAGGCACGGATGACCTCCTATATACATCCGATGACTTCGGTGTTAACTGGACCGTTCGCGTGCTCGCGAATGTAGCCGCTCCACCTGACACTGTAACCGGTATATTCCGGACGGACCTAAACGACTTGTGGATGTTGTCCATGGATGCGTTCGGCAGCAACGATCACTTCTGGGAGTTCTCAGCAGACGGCACTACATGGACCGACATAAGCGCGGCCGTACTATTCAATGTGTCGACATCCGGATTCTGGAAGTCTTCCGGTGCGGATGACAGACCTTCGTTCTGGTACGGCGGCGCCAACCACATATACGCATACCTGCAAGACAGCGCAAACGGCGAACCTCAGTTGACCCGTAGTGAAAACCTAAGCACCGGGGCCATAACCGACAACTGGAGCGCGGCTATAAAATCCGTGTACGCTGCCAGCGATCCCACTGGGCATCTTAATGCGATTGGTTCGGGCAACGGCCTGATACTGGCATTGACAATGGACAACGACGACAGCTTCCGCAAAAAGCTAGAGTCTTTCTCTCACGGTGGCAATACGTTCGCAGCCGGTTCGAATTTCTTCACTGACATGACGGCAATAGCTACGCTACTTACGTTCGGAAACGACACGTGGGTCCTGATGAATTCGTCTGGGGATGTATGGTACGTCGACACGGTGGGTGGCACCGTTGACGAGACTGACGCCGACAACTGGACTAAGGTTACGGACATAGACGCCGCGGGCCACAACTTTATCAGCCTGTTTTACGACGGTGGCACCAGCGGAACCAACGGGCAAGGATTCATAGCGGTCGCGCAGTCGGGTTCCGGATCCAGCGCCGAGACACATATCTATCAGAGCGCAGATGGCATAACATGGACGCTTGCTAAAACTTTCACATTGAGGTCAGTCACCGGCAGGGCATGGCCGGAACGTCACCTCGATGGAACGGACTTAGACTGATGCCTGGATTAATAATCTTCGACCCCAAACGAAAAGAAGTCGGTTTTTCAATCGGAGACGAACAGGCGGCTGGCGTTTACTTAGATATCGAGACGGACAAACTGTACTTCACAGACACCGTCAACATATACGAATGGGAAGGCAACCCCGGCGCGAACCAGACGTACACATGGAGGTCCGGGAAGATACGCTTGTCTCACGAGGTAAATTTAGGGGCTGTGCTTGTCGAGGCCAACTCATATGTGAACCTCGTGTTCAAACTGTACGCTGATGGCGTGCTCATAGTTTCGCTTGGTATCGCGGACGGGGACCCAGTCCGGTTACCCGGCGGGTACCTATCAAACATATATGAGGTTGAGATCATCAGCACGGATGTGGTGACCGGGGTTTCCGTAGCGGAGAATATCTTCGAGCTGGCCAAGGGGTAGTCGTGGTAACTAAAACCGTCGCTGCCAAAATTCTAGCGAAGAAGTTGCAGGACCGCAGACTTCCTTCTGTCGACGTCCCGAATACAGCTGAGCCAGAACTCACTCGCTCGCTCGAGTCAATCAAAGAGCACCTTCGTATGTACGAGGGTGACTCCAATGCGCCCAGAGAACGCTTCGTCACAATGCAGGAGTTGCAAGACTCCGGCCTGATCACGGCCGACGTCAAAAACAAATTCGCATTCATCGCCCAAATCCAAGGCAAGGATGTAGTGCAGCCCGCCGGATCTTCATCCGGATCCACGCGCAGTACAAGTTCAAGCTCATCGAGCTCTGGTCCCTTTGTTCTGTTCGATGACAAGGCGCCACAGCTGGGCAATAACCTCGACATGAACAGCTTCACCATAGCTGGTATTGCGGAGGCTGACCTTTTAAGTAGAGCTGTCGACGAGACCATCTCAGGCGCTTGGACATTCGATAAAGTAACCGCTACAGGTGTATATGCCGTATCGCTGGCGTCGACAGTCCCGTTTCAGGAGTTTATACAGACTGACGCAGCAGCTGACGAGAAAAACTGGCGCTGGGGAGCAGCTAGTGGTGCGTTTTTCTTCCAGTCTCGCACCGACGCAGACGGGGGAGGCACAACGTGGTTAACGCTTAATCGTACGGGGGCTACTGTTGATAATGCTACCTTCGGCGTACCCATACTGGCTACGTCCTACGACGGCGTCCTCGCAGCGAACTTGGTCGACAAAAGTTCTGGCGAAGACATCAGCGGAGCGTGGAATTTCACGGCAGCGGTTATAGATTTACACGGGTCGTGGTTGCGGATTTGGGACACAGGTCTTACTGATTACGCACAGTTCGCTCATGACGGCACTGACTTCAACTTTACGTTTGTGAACACTGCAAACGTGGATTTCCAAGGCATGACCAACGTCCGCATACTGGCTGGAGGTGTCCTAAAGATACTCGACAGCACAAGTGCAGATCAGATTCAGATGTGGCACGACGGTATTGACGCTAATTTCAACTTCACCAATACCACTGATTGGAACATTACGGGCATTACAGCCATAGCGGCCGGAACGGTAGACGCGGACTTCGACGCTATCACGGCCACTTCCTATGGAGGCGTAGCCGAAGCCGATTTGTTCGATCTGACAGCTTCCGAAAATGCCATGACGGGTAACTTGCTGATCAATTCAGCGATACCCCTGCTCAAGTTTTTCGAGACAGGTTTAGCAGCAGACGAAGGTCGCTACGACTTCCGCATACAAGCTGGCGACTTCAGTTGGCGTACGCGTACAGACGCTGACGGTGCGGGCGTTACGATCATGGCCGCGACGCGCGGTGTAGGTACTGCGATATCAGGTGTGGAGTTCTTTACGGGGCTTACTGCTAACAGTCTGGTACTAGACACGACTCCCTTAGCGGAGACGTCCGGCGGATCAGGACAATCGACATACACAGCGGGTGACATACTTTACTCGGACGCGGCCGACTCACTCGTTAAGCTCGTCGTAGGAGCAGACGATGAAGTATTAACACTCGCAAGCGGTGTGCCTACTTGGGCAGCAGCAGGTGGTGGTGGAGGAATGTCGCTTACTAGAATTGCTGCTAGTAGCGGAGCCGCTGGCGCCGACCTCACATGGCAGAATCGTCCGACGGTGCTCAACAGGACAAGCACCACTTTGGGCACCATCATGACAACTACTGGCGTCGGAGCAGGTGTATGGAAATTCAAGTACACCCTAATTTACCAGTCATCCAGCACATCTGTCGGTATACAGTTTGGCATCAATCACACGGGGACAGTTGTGGACTACGCAGCACGTTGGTCCCACGTGACCTCGGGCACCACAGCCGTGACCGCTATCGGCGACAACTTCACCGGGACGACAGGCGGCGCGCTGATGGAAGGCATGGCAGGCGACACGCTTAACTTCCGAATCGGCACGGCATCAACCGGCGTTCAACTGGCTAACAGCAACATACTGGTAGTGGTAGAGGGGATCCTAGTGATCAGCGCAACCGGCTCGCTGCAGTTTAAGTTTGCGGGCGAAACGACGGCTCAAGTTCGGATACAGCCGGACATGATTCTCGAGCTTATGAAGATCGAATGACAGTAAATACCGGTGACAGTGCTGGCATTTACGTGATAATATAGCCCCGTCAATCAATCCCCCAAGAGGAAGAGTACCATGGCACTAACTCCGATCAGCCAAGAACAAGTGCAAAAAGCCGTCCAAGTCGTTTTGGATTATTTGTCAAACCCGGCCAACAGCACGCCCAATGACATACTGGAAGGCATCGTCTCGGGCAAATCTCTACTCCGAGGAATCGCAGCCGGCTCTCTGGTAGTCTGCCAAAACCAGGACGTTTCTCCGGTCATTCCGCCGCTCGCCGACTCGCCCGAAAAACCGGTTAGGAAGAAAGTCGCTAAGAAGCGCGCGTCGAAGAAGAAGCAGACGTGACAGCCCACCAGCTCACCGGCTAAACTGTTAGGATATGGATAGCTGTATGCACAGGGAAGTGCCTTAATGCCAGCATTATCAGATCTCGTTCGGAGGGGAGTGCAACAGGCTAACTCCGGACCATCAACTCTGCAAGAAACCGGACTCGACCTCCTCAACAGGAAGATCGCTGGCGGGGAGAGGTTTAGTTCCGCGTTCCTGAAAGATTCAGTATCGCGCACGCGGCAGTTCGAAGCTCAGGCCGAAGGTTTGCGTACGCGTGGCGATAGAGATATCAATTCCACCGGACAAGAATTTGGTCGCTTGCGTGCAGGTGCAGGCTCCGCTGTACAGCAGCGCTTCGGCGCCGTCCGCGGTCGCCGTGGTTTCGCCACGAACCTCGAACAAACGATACGACGCGGTAAGGCCCGCCAAGGGATAAAGTCCCGGGGCGAACAGGCCGTGCTCAACCAACAGCTGAAAGACCGGCTGTCTACCGCGCGGCAAGACATAGCCCGACGTGGTGTCATCAATCAAAGCGCGGCAAACGCAGGACGGATACGATCCGGACTCGATACATCGCTGCAAAATTCCTCTGACCGCGCCAATCAAGCATTCGCCGGAGCTGCCGGTTCGATAGCTGGTGGGCTTGTGAGGGGGTTTGGTGATAAACTGTTCAGCGGTGGAGGAGAAGTACCGGTCGAGACGGACCAAGGTACGGCCGCGGCCGATTTCTTCAACTCAAGCGGATTCGACTTCTCGTTTGATCCTGAAACTTTCGGAACCGGGGTAACGCCCGGAGGGACAATACTCGGATAATGCCTACTCTAAGTGAAAGAATTAACTCAGACCCGAACAACGATGCGTTGAATTTGGGCGGGCAGACGTTCGGTGTTGTAAACGACCTCAACCGGTTGGAAGTGATATCCGCCAACGAAGCCGCGCCTCTGGACGACCGTCTGCGTGGGCGCCTCGACACCATACAACGCGCCTCTGACAGAGTCGGCGAAGAGCAAGCGGTTACCAGAGCAAGTATCGAATCGCGCAAGTCTTCTGACCTCGACAAAGAGCAACTTGAGCGCACTACACGCGGCTTTGACCTATCCGATCGCCAAAAACGCTCTGCCAATCGTAGGCTCGGACTGTCCCGTGCGTTGAACCGTGCCGAAGCAGCCGGCGACGTACGCCGTGGCTTCACAAACAGATCCAAGATTGCCAGTCGCTTCGGCGGCGGGCTGTCTGACGCTTTGTTCGGCCAGCGTGTAGCTGCCGAAACGAACATCGCTTCATCTTTCGCTGCCGACAAAGCGCAGAAAGAGCAGAGGAGAGCCGACAAGAAGGCGGCCAGGATCGGCTTCGCCGGCCAAGTCATTGGCGGGATCCTCTCGTTCGCCTCTTCGGAGGGCATCAAGGACAACCTCGGCCATGAGTCGAAGCTGCTCGATAGGCTCAAGAATGTCCGGGTCAATCGCTGGAATTACAAGGGTGACAAGGCTGAGCATATCGGTCCCTTCTCGGAAGAATTCAACAGGGAATTCGAAATCAAAACGAACGCCCCCGGACGCATAAACATAATCGACGCACTTGGCGTTGCACTCGGTGCGGTCAAGGAGCTCGACAGGAAGGTATCAGCTCATGGCATTTGATTCATTCGCGGCTAACGCTTTTGCCAGTAACTTCATGACTGGCTTCTCGTTCGTCGACGCGATCAAGCAGCGCAAGAAGAACGAAGCACGCCTCGAAGTTCGGCTGGCGGAAGAGCGCCAAGCGCGTTCGTTTGTGCGCCGTCGTACCATCGAACGCGATAAACAGGTTCGTGAGGACCGCGCGTTCACAAGCGAAGAGCGGGAGCGCTCTGCGCGGGAGCGCGGCGCCCGGGAGAAAGGCGAACGCCTCGCGCTCGATTCGGATACCACTGATGAGGAATTGCTCGAAGTAGCACCGTTCTCTCCGGCAGCAGCCGCTGAGCTCAAACGTCGTGTAGGTACTGAGCGCTTCAAGGAAGCAATGCGCGGCGTACAGACTATCGGTCAGGCTGGAGGCGGCAGCGCAGTCACTCAGTCACAAAGACCCCCGACACTCAGTGAACAAGTGACTCAGCCGTCCGGTAGTGTGCAAGCGTCCCCCGGTAACGCGCCCGGGCTACCAAGTATGACGCCGCAAGAACGTGCCGAGCATGACGCTGCTATTGGCGCGCAGCCCGCTGCCACCGAATCTGAATTCGGGTTTGGTCGCGATCGCGGAGAGGCAGGCCTGCAAGAAGTCAGCGAGGAGGAGCAGGTCCGGTTCGATCCTGAGTTTCAACGGAAGGGATTCCTCGGAAAAATAGGCGACGTCGTCGGCGGGCAAATAGCGCAAACAGTTCGTGCCGCGGGTGACGTTGCTTCCGTCTTAGGCCCCGGCAGCATAGGCCCCGCTTCCGGGGTAGCTGGTGCGGTGCGCACAAAGCAGAACCTAGGACAAGAATTCACCGGCACGGTACTGGTACCGGCCGACCGCTTCACCGACGCAGATGAATTTGCAGCGCTGGAAGCAGAAGGCGACAACGAGGGCATACGTGCCGCAAGTGCCGAGAACGTAGCTATATTCGCTGAGCTCAAGGCCGCGGGCCGCAAAGCGAGCAGTTTCACGTTGGGGAGGCAAGGGGCTGTTTTATCAGGTTCAGACACACAGCGGAGAGCAGCGATACAGCAGCAGAATTCCGCTATCGATCGTGCGGAAAAGTTCTTGAATCCAACCAGCGACTCCACATTCGACGAACTGGCCGAAGCCGACCCAAGAGCCGCAGCTGTGCAGTATCTGCAAGACAGGGCGACCCTAGAGGGCGTCAGGCCTGATTTGATGCGCCGCATGGACAACCGCATGGTGCCGGTGCTGAACGCCGTAGAGGCCGACCTGATCAATAACATCTCCTCCGTGGATACGAACAGCTCGGAAGGCCGGCAGCAGCAGAGGGTTCTGAGCACACTGCAGAGCTCCCGTGACACCATAGCCCGCAGTGGCCCGAGCGTTTCTCAGCAAGCCGGCATTAACTCACAGGGTTTGAAGGTCGGTGACCAGACGCGTATAGAGCAAGTCACCGACACCATATTCGACCCCGGTCGCCCGGTCGTGACGCAGCATACACCGGGGGCTGTAAATGCTGCAGTCGCCGTGACCAGTCGCATCACTCCGAACAGGCGCCTCAACGAGGTACAGATTCAGGGACTCGCCACGTTGGCGGAAATGGGATACATCAACAAGCCGACTGCGTTGTCAGTCATGATGACTGGGGCGTGGCCACCGGGGCAGAACCCCAACGGCATCAAGAGTATTCAGGAAGCGGGTGATAACGTATATGGTATCACCAATGGTGGCGGACTCATCGTGCTACAGCGCGGCAAGAACAAGAATGATGACGCAATCCCTAACCGGGAGTTCGGACAAGAACAGTTCGACTTGATCGAGCAGGGCATTAGGTCGTCCTTACCAAATATCACCGACGAGAACGTCGGTTCGCTCCACGGTATGATCATGCAGGACCCGGGTTGGTTCCGCTCGCGCTTCAACACCACCAGTCAGGAAGACATGCGTCGGATTGGCCTCATAATGAGCCAGTCGCTCATACTGTCTGGCAAGAAGTTCACGGAGTTGGAGGACGGATGGTTCACCAACACCAAGCTCGCCCCGTCGACCCGGGCAGTCATGATGAACGAGACAATGCGCGACGCGTTGGCTAACGAGTTCGACGTTGAGTTCATACCCACGCCTGCCATTAAGGACACAACCGGCATTGACGTGGAAGGGATACGTCAGAATGCGCGCGATGGCCGTTATGGCCTGACGTTTAAGGCCAACGAGGACCAGTACGACGACCTTCAAGTAGCGAATGCATTCGCTCGTTATGAGACAATGAGGCTCGAGTCAGAAGCAGCCGACCGGGAGCAGTAACGTGGCTACAAATTCCGACGACATCTTCGCTCCGTTTCGGGTTAGCCAAGGAGACGAGGCCGCTCCGCCACCTCCAGCAGGCGCACCTCCGGCAACAGCACCGGACGTCTTCGCCCCGTTCCGCGTAGATCAGGGCCCACGTCCTGACATTCGCCGCGAGGATAACACTCTCGGTGAAGAGTTCCGCGCGGGCCTCGGCGCCGGTATCGACTCCATGCAAGGTTCACTGTTCGGTGTTGCCGGACTTGTGGGTCGGGAGCTCGGCATCGACTGGTTGGAAAACGCCGGTAACAAGGGGGCCCAAGAGCAGTTCGGGGAGGCAGCCGCCGCTACCAGACAGTCTGCCGGGTTCACAGATATTGATAGCGCCGGTGGATTCTTCCGCTGGACCGCTGCTTCGCTGGGCGAAGCCATACCGTCGCTCGCTACTGCCATGTCCGGATCGGGCATCGGCGTCGCAGTGGGCAAGAAATCAATTGAGCTGGGCGTTAAGCGCTCTCTCGCAAAGAATGTTGAACGCCGCCTTACGAAGATGGGATTCACCCGTGAGGAGTCGTTGATCGCCGCCAGAGAATACATGGAGTCGTCCACGGGACAGACCGCACTCGCCCGCGCATTCATAAACGGCGAGCGAGTGATCGCTCCAGCCGCCACGTCCGCGAGGAATGTTGGCGCAGCGGGCGGCGCCGTAGCAGCGTCTATTCCGCCGCAGGTCGGTGCCATCGACCAAGAACTGGTATCTGCCGGTATCGTTGACCCTGGACTGACTGCCCTGATCGGCGGCATAGCCGGTGGTGCCCTCGAAGCCCTGCCAGCGATTCGCTTGATGAGCAAAATGTTCCCCGGCGTCAACAAACAAGTATCGAAGGCGTTCGTCAAGGACTTTGCCGTCGCTACTGGAACGCAGTTTGCGCTCGAAGGCGGGACAGAAGCTGCTCAGGAAATGATTCAGCTGGCAGCAATGGCTTACCACGATCCTACGTTCGATATGTTCAGTCCGGATGCGCGCAAGCGCGTGATCGATGCGTTCGCAGCTGGTGCTCTCGTCGGTGCAGTCACCGGTGGTGGCGCAGAAGCGATCGGAAATATTGGAGCCGGTGCTCGGGATGTCAAGCGGGTCGCCAAACCGACCATCGACAAGTGGGTGCTGGACGCCGGAGCCGTGGCAGCAGCTACTCAGCAGAAAGTACAGGGCGCGGCAGAGGGATTGCAGTCGCGGGCAGAGGAAGCGCTTCCGGAAGGATTCGTAGCTGCCGATAACACAGTATTCCAGGAAATTCGCGACCGAGTATTCGACACAGTACAGCCACAGATCGAATCGGCCGTGAACAGCTTGCGCAACCAGTTCCAGAATATCGTAGACGTGATCGACGATAACTTGGAGGGCGGCGTCAACCCAGAGACCGCGAAGTTCTCGCAGCTGATCGCTGCTGCCCACAACCAGTTCATCGAGGACCACAAGCGGCAGATCGCTGACGCTAAGGCGTTTCTCAACAAGCAGACCACGTTCATAGCCGAGACTGCTGCGCAGATGAAAGATCCTGCGACACGGCAGAAGTTTGTCGACGACAACGTAGAGGCTGTCAAGGAGAAGCTCGCTGGCTTCGTCGACAGCCTGCGCCGCGACGCTGCCAAGCGTGACCAGAAGGTTACGGCCGAGGTAGACAACATGGAGTTCGACGAGGGCATACTCGACGAGCTCGGTGTCGAAGATCAGATTGATGAGACAGAACGCAGGGTAGGACCTTCGGGTCGGACCTTCGAACGCAGCGTAGGACCTGCGCCCGAGCCACAGGTGTCTCGTGGATTACCCACGCAAGAAGCCGGCGAGGTAGAGTCTGCCGTCGCCCTCACGTTCGGCAAGTTCCAGAAGACACCCACTGTTGACGTGTCCGGTAAAGAGAGTGTGCAGGGGTTCGACACCGAGACGCAAGCTAAGAAGGGTCTTGAGACCCTACGTAAAGAATTTCCCGAGTCGACTGACGACGACTTCCAGATTGTAGTGCAAGACGACGGCACGTTCGTCGTCGAATCACAGAACCAGGATCTCAAAGAGACGCAGCGCTTCCGCGAAGCAATACAGGTAGCACGCGACTCCGCCAGCCGTACCAAGAACAACGATCGGAACAATCGTCGCAAGTTCAGGCTGCCACGTAAGGTCATCGAGAAGCTGGGACTCAAAATAAAGAACCCTGTCGTCGACATCATCACCTTGGCGAACCGCGGCAGGAACATAGATCCGAATGCAGTGACGCTGCAGGACGGGTTGCAGGCCATGGTCGGGGAGATGTTGACCCGTGGATTTCTGGACTCCGATTCCGCTTCCGCGCTGCTGGCACAGTTCGAGGAAAACTTTGGCACCGAGGCCGACCTCACACTAGAAGAGTTTGCTCCCGTAGGTAGGTTCCCTACCAAGGGCGTAGCTCAAGCCGAAATGATAAATTTCATCGGTCGTATGAAGGAACGTGGCATTACGATGCCATTCAATATGCTGAACGTCCGCGAGAACGAGGACGGCACTTGGGGATACGGCATTGACGATCCGAAACTATTCAGGGCGCTTCGCGCTAAGACTCCGGAAGCTGCTGCGACACTGCAGACGGCTCTCAAAGATCAACGCCGGCAAGACGCCCTCGCTCAGGGAGCTCAGGAGGACAACGAGTTCTCTGGCAATGCAGTACTCACTGAGGGCGGCGATATTGGTGACACTCGTGGTGCTACTGCTGGCAGTGCTCGCACAACTACTGATCCGATTCGTACTGGCAGAGCTGGTGGCGATCGCACTTCGGGCGTACAAACGGGTACTCAGCAGCAGACTGAAACCGGGGGGCAGCAAGTAACTCCTAACGTGAGAGACACTGATCCGCAGTCCGACGATCAGCGGACCAACCCCGCTACCAAGCCACGCGAATTCGGAGACCGAAGTGACCCGAGTGTACGGAATCGCAAACGGCGGGAGAACCAGAACGCCAGAGAGCTTTCAGAAGACGACAGGCGCATACTCAAGATCATCGCACGCACGGCCAAGACGAAGGTCTTGTTCGGCAACGACGCTGCCACAGATGGTGCTCTCACGAAAGGCGTGAAAGACATCGTGACGTTCGTGCAGAATAAACTTGGCTTGCGCAATGACATCATCGTTATGGACGACGCCGGTCTGCAGAACCTCATCGATAGCGGTGCGGTGTCCGATCCGGTATTCTTGGAGACGCTGGAGAACCCCAACGTACACGCACGCAACATTCGTATCGGTGACAAGTCGTACATCTACCTGTCACCCAAGACGTTACAGAACGATGCGCTGACCGTACTGGCACTCGGCCACGAGTTGGGTCACCACCTGTACTCCGTCGCCTTCGATAAGCTGACGCCCGCCGCTCGAACCCGGCTTCGGGATGCATATGAGGCTACGCTCCCTAGTGACTTGGCCGCTACTGATGCTGACTTCAACGAGTGGATGGCTGACCAGCTGGCGGCTTGGATCACGCAACGCAGAGCACCCAAAGGTGCTGTGGAAGGATTCTTCGCCCGGGTCGGTGGACAGATCAGGCGACTGTACGACTTCATACAAGGTAAGGGCGCCGAGCGCTTCACATTGGATCAGACCTTCAATGAGTTCGCCGATGCCGTTGCGCAGCGCGCAACAGAAGGCCAGTCACCGGGTGCCAATCCACTCAGTGATCAAGCACAACGAGCGTGGTTCGCCAACGAAGGCGTGACCATGTATAGCTTCTGGGGCAAACTCCCGAAGAAGGACAACATGCACGTGCCGGTTGAACTGTCGGCTATGACTGACAACTCCAAGCAGGCCGTCGCTCGCATTAAAGCCAAATACCCGAAGGTGGTGGCCCGCGCTATTACACTTCGCAACTGGGTCGGCAGTGCGTTCAAGGTCGCTGTGGCTCCGTCAACTGGTGTCGTTCGAAGCATCGGCGCTCGTATCAAATCGGCGAACAAGCTTGTAAACATATTCAACCGCTCTGCCCAAGGCGATGCCAAGACCAGCCAGAACTATCACCAGCGCACGCACCTTATGCAGGGACAGTTCATGGATTCATACGACAACATCACCGAAGGCCTCGACCAAAATGCTAGGGAGCAGCTAGCAAAAGACTTGTCGCGCGCTGACAGAACCAAGAACGACTCGCACCTTGACGAGACTGGCAAGAAGATACGTGCTCTGTTCGATGCGATGCATGACTACGCCACGAAGGCGGGCCTGCCCGTGCAGAGGGTCGTCAACTACTTCCCGCGGGCATTCAGCCGTGAGTTGTTGATAAATAACGAGGAGAAGATCCTCGGGCACCTGATGAGGAACGGCTTCTCCGTGCAGAAGGCGCGCTCATTCTTCAACTCGCTGGTCGACCCTAGCGCACAGGACGGACGTGCTACGTTCGACACGACGGAGACCCCCGGCTTCAAGAACATGAACTCTCGTACTGCGATAGATTCGTTCTTCGACCAGTTCCTCGACACGAATGTCGACGGCATAGTCTCCAACTACATCAACGCTGTAACCAAGCGCGCAGAATTCAACCGGCTACTCGGCGAGGCAATGCCCGCCACAGAGCTCACCGTCAAGGAAGCGATTAAGTCGGGCCTGTGGGATCCGAAAGCGAACATGCACAAGATCCTTACCGACGCGAAGAAGGAAGGCGCGACACCGGAGGAGCTAACGCTTCTCGAGAAATACATCGACGCTAACCTCGGCCAGATGGGACGCGACGACATCAGTCCTGGTGTTCGCAAGTTCATGGCCGGCGTGATGGCCTACCAGAACATGCGCGTTCTACTGTTCACCGTGTTCGCATCGCTACCAGACTTGGCAGGACCTGCTATCAGGTCAGGCGACATGCGCGGAGCGTGGAAGTCCATCAAGACCAACATGCATAGCCTTGCCACTGACAACAACGCCTTGGCAGACATGGCGCGCGCGTACGGGATCATCTCCCGGGAAGCGAACAACCACATCATGACCGAGTATGTCGACAATCACTACATGCCACCGAAGTTGCGGGCGTGGAACGATGCGTTCTTCAAGTGGACCGGCCTTAACTGGTACACCGATTTCACGCGTAAGGCCGCTCTCTCCGTTGGTCTCGACTACTTGGAAAACTCGTACAACACATTCCTGAACGGCACCGAGAAGGAGCAGTTCACCGCGCGTGACCGGTTGAAAGAGTTCGGCTTGGATCCGATAGATGTTAAGCGCTGGCTCGTAGAGGGCAAGCCTACGTTCAACTCGATCACCAACAACAAGCATGAGAAGATCGCGGAAGCACTCGTGCAGTTCGTCGACGAGTCGATTATGAGGCCAAACGCATCACAGCGGCCGCTGCTCGCATCGCACCCGGCTGCCATGCTTGTGTTCCATTTGAAAGGTTACCTTTACGCAGTGCATGACATCATCCTCAAGCGCATAGCGTTCAACATTAAAGAGAGCGACAACCCGTCGCAGTACGCCGCCGCCATCGCCCCAGCGATCGCGATGATGCTGCTGACTGCTGTCGGTCTCGAGCTCCGTGAGTTAGTTCAGTACGCAGGAAGCAATCGTAAGCCCCCGACAGACCGGATGGATGGTTGGGAGTATACGTTTGAGTTGATGCAGCGTTCCGGCTTAACTGGCATTGCGCAACTTGGTATCGATCTTGAAGGCGCCGAAGATCGTGGTATGTCTCACGTAGCCGGTATCGGCGGACCTACCTTGAGCCAGATTGGTCAAATCCTCAGTAAGCCTCACACCCAGACCATTCCCAAAGCTATCCCGGTGATAGGGCAGATTCCTGCTCTGCGAGCCGGCGTGCGGAAGGCGTTATAGGTTGCAGCCCAATGAGTAGCCAGCGACAATTACATGATGCACAACCAGAAGGACCGCTAACGTGGCCGAGCAAAAAAGCAGAGACAAAGAAATCTACGAGCGCCTCACGAGAATTGAGACTGACCTTGAGCACTTCGAAAAGCAGGATGAAAGCAGGGACGAGCAGCTTGCCGAGATCGCCAGCAAGCTCGACACATTGCAGCTTGAACTTTCGCGTTATCGAGGTACTGTTGGTGGGATACTTCTTGTGGTTACTGCTATTGTGACCGCGATCAAGTTATTCGGCGACAGTCTGGTCTCTTTCTTCGATAAGTAATTGCAGCCCCCCGCGTAATGCGGGACAATTCATGCATACCCCCGAAGGGGGCTTAAACCAAGGATAGGAAAATGAGTGGAGAACTAATTTCAACCAACCGCGGCAAGATTCCGCAGCGTGCCATTCGCCACATCGACGAGCTGCCGTATGCAGTTACGTACGAGGTCGAAGAGAACCAGATCCTTCTGGGCGTTGACTTCGGTGGATCTGACTACCCGTTCATCATCGCCACCCCGGCTAGCCGGCGTGCGAAGTGTATCGAGGTTCAGATTGCAGAAGTGACCGAGACCTTTGCTGCCGTTACGACGGATGCAAGCGTGGAAATCGGTGACGGGTCCGACCAAGATGGATTCGCATTCACTGACGACATCGCTGATGGTACTGCCTCGCAGATCTTTACGTCTTACGACGGCTCGATCAGCCCGGGAGCACTCGGTGAAATCATCCAGCCGGGTGATCAGGTTACGATCACTGCTGTTGCTGGCACGGGTACCCCGACGGGTATCGCTCGCGTGTTCTGCACGTTCTTGTACTTTCAGTAGGAGCACGACATGCCTAACAGTAAATCAGTACAGATTGAGCGCAATCTGAACGCGATCGAAGCGATCCAAACCGGGATCGAGTCAATCGATGTTGCGCTTGAAGCGATTCAAGTGTCCCAAGCTGCGATAGCTGGCGCTTCTGCCGCCTCGTACAACGTCACATACATCTTCCCGATCAAGAACTGGGATACGCTGTGGACGGAGGTCATCAACACACCAGCAGGCAAGCGCGCCCGGGTTGTTGCGGTCACTCTCTACGATGTGACGGAGACATTTGTCGATACGACCACAGACGCCCGTATCGATGTTGGTGACGGCACAGATGCTGACGCATTTGCCCTGACCGCTGGCTTCGGCACGCTGGCTGCTGCTGCCTCACTTGCTCCGGCGATTACGCAAGGCGTAACTGAGATCATACCAGTCGGCGACATAGTCACGGTCACTGGCGTACCGGCCGGCACACCCGGCAACGGCATTGCCACGGTGGCACTGACCCTCGAATTCTTCGACTAAGTCGATGGATGAAGGCCTGCTAAGGCAACACGTTATGTGGGCCGAGGCTGCCGCTGGTCCGGAGTTATTCCCGTATCGCGACACCGTCGAGAAATTGACGATCGGGTACGGGAGAAACCTCGACGACCGCGGCATCACCCGGGAAGAGGCTGAGCTCATGCTCACCACCGACTTAGCCTTTGCCATCGCTGACGCATCAAGCCTGCCGTTCTGGGATTCCTTGGATCCCGTACGGCAAATCGTCATCAGCGACATGCTTTACAACCTCGGCCTGACTAAGTTCAGGTATTTCAAGAGGTTAATCGCTGCTCTTGAGAAACGAGATTACATCTTGGCCGCTGTTGAAATGAAAGATTCGAAGTGGTACAAGCAAACGACTCGACGTGCTAAAGTACTCGTTGAGGCGATGCAAACAGGAATTTGGAAATAATGCCAGACCATACGATAGCCGAGAAAGAAAAGAACCGCCAAACGCGCTTGCAGCGCGACCTTGCTGCGTCGGGGGAGGCTGATCCTGGCACTGGCACCGCTGCTACCTCCACCACAAATGACGCGGCGCCCGCTGCAACACCGGCAAAGAAGCCCGCAGAACAACGCGGAACCGGTACGGACAACACAGCAGCGAATACCGCCACTCGTCTCAAAGCCCTTTTGTCGAAGCTAGCAGCGGCCAGAAAAGCCGGTAACACTGCGTTCGCAGCGCGAATGGAAGCACAGATTGCAGCGATACGTAAGTCTACAACCGAGGCCAAGTGATGGCTAAGCCTAAGCAACCAGTCATACCCCCACTCCCGGCGCGCCCGATCGTTCTCGCTACCACTACGCAGAAACTCCTCGCCCGGCTCAAAGCCGAGCGAAAGATACGCAGCAAGAAGAAGAAAGACAAGAGCAAGTAACCATGGACGACAAATTCCGCAGTCGCAAATTCTTAATTACGCTGTTGGTTTTCCTCACCGCGACGCTCCTATTGGTGGGCGACCACATCAGTGATACCATATGGAGAGACGTCGCGATCATGGTCGGCGGCGCTTACTTCGCAGCACAGGCATTCATCGACAGGAACACCAAGTCATGAGCGTTGGTGCTGAACAAATAAGAGCGCTGCTTGATAAGCGTACCCAAGGGCGAGTGCTGAATAGGCAGCTCGGACTTGAGAATCTAAAACGGCATAGCTTCGAGAACGCGACACGCGGCCTGACCAAAGGTAATCAGTCCGTGCGCAGCGGTTCCGTCGAGGACGAAAGACTAAACGATGGCAAGCCTACGCTGATACCTTTTTTCTATGACAACAAAGTGGTAGACGCAAAGGAAGCAGTGGAGCGCGCGCTTGAATCTGGCAGAGTCTGGCCGTCGTTTGATACGAACAAAGAGGCTACTGCGGCATCGAGATCGATATCGGATAAGCTAGGAGCGAAAAAATGAGCGCCATACTCAAGTTGATTCTCAAGAGTACACTGAGTCGCTGGGTCACTGTGGGTATAGTCACTCTGTTACTAGGTGGCGGAGTGACGTGGTGGTACAAGTTCAAGGCAGACCTACGAGCCGAAGGAGAACAAGAATGCGTACAAGTAATAAACGAGGAGACGTTGCAGCAGCTGCAGATTGCCCTTGCGGCCGAGAAGACTGCGCGTGCCGAGTTGCAGGCCCGGCTAGAAGTGGCTGCTCGTGCAAACCAAGAAGCCCGCATCCGGAGAAACATACTGGAACAGAGACTCAACGAATTGAATCGCCAGCGCTTACAACAAAAGGAAAACGATAATGAATACCGTGCGTGGAGTGATACTGATCTGCCTAATGGCGTTGCTGACCGCTTGCGGGAGGCCGGCGCCGAGCTTGATCCGGGTACCATTCGAGAAGACAGTAATTGAAAAAGTCTACGTCCCCGTCGAGCTACTTGAGCCTTGCCCGGAACCAGACTTGGATACACTCAGAACCACGGGGGATCTCGAGAGAGCCGCCGGGGAAGCTATCGCATCTCTGTCATCGTGCAATCAGGACAAGGCACGAATCAGAGAGTGGCAGAGCACAGAGTAGTGCTGGACCGATTGATTGATCTCATAATTGAATTC
>Ga0114923_10000961_pt1 | contig 20387 bp, 16 predicted proteins | sample SumtaG_FD_89578 | JGI IMG/M metagenome (GOLD analysis project Ga0114923, IMG submission 89578) | Deep subsurface microbial communities from Indian Ocean to uncover new lineages of life (NeLLi) - Sumatra_00157 metaG | ecosystem: Environmental > Aquatic > Marine > Oceanic > Sediment | place: near...
AAAGGTCTCGACCTTTGGAGATTTTATTTTTTTTAAAAAGAGCTTGACTTTCTGGAAAAACCTGTTATTCTGCTATACACATATTTTGATTTATGAAAATATATTTCAAATAATGAAACAATAAAAAAGAACGTTTTTGAGGAGATTGTGTTTTGAAAAAGAAATTAATGATCCACGATTTTTACCGGATGAAGAAGGATAGAGAATTAGTCACCTGGCTGACATCCTATGATTTTCCCACTGCCCAGTTCGCAGAGGCTGCGGATATGGATATGATTCTGGTTGGTGATTCTCTGGGTATGTGCGTCTACGGTTACGAAGGCACTGTGCCGGTCACTATGGATCAGTGTATTGTACACTGTGAAGCCGTGCGCCGTGGCGCCCCGAATACCTTCATAATCGGCGATATGCCCTTTATGAGCTATCAGTTGACCGATGAGAATGCTGTGGCCAATGCCGGGAGGTTCCTCAAGGAAGCAGGGGTTGATGCCATAAAGTTGGAAGGCGGCGTCCGTATAATCAGTCGCATCAAGGCTATTCTTGACGCGGGGATCGTAGTGTGTGGTCACATTGGCCTTACACCTCAAAGCTCGGGTCAGCTTGGCGGCCATAAAGCTCAGGGACGTACGGTTGAGTCGGCTCGGATGGTAATTGAGGATGCCCTGGCTATAGAAAAGGCAGGGGCTCAACTTCTCTTACTGGAAGCCATTCCCCCGGAAGTAGCGGACTTTATTACCAGGAAACTCTCTATCCCGGTATACAGCATCGGGGCCGGCCCGCTGTGCGATGGGCAGTTGTTGATTGTCTCCGACCTGATCGGGCAATTCCAGGCCTTTACCCCCAAATTTGTTAAGAAGTACGCCAATGTTGCAGAGGTTATTACCAATGCGATGAAGGAGTATGTAAAAGAGGTCAGGGCGAAAACCTTCCCCACCGATGAGTATTGCTATCATATGCTCAAGGGAGAAGGGGAAAAGCTCCAGGAACTGATCAAGGAATATGAATAGTCAGGCTATGGTTCTTGGGCGTAGACATATTTGATAATTTAAGGAGAAAACATGAGCAATCTGCGTAAGCGGCTGATGATAAGCCCGGAGCGTTTACAGGAGATCAACGATTTCATACTGGCTGAAGATAATAAGCTCGTCACTGATCTTATTGAGATCGTAGAGAAATACGGCGGTCCTGAGCAGATCAACCGCAAGGCGAGTGAAGCGCGTAAGCTGGAAAACCTATTGGAGCGATTGAAAAAAGAGGATTCACCATATCTTGCCGATGTTGAATGGCTGATGGAGCAATGTGATTCCGGCGTTTTCATAAAGATGGCTGACTATCGTAAAAAAATACTAAAGGAAGCCGCAGGGAGCATGGTATTTAATGAAAAGAATGCGGTTACTCTGGAAATCAGCGCCCTGCAGTTTTTTCCCTGGCTGATAGCCGAAGCCAGGCAGGCAATTGAAAAAAAGGAGCTGATGCCCGGCCGTTACATCAGGGTGCGCAATATGAAAGAGCAGGTCGAGGATAATGGGGATACCCTGGCGGTAGCCGCGTGCATGCAGATACTGGGGGCAAGTTACGTCGAGACCCTGGATACCAAGGGAACGGATGGTTCAAATGTGCACCTGGGCGGTCCGGAAACCATTACCGGCTATTTCGGGGGCATAGGTCAGCCCAACGATTACCCTTTGAAGTGGATCGATGAGTATCTGCACTATTACACGACCTATGGAATAAGCCAGGTGCTCAATGTGAACGCCGGCACTATTTTCCTGGGTTATATGCTGCATAAGCTGGGCATTGACAATGAGTTCAAGATATCCGTGTTTATGGGGAATGATAACCCCTATGCCGTACTCTGGACACTGATGGCTGCCAGGCTGTTTTCCCGCGATGACGGCACAACGAGCTTAATAGGGTTTAATTATTCCAATTCGGTGAATAACGAGACAATAATCGCCAGCGACAAAATACGAAAAGCTATGAGCTTCAGCGATGTGGTCCGTTTCGAGCACCATATAACAGAGACCTACAAGTCGATTGTTCGCCAACCCTATCTCCGCCGGCAGGAGCTGGTGGAGGTAGCCAAGGAGGTTCCCAATATATCCGCCAAGCATGAAGGCGCCGACCCGGAAATAGATGCCGCGCGCGAGCATCCCAGTGACATACTCGAATATTTCCTTCCTAAGGAAGAAATTCTAAAGGGTAACCTGATGGGGGCTTTGGAGCGGAGCTATCTGGATAAACATAATGCCCTGAATGAGACTGCAAATGGACTTACCATGGCCGGCATCGGCGTAATAGCTGCAGGAAACATACACTAAACCGTTGGTATTGGTGTTTGTAAATATAAAAAGACAAAATAGGAGGTAGAAAAAGAGATGGAAGAAAAAACAAAAACAACTCCGGAAAAAACCGTGCCCATCGAAAAATCGATTTTCTGGCCCGCTTTTATCTTAGTTGTGGTTGCCGTCGGTCTGATGGCTGCTTTTTCTGAGTCGGCCGGGGAAGTCCTGGGAAAGATTTTCAATTTTACAACAGGACCACTGGGTTTCACCTACATCTGGTTTTTTATTGTGATGGCAGGTGTTCTGGTATGGCTGGCCTTCGGGAAATACGGCAAAGTGCGAATGGGTGGACCGGATGCCAAACCTGAGTTTAAGACCATAAGCTGGATAGCAATGTTCTTTTGTTCGGGTATTGGTACGTCTCTGCTTTATTGGGCGACCATTGAATGGGTATACTACTATCAGTCACCCCCATTCGGATTAGAGGCGTTAAGCACAACAGCAGCAGATTGGTCAGCCATGTACGGTATCTATCACTGGGGTATTCTAGGATGGATTCCATACTGTCTTCCAGCGCTGCCAATAGGCTATGCCTATCATAACCGGAAGTATAAGGCTTTGCGGTTAAGCAACGCCTGTGCCGGGGTTATCGGTGACAAAGCGGCAAAAGGCCCATGGGGAAAGGTCATCGATATGCTCTTTATCTTCGGCCTTATCGGCGGAACGGGCACCTCTCTGGGCCTGGGAACACCTATGCTCGCCGAAGCGGTAAGCAAACTCTTCGGTATACAGCACACCTTTGGGGTCGATATTGCCATTGTATGTATCTGGACGGTAATTTTTACCACTTCTGCTGCCCTGGGACTGCGTAAAGGTATAAAAGTGTTGAGCGATATCAACCTCTGGGTAGCCGGTATACTCTGCACCCTGATTCTTGTGCTCGGGCCGACCAGGTTCATCATCGAGACTTTCACCAACAGCCTGGGACTCATGTTCAACAATTTCATCAAGATGAGCTTCTATATGGATCCCATCGGCAAGAGCAGTTTCCCGCAGTGGTGGACTATCTTCTACTGGGCCTGGTGGGTTGCCTATGGACCGTACATGGGTCTGTTTATTACCAGGGTTTCCAGAGGCAGAACATTCAAAGAGATCATTATTGCCGTGTGTACCTGTGGACCGCTGGGATGTGCAATATTCTTTGCCATATTCGGTAATAACGCTCTTCATATGGAACTTAATGGTATCTTCCCCGTTGTACAGACTATGAATGATATGGGCGCGCCTGCCGCTATTGTGGGCTCCCTTGGTGCTCTGCCCATGGCTCTTTTGCTTCTGGTGCTTTTCTGTATTCTTGGTTTCATATATTCGGCCACAACAGTTGACTCTTCAGCCTACACAATTGCCGCTGTTGCTTCCAAGGATCTTGCTCCGGATCAAGAGCCGCGCCGGTGGAACCGGATTTTCTGGGCTCTCGGTCTTGGTGGCATAGCATTGGCACTGATGAATATCGGAGGGCTCAAAGCGCTGCAGACCTCATCCCTGGTCGTAGCAGTGCCGTTGATGATTATTATGGTTATTTCGGTGTTCTCGCTGTTTAAATGGCTCAAGCAGGATAAAGCAGAGGAGACTCAGGTTGCAGTAAAGGATCTTAAGAAGTAGTAAAGATCCCAATAATTGAGCTTTAAGAATGATTCGCAGTCCCTCGTTAATGGGGGCTGCGAATTAATTAGTCAGGATTGTTAATACTTGATTCGATAGTGCAGAATTATCCCAACAGAAAGATGGAAAATAATAATGACTGATTTACAACAAAAAGAGATGTCAGCGGCGATAATAGAGAAAGCGTTGGATCTTGGAGCTTCGCTTGCCGGTATTGCGAATGTAGAGGACTTAAAAAATGCTCCTTCCTATGTTTTTGCTCCTAAATTGCCAAAGGGAGATAGTGTTGCAAACAGGGAGAGTGATATGGGATTACAACCCGGTGAGGTTGCCTGGCCTGAAGGGGGAAAATCCGCTTTGATCGTGGCGGTTGAACATCCGGAAGACAAGCCGGAACTGGACTGGTGGGAAAACAGAAAGGCCACCCCGGGCAACACAATTATGGTGAAGATCATCGATCAGATGTGTAGTTGGGTGGAAGAGAATTACCGGGTTAAGGCATATCACATTGTGTATCATGTAGAAAAGGGTGGAATATATCTGAAAGACGCAGCAGTTTTTGCAGGACTCGGTATTATAGGCAAGAATAACCTGCTGATCACTCCCAAATACGGACCTCGTGTTCGCCTCAGGGCAATGATAATTACTGAGGATTTACCCTCAACAGGTACTATTTCTTTTGATCCCTGTACGGATTGTGATATTTCCTGCAGGAAGGTTTGTCATCCAAATGCCCTGGAGAATAAAATATTTACAGAGGAACAGTACGGGCAGGAAATCCTTCCCGGCATAGACGGCAGCTATGACAGAGATAAATGCAATATACAGATGGAAGCAGATCTCAGAAAAGCAACGCCGGTGGCAGTAGAGGGAGAGGATGAGCCGACTATACATGTAAAGTATTGCCGGGCCTGCGAAATTGATTGTCCCGTCGGTAAAAAAAACTGAGATTATGATCAGTAAAGATAATAACTGTGTGCGAAGGGAATTTAAGAAATGTCAGCAAAGAGCAAAGTTGTAACAGGGCAGGAAGCCGTCCGTCTGATTAAGGATGGAGACACGGTAGCAACCGGCGGTTTCTGCGGCGCCGGTTTTGCCGAGGATTTAGCAATCTACATTGAAGAGTGTTATGTCGAGACAAAGAAGCCGAAGGGACTTACACTGGTATACGCAGCGGGGCAGGGAGACTATGTAGACAGGGGACTTAATCACTTCGGCCAGGAAGGCCTGGTCACAAAAATTATCGGCGGTTTCTACGGCGCCGCTCCCAAACTTTCCAGGTTTGTTATTGAGAATAAAATAGAGGCTCATAACTTTCCCCAGGGCGTGATTTCTCATATGTTCAGGGATATTGCTGCTCATAAGCCCCGCACTATCACTACAATTGGTCTTGAAACCTTTGTGGATCCAAGGAATGGAGGGGGTAAGGCCAATGCTATGACCACCGAGGATCTTGTGGAAATAGTCACTTTTGACGGTAGAGAATATATGGCCTATAAGACTTTTCCCATTGATGTTGCTCTTCTACGCGGTACTACAGCTGATGAAAACGGCAATATTACCATGGAAAAAGAGGCTCTCACTTTAGAGGTACAGGCAATGGCCATGGCTGCAAGGAATTCAGGTGGTATTGTGATTGTCCAGGTTGAACGGGTAGCGCAGAGAGGCACGTTGAATCCCAGGCAGGTAAAAATTCCAGGAGTTCTGGTGGATTATGTGGTTGTTTCCCGGCCGGAAAATCATTGGCAGACTTTTGCAGAAGTATATAATCCCTCTTTTAGCGGCGAGGTTAAAATACCCACCGGGGCTATTCCTGTACTGGAGATGAGCGCCCGAAAAGTGATTGCCAGGCGCGCTGCTTTTGAATTAACACGGGGAGATGTCGTGAACCTTGGTATTGGAATGCCTGAGGGGGTTTCGAGTGTTGCCAACGAGGAAGGGATATTCGATCAAATAACACTGACTGCCGAGCCCGGGGTTATTGGCGGGCTGCCTGCAGGGGGCCTTAACTTCGGAGCGGCAAGCAATACGGAAGCCATTGTTGATCAGCCCAGCCAATTCGATTTTTACCATGGCGGGGGGCTTGATATTACTTTTCTGGGATTGGCCCAGGCGGACCGCAAGGGCAACCTGAATGTCAGCAGATTTGGGCCAAAGCTGGCAGGAGCGGGCGGATTTATTGACATCAGCCAGAGCGCAAAAAAGGTTGTTTTTACCGGGACCTTTACGGCGGGTGGATTAAAAGTGGCGGCAAAAGATGGAAAAATAAAGATACTGCAGGAAGGAAAAGTGAAGAAGTTTCTGCAGGATGTGGAACAGGTAACCTTCAGCGGGCCCTACGCCGTAAAGAGGAAGCAGCCGGTCCTGTTCATAACTGAACGGTGTGTATTCCGGTTGACAGGAGGGGATCTGGAGCTTATTGAGGTAGCGCCCGGTATCGATATACAAAAAGATATCCTGGCTAATATGGATTTCAAACCTTTGTTGAAAGATACCCCACGGCTTATGGATGAACGGATCTTCAGACACGAGTCAATGAAACTTATTGATAACTTCTAGCCCGTATTCTCGCCTGCATGCAGGCGGTATTATAGGCCTTTTTTGTCCGCCTTAATCAACCTGCCGGTAATAAATCCGGCAGTCACGGCAATGTCCTCCAGCGGTAAGTAGTTGATGATATCGTCTTTGAAGAGCATAATGGCTTCCGGCGGGAACTCCTCATCTCCCCGGTGGATCACTACGATTGCCCTGACCCTGGGAAAGACCTCCAGTTCTACGGACACATCACCGAAGTTGCTCTGCCGGCCGCCCAGAGCCTTGCCGGCCGGTATGAGCCGCTCAGGTGAATCGCCAAATACGGACAGTATCCGATCGATACTCCTCTTCCTATAGGTTGGATTGTAGAAGGAAGCAGCGGGCAGGTTTTTGAAACTCACATAAGCCCCCCGGCTGTGCTCCGTACCTTCCGATCCCAGGTAGTGGAGAATCAGAATTTGCTCGTAGAGTGAAAAACTTGAGGAAGAGAAAATCACCTCGGGGAAACTAATCGTACAAATAGTGTTGAAATAAAGCAGTTCCAGGTCGTTACTTGCTCTGACTGCGCCGCTTCTTTCGCAGAGTGCATGGGGGTCCTGCCAGCGGTTCCTTAAAGCATCCGCGGCCAGGTCATAGGTTATCTTATAGGGATTCTTTTTCGGCTGTTCGTCCATGGTCTATACCATTATTTCTCCTAGCTATTGAGAAAGAATAGCCCGGGAAAGTGCGCTTAGTCTATAGCGTTTAAAAGGGAAAAAGAAATGGCCGCTGGAAAGTTCCTGATAAATTTAGTAATATAATAGTACTGGCATTTTTAGGAGGATGATGTGCTAACTTGTCCGGGTCAGGACCGTCGGTTTTGGACAGCGGCTGATGTAACCGAGCTCAGCTGTCCTGCTTGCGGAACCACGATCGAATTGTGGAAAGACGACCCCAAACGAAAATGCCCCAAGTGCGGTACCCTGGTGGTCAATCCAAAAATCGATCTGGGCTGTGCGCAGTGGTGTTCTTTTGCCGATCAGTGCGTCGGCCTGGACGGTCTGGCCAGTAAAACCATAATCAACACCCTGATAAAAGAAATAGAGGAGGCCTGGAACAGCACCCGGGTAAACCACGTGCACCAGGTTCTCAAGTTCACCGAACAAATGCAGATTGTGGAGGGCGGAGACCCGCTCATAATGAAAGCCTCCGCCCTGTTGCACGACTGCGGTTATCCCCAGGGCCGTTGCCGGCTTCTGGCGGAAGAAAGGGGCCGGGAACCGGACGACCGGCAGCAGCCCGGTCAGGCGCAGCAGATTTTAGAGAAGCACAAACTGCATCCGGAGGCGATTACCCGCATCCTGGGGCTCATCGACTGGCGGCAATCTGACCGGGATATGAGCAGCATAGAATACCGGATCCTGTGGGACGCTGAGTGCCTGGCCATGATCCCCGAAGAAGTGCTTCGGGCCGGTAAGGTCCGGCAGGATGCCTTCATAGCCGCAACCCTGCTCACCCAGACGGGACGTCAATTGGCCGCCTACCGCTTGAAAAGCGCTTCTTGAACAACTGCATCGGATTTTTCTTTTTGGAACACCGCACCAGTGATTTTGCATAAACAGCATTTTTAATGCCTGGTTATTATCATTAGACCCACTTCCATGTCCCACATTAAAGCCCTTCCCGGATTCCCTTAAGAATTTGACAATTTAGATATAGCATATTAGTATGCCACAATACTAATTTATCCGAGTGTAGGAGAGTACGGGCTATATAGCCTTAAGAAGCTCTGAAAAATCTTTAACGGAGGATTTTAGAAAGTAATGGTCAGCGTCCAAGAAATTGAGATTGATATAAGCCTTGCTGAAAACATTCTCGAAAGGCTTGAGCAGGAGCGCCGTACAGCAGGCAGGTCTGTTACGGGGGACGATCTTATACCTGTACTTCAGGAAATACAGAAAGCCTACGGTTATCTCCCCCCAACCGTGCTCACCTGGGTGAGCGAGCGCACCGGTATTCCGACCAGTCGTATGTACGGTATCATTACCTTCTACACTCAGTTTTACTTAGAACCGCACGGTAAATATACTGTTTGTTGCTGCCGGGGCACGGCGTGTCACGTACGTGGCAGCAAAAAGGTCATCAATGCTGTGAAGAGCACGCTAGGCATCGGCGAAGACGAGACTACCGAGGATATGTTATTCTCACTCGAGACGGTCGCCTGCCTGGGTGCCTGTGACCTGTCTCCGGTAATGGCAATTGATAGTACTTATTACGGCAAGATGACTGCGCGTCGTGCCGAGCAGATTCTTAATCAAATCATGGAGAGTGAAAAGTAATGGAGAAGCTCACTTCAATTCAGGCTTTTCGTAATAAGCTTAATACGCTCCAAGCATCACTGGATCCGAATAAGAAGATAATCACCATCTGCGGAGGTACCGGCTGTACGGCTTTCGGTGCTTCTCAGGTTCGAGAAGCCTTTGAAGCTGAACTGAGCAAACACAGTCAGGCTGAAAATATCAGTGTGAATATAACCGGGTGCCACGGCTTCTGCGAAAAGGGACCTGTTATCGTGATCCAGCCGAGACAGGTGTTCTATACGAATGTTCAGGTGGAGGATGTTCCACGTATAGTAGAAAAAACCCTTTTAAAGGATGAGATCATAGAAGATCTGCTCTATATAGACCCTTCTACCGGAGAGAAAATCGTCTACAACCATGATGTGCCGTTTTATAAGAAGCAAACCCGGATTGTATACCGCCTGAACGGTATTCTCGATCCGGTCGACCTGGATGCTTACATAGCCCGCGACGGCTATGCTGCTATGGTTAAAGCTCTTTCAGAGATGACTCCGGAGCAGGTAATCGATGAAGTTCGAGAGGCCGGGTTGCGAGGCCGCGGCCGGGATGGCTTCCCAACCGGGATTAAGTGGGACTTTTGCAGAAAAGCGCTCGGGGACGTGAAGTACCTGATCTGCAACGCTGATGAGGGTGACCCCGGAGCTTTTATGGATCGAAGCGTTATGGAGGGAACCCCACACGCCGTAATCGAGGGAATGATTATTGCCGCTTATGCTATAGGCGCTTCTCACGGTATTATTTATGTACGCACCGAATACCCTCTGGCTGTGCGCAATGCAGGGATTACGCTGCAGCAGGCCCGGGATGCCGGATTACTGGGCGAAAACATACTCAATACAGGATTCAATTTCGATATCGATATCCGTGAAGGCGTCGGCGCATTTGTCTGCGGTGAAGAAACAGCGCTGATCGCTTCACTGGAAGGCAGGCGCGGTATGCCACGGCCTCGCCCCCCCTACCCTGCGGAAAAAGGCTATCAAGGCAAACCTACGAATGTCAATAACGTAGAGACCCTTGCTAATGTTCCCCTTATAATTCTGAATGGCAAAGAATGGTACAGCTCCATAGGCACTGAAACGAGCAAGGGGACAAAGATATTCGCCCTGGCCGGGAAGGTGAACAATACAGGCCTGGTGGAGGTACCGATGGGGACCACGCTGCGCCAGATCATCTTCGATATAGGCGGGGGCATACCCAAGAACCGCAAGTTCAAGGCGGCACATATGGGAGGGTCATCGGGCGGATGCGTACCGGCCCAGTTCCTCGATCTTCCCCTTGACTACGAATCTGTCGAACAGATTGGAGCGATTATCGGCTCAGGAGGACTTATCGTTATGGACGAGAGCTCCTGCGCTGTTGATATGGCCCGTTTCTTCATGGAGTTCGTGCAGATGGAATCCTGCGGCAAGTGTGTGCCCTGCCGTGTTGGCACGCGTCATATGCTTGATATCCTTAACAGGATATGCTCCGGGGAAGGCCGGGAAGGCGATATTGAAGAGCTGGAGCAACTCGGCCGGGCTGTGAAGAGCGCCTCGCTCTGCGGTCTTGGCCGGAGCGCCCCCAACCCGGTATTGTCAACGATCAAGTATTTCCGAGAGGAGTACGAGGAGCACATCCGGGAGAAATGGTGCCGTGCTTCCGTGTGCGAGGCGCTTGTAGAGTCACCCTGCGCACACGCCTGCCCGGCGGACGTTAATGTACCGCAATACCTGGGGCTCATCTCTGAAGACAGGCTTAACGAGGCTGTGAGCCTCATCCGCCTCCGCAACCCATTTATCTCGGTTTGCGGCCGCGTGTGTGATGCACCCTGCGAAAGGCGGTGCAGGCGATCGGATGTAGATGAAGCGCTGGCGATTCGCCCGCTCAAGCGTTATGCGGCGGACAACACTACCGATATATCTGCACGCCTGCTGCCTCCCGCCTCGGGAAAAAAGGAAGTGGCAATTATCGGCAGCGGCCCTGCCGGCTTGAGCTGTGCCTACTTCCTGGCACTGATGGACCGGCCTTCGGTTGTTTTTGAAGCGCTGCCCATTCCCGGAGGTATGCTGGCGGTCGGCATTCCGGAGTACCGCCTTCCAAGACCAAATCTGCAGGCGGACATAGACTACATACTATCCCACGGCATTGAGCTTAAGACAAATTCGCCGGTTAAGGATATCGATGCACTCTGTACGAACGGCTATAAGGCGGTTTTCGTCGCTACGGGAGCGCACAACGGGCGCTCTATCCGCATAGAAGGTGGGGATGTTGAAGGGGTGGTGGATTCGCTGGTATTCCTGCGCGCTCACGCACTCGGCCACAAAATACCCTGCGGCAAGAGGGTGGCAGTGATCGGCGGCGGGAACGCAGCGGTTGATGCAGCCCGGTCAGCACTCCGGATGGGGGCTGATAAGGTGTTGATCCTTTATCGGCGTACAGGCGAAGAGATGCCCGCCTACGAGGAAGAAATAGAGGCCGCACTCGAAGAGGGTGTGGATCTGCATGAGCTGGTTGCGCCGAAGCGCATCATCCACAGGCACGGCAAGGTGGTGGGTATAGAAATGATGCGTATGCGCCTGGGGGATGCAGATAAGAGTGGGCGGCGGCGCCCTGTGCCTGTCGAAGAAGACGGGTTTGTGCTCGAATGCGATATGATCATCCCTGCGATCGGTCAGCGGGCGTCAGTGGAAGCTGCGGCAAATATACTAGAACTTAATTCCTGGGGTGGTATCCGGACTGATACCGTTACCGGGCTGACCTCGAAGATGGGCATATTCGCAGGAGGCGATTGTGTCTCCGGCGGCGCCACTGTGGTCAAGGCTATTGGCGCAGGACAGAAAGCCGCGGTCGCCATTGACCGGATGCTCGGCGGTTACGGCGCCCTGCCGGCTAACGTCGGAACAAGCCTTCGCCGTCCTTCCGAGGAGGAGCTGGAGAAAGTCGTAGCCCGTGTCCGGGAGCCGTTGCTTTCCGTGAAGGAGCGACAGGGCTGTTTTTCCGAGGCCGTGGGCGGCTTGAACCCTAAGGAAGCCTGCATTGAGGCGAGCCGCTGCCTGCGGTGTGACCTGGAACGGGCTGAATCTTTAGGAACACACAAAGGTAGCTAAAAATGGATAATATAAAACTGAATATCGACGGTCGCGAACTGGATGCACAACCGGGACAGACCATACTGCAGGTAGCCCTGGCTAACGGCATAAACATTCCTCATCTCTGCTACGACCCGCGCTTCACACCCACAGGCGCCTGCAGGCTGTGTCTGGTCGAGATCCAGGATCAGGCGGGTCTGGATACAGCCTGCGCCCGGCTCGCTGAGTCCGGTATGGTTGTTCGCTCGAACACCGATAATATTCATGCTTTGCGTAAGGTTACGCTCGAGCTGCTTCTTAGCGAGCACAACCTGAGCTGCACTACCTGCGACAAGGATGGTGACTGCTTGCTGCAGGATTACGCGTATGAATACCGGATCGAGGAGAGCCGTTTCCCCTCAGTCAAGATACCGCCCGGAGGCGAGAACTATTCTACCGGCAATAAGGCTATTCTTTACGATCCCTCGAAATGTATCCTCTGCCAGCGCTGTGTGAAGATCTGCGCCGAAGTACAGATGGTCGAGGCACTGACCCTCAAAGGACGTTCCGGCGATGTCCAGGTCACCACCGGATTTGAAATTGAACTCAAGGAGTCGCCCTGCGAGATGTGCGGTCAGTGCGTAAGCGCCTGCCCGACGGGCGCTCTTTACGAGCGGGCCGCCGTTGGCCAGGGCAAAGCGAAAGATTTGGTCAAAACAACTACCACCTGTCCTTACTGCGGTGTGGGCTGCCAGTTGGACCTCAATGTGCACGCCAGGACCGGGCGAATTGTGCGGGTGACCAGCGAGGCCGGCTGTATACCCAACGACGGCAACACCTGTGTGAAAGGCCGGTTCGGTATGGATTTCGTCAGCCGGCAGGAGCGTCTTTCCAAACCGCTCATCAAAGAGAACGGATCTTTCAGAGAAGCTTCCTGGGACGAAGCCCTTGAGCTTGTAGCTGCACGCTTTACCGAGATAAAGAAGAGGCACGGGCCCGATGCGTTGGCGGGCTTAAGCTCTGCCAAAACCACCAACGAAGCCAATTACATCATGCAGAAATTCGTGCGCGCTGTCTTAAGCACCAACAATGTGGACCACTGCGCCCGGTTGTGCCACGCCTCCACAGTAGCAGGTCTGGCACGGGCCTTCGGCAGCGGCGCAATGACCAACAGCATCGAAGAGCTGCGTCGAACACCGCTGATTTTTGTAATCGGTTCGAACACAACTGAATGCCATCCCGTAATCGGTATACTGATTCGCCAGGCAGTTCTATCAGGCAAGACCACCCTTATCGTGGCCGATCCTCGTAAGATTTCGCTCACAAGTATCGCCGAGGTCCACATGCAGCAGCGGTCGGGCACCGATGTTGCGCTCATCAACGGTATGATGAGCGTAATACTCGAAGAAGGACTTGCGGATAAAGAATTCATAGAGCAACGTACAGAGGACTACAGCACATTCTGCGAAGCAGTAACTGAAAGTAATCCGGAGATAGCTTCGAAAATCACCGGAGTGCCCGCCGAAACCATACGCCGCGCAGCCCGGCTGTATGCATCTGCGCCGAACGCCTCCATCGTGTACTCCATGGGGATTACGCAGCATACTACAGGCACTGACAATGTGCTCTCCCTGGCCAACCTGGCGATGCTCACCGGCAATGTGGGCAAGGAATGTACAGGGGTCAATCCCCTCCGGGGGCAGAACAATGTACAGGGCGCCTGCGATCTTGGAGCATTGCCGAATGTTTACAGCGGCTACCAGCGGGTGGACGATCCGGCGATCCGGGAGAAGTTCGAGAAGGCCTGGAACGCTAAATTGTCGGATAAACCGGGGCTTACCGTGGTCGAGATTATGAACGCCGCCGCTGAAGGGAGTATCCGGGGGCTCCATATTATGGGCGAGAACCCCATGCTGAGCGACCCCGATATCAACCATGTACGCGAAGGGCTCGAAGCGCTCGATTTCCTTGTGGTGCAGGATATCTTTATGAGCGAAACCGCACAGCTTGCCGATGTAGTACTGCCGGCCTGTGCCTTCGCCGAGAAGGAGGGCACGTTCACCAACACCGAGCGGCGCGTGTTGCGTGTGCGCAAAGCTGTGGAGCCGCCGGGCCAAGCTCGTGAGGACTGGCGTATACTGTGTGAGCTCGCCGCACAGATGGGCTACAAAATGAGCTATTCAGGCGCCGGCGAGATACAGGAGGAGATAGCATCCCTGACGCCTATCTACGGCGGTATCACTTACGACCGGCTCGGCGGCGTCGGGTTGCAGTGGCCGTGCCCGGCCAGGGATCATCCAGGCACGAAATTCTTGCATAAAGAGAAGTTCTCACGCGGGAGAGGTAAGTTCCATGCTGTTCGTTTTCTGCCGCCGGAAGAACTACCGGACGAAGAGTATCCATTTGTATTTACCACGGGCCGCTTGCTGGAGCACTGGCATACCGGTACCATGACGCGGCGGTGCGAGGTGCTCGATGATCTCGTGCCCCACGGTACACTGGAGCTCAACCCCCGGGACGCCGAAGCTATCGGTGCAAGCGCCGGTGAGACAGTAGCCGTAAGGTCGCGGCGTGGCCGCATAGAAGTCCCCGCCAGGCTCACAGACCGGGTAGCGCCCGGTACAGTATTTCTCGCCTTCCATTTCAAAGAACACCCCGCTAATGCGCTCACCATCGCTGCTCTCGATCCTATAGCCAAGATACCTGAATTCAAAACCTGCGCAGTCAGTGTGGGAAAGCTTTAGAGATGAGGATAGTTTTCGCGAGATTTTCTCTATCTCACTTGATTTCTTGCCCTTTTGAATTATGATTGATGAAGGTGGAGAATTCATGAGTACAGCCAATGCCACACCCTGGAAAGATAAACTCTGCAAGGAGTTGCGCTCTCTCAAGCCGGAAGAAGTCTGTGCTAGAGCATGCGTGAAATTCAGCCGGGAGGGGTTTTACTCGATCGATTCTATGGGTGGAGAGTATCGTATTTATATAGATGAAAAGGGAGTGGATGAAACCGGTGGAGACCCGTTAGCGGCGGACCCCGAGTTCCAGCTAACCCTTTTCTCCTATCTTATCCATGCTCAGGAGATAGGCCTCACGGGAAAGTGGGTCTCAGAAAAGGACTTGAGAGGAGGAAGTACCTTTTTCCGGGGACCGCATCAGCTCCCTGCTGCTCCCCTGGTAAAAAAGGTCGGAAGAGATGCGGAGCTATTCTTAGAGGCGGGAAAGGTGCTGGGCGGAAAGCCTCTGGATTTTGGCGATGCATCCCTTGAGTTCAGTGTATTACCCAGGGTGCCGCTGGCCTGTGTGCTGTGGGTCGAAGACGAGGAGTTTCCAGCCAGGGTGTCATTTCTCTTTGACTCCTCCATTGAGGCTCATTTGGAGCTGGATGTGATACTCGCTTTAGTCAGCTCTGTGGTCCGGAAGCTGTTGTACAATAATGCGCATCCGCCTGGATCTGAATGCGGCCAGGGAAATCTATCTTAACCGGGAGAAACGGATCAATGTGGGGCTCAAGATCACTATGCTGGATACGGATTTTCTCCGGGCCGTCGAGCAGCTCAATCTAAGGGTAGATTGAACAACGCCTGAGCGCTGAAATCTGGTAGCGCAAACAGAGGAGAGAAATGGCAACAGAAGCAAAAGCAGAACGTAGAATGCTGGTAATCGATGATGAGCACGTTGTCCTTGAGTCCTGCAAGCGCGTGTTTAGCGATGAAAATTACGAGGTCGTTACCACCGACAGCGCCAGGGCAGGACTGGAGCTTGCATCACAGAATAAGTTCGATGTCATCCTCTGCGACTGGAAGATGCCTGAGTTCAACGGCATGGACGTGGTGGAGGAACTGGATAACCTAACCCCTGAATCCACTGTAGTTATGATCAGCGGATTTCCATCCATCGGCCGGGCTACAGAGGCAATGGAGCGGGGAGCAATGGAATATATCGCCAAACCCTTTACACCGGAAGAGATCGTAAACACAGTAAATCGAGCCGTTAAGCGTAAGCTGGAGGCTGAGCAAAAAACCCTTGGCAAGGTTAAGCGCCTGTTGGGTTCCTGGAGCTTCCCGGTACCGAACATCGAGGACAAGTCTCCCCGGACTATTGCCGAAACGGTTGCTCAAGAAGTTGGTGTGGGCAAAATCACTTCTCCCTGGCTAAGCGTCTTCGTTCTTGGAATCCTGGCCGGGGCCTATATCGGCTTCGGCGGGTTACTCGCAGGGTCGGTTACCTTCGATATGGCTGCCAATCTGGGAATCGGTTTTACCAGGTTCATGAACGGCGCGGTGTTCAGTCTGGGATTGATGCTGGTTATTATAGCAGGTGCTGAGCTCTTCACCGGTAGCAATCTGATGATCTCCAGCGTTATGGCCCGGGAAATCAGCTTCAGCAAGATGTTGGGACGCTGGGGCCTCGTTTATGCGGCCAATTTTATCGGCTCGCTTATCATTGCCCTGCTGTTTGTCGGCTCCGGGCTCTGGAAGACCGGAGGAGGCGCCTTGGGTAATGCGGCGCTAAAACTAGCTTACGCTAAAGTCTCCCTGAGCTTTCAAGAAGCCATGATCCGGGGTATCGGCTGTAACTGGCTCGTGTGCCTGGCCGTCTGGATGGCCCTTTCCGCACGCCAGACTATCGGCAAGATCTTTGCCGTCTTCTTCCCCATTATGGGCTTCGTGGCCATCGGCTTCGAGCACTGCGTGGCCAATATGTATTTCATCCCTACAGCCATTTTCCTCGAATCCTGGGCCGGGGTTGCCGCACCGGAAGGCGCCGGCATGGGCGCGCTGAACTGGGGCAGTTTCTTTACGGCCAACCTGATTCCGGTAACCATCGGCAACATTATCGGCGGCGCTGTGTTCGTCGGCATGAGCTACTGGGGTGCTTACCTGCGGCCCACTCCTGCTAAGGGGAAATAGAAGGAAGGGACATGGGGAATAAACCACTGAGGATTTATGTTGCGGGCACAAGGCAGAATGACGGGAAAACAACCGCTGCCATGGGCCTCATGAATGTTATCTGCGAATCCTATCCAAAGATAGGTTATATTAAACCTGTGGGACAGCATTTCAATGTTGTAAACAGTAAGAAAATCGACAAAGATGTCAGTTTAATGGAAGATGTTTTCCATATCGGAAGCCAGCTTCAGGATATGAGTCCTGTGGCTGTTCCCCGTGGATTTACGGAACACTATATCCACCATGGTGATAAAGATGACCTGAAAGGCCAGATCCTCAGTGGTTTTTCCCGGGCAAGTAAAAACAGGGATTTCATGATCATTGAGGGTACAGGTCATGCCGGAGTAGGTTCGGTTATTGATCTTTCCAATGCCGCTGTGGCCAGACTCCTTAACTCTCCCGTAATAATTGTGGCTTCCGGTGGTATAGGGCGCCCCATTGATGAGATAATGCTGAATAAAGCGCTGTTTGACAGTTGCGGAGTGGAAGTTCTCGGTGTTATTATCAATAAAGTAAAGCCTGAGAAATTTGAAAAGATCAATAAGGTTGTCCGGCTGGGTTTGGATAGACTGGGTATTAGCGTCTTAGGAGTTGCTCCTTTTTTTCCGATATTGGCAAGTCCGAATCTTCAGCAGGTTTTGGAGGGTATGCGGGGTACTCTTATTTCAGGGGAAAAGTTCCTTAACCACACCGTCAGCAAATTTATTGTAGGGGCTATGCCCCCCTCCACTGCCTTGAACTATTTTAAAGGGGATGTACTTCTTCTTACTCCCGGCAACAGGGAAGATCTTCTTCTCACAGCTCTTATTAGCGAATCCTCTGGTTCGGATGAAGATTATTACAGTGTGCGCGGGATCATATTAACAGGTGGGTTGCTCCCCCATCAAAGGGTTCTCCACCTGCTGGAACAAAGCCCTATAGTGGCTATAGCGGTTGAGGATGATACCTTTACTGCCGCACAAAAGATCAATAATTTGATTATTAAGATAAAGCCCCATGATGTGGAAAAAATAAAGGTTGTCAAGTCTATGATCAAAGAGTATGTTGATGTCCGGATGCTTTTTAAAAAACTGGCAGCCGTTACTTCCTGAAAGCGTCGATATAAGAATCCGCGTAAATGGATTTATTCATAATCAACTCTGCTGTAATAATCGCATTGACAAGCTCAACATCCATTACATCGAGAATTACAGCATCAAGACCGCTCGCAACCAGCATTGCTGCAAAAACCCTGTTTATCAGCTTTTTATGTATCGTTCCGATTGATACATTACTCAATCCGCAGACAATATGGCAGGGAGGGTCTGAGAACAACCGAAACTGAGCAGCACCGGCTAAAATTTCCTTTGCCTGCTCCTGCATGAATTTCAAAGGCATGACAATAGGATCTAAAAAGAGCTGCTCCGGCGACATTCCATAGTCCAGTATTTTGGCAAAAATCTTTCCGGCGTTTTCAACGCGTTTATCAGCGTCCTTGGGACTGCCGGATTCATCCATAGCCAGACCAATAACAGAAGCATTATGTTCTGCAATGATCGGAAGGAGCTCATCCATTTTTTTCTCATCCGCTGTTGTTGAATTTACAAGGGGTGGTTTTTTACATATCGGGATCGCTTCCTTTAACATTACTGACTTGTTATTGTCAATTGAAATAGGCAGATCGACCTCTTCCTGAACCATCTCAATCATCCAGCAGAGGTCTTCAGGCTTATTAGAAGCTGTCCCAAGATTTACATCAATATAATCGGCCTTTGCATCAGCCTGCTTTCTGGCCCATTCCTTTATCACATCCCCATCTTTATTAACGATTGCCTGTTTTATATCCTTAAAACCGGCATTGATCCTTTCTCCTATGAAAATCATTTTTTTCCTCCTTTTTAATATAATCTATCAATCGTTGTTTGAATTTTATTTATTGCTTCAGGATGAGCCAGGATTAAAATATCCGCTCCTGCCTGAAGGTAAACACCTGCGCATGTAGCCTCCCACATGGGACCGCGCTTTTCAAGCCTTCCCCAACCGGGCAGAATATCCTCATCTGCAATAGTCTCTTTAATTCTCCAGATCTCTCCACCCACATCACATATTTGCGGGGTTGCCATGAGCTTATCCCCTTTAAGACCGGCGATACGCGCCCTTTCCAATATTGTATAGACATAGTCAAAACCGTAACCCAGGGCCGCTGTGGTTTGAAACATCACCACATTCTTTAAGTCAAAGCCGTCATCCTGAAGCAGAATATTTACCTGTTTTCCAATATTTATATCCACAGGTGCTTCAGATATTATTTTTTGCTTATCTGCCTTACAGATTGCAGAAATTGTCTTGTAATTGCCCTCTTTTGCAGAACCTATAAGGACATTCTCACCCACTGCTGCCTGGGAACATTCAGGAAGCACAAGATTGTCCTTTTCCTCATCACCGCATCCCCATACTATCAGAGGAACATCCACGGCTTTGAGAATATCCTCAACAACCTTTGCACAATCTGAAGGAGAAGTATCTTTTTCAGCAGGATCAGCTCCAATCATCTTCAGGGATATGAGATCAACCCCATATTCTTCAACAGATTTCTGAGCCCATTCAACAGGAGAATTAATCTCCTTCCCGATAGCATTTTTTAAGACATCCGGCCATCCGGGGACCATATCGGCGACATACCCTGCAATAACCGGTTTATGGGGTATCTCCCCTTCAAAGGTCAGACAAGGAAGTGTCGTCTGCCCTCCCACAGTTACAGTTTTAGCTCTGGTGCCTCCCTGTTCTTTTGTAGCTCCAATCGTTACCTCGTTTATTTGAGCTGTCCATTTCTCTTTAACCTCAGGAATTTCCATTAATGCCTCCTATTTTTTCAACAATTAGATCTATATAACCCGGGATCGGGGAATCAGAAAGGCCGGTTAAAGGTTTATCTTCATATACAATCTCTTCCAGTTCCACATCATAGGGTATGTCACAGATATGTTCAAATTTCAGTCCGGACAATCTTCTGTGCACCTCATCTTTTCTCCCATCTTTTACCATGTTGGTAACCAGGTATTTTTTCTTTATTCGACTCTTCAGATCCTCAGTTAGATTCTCTATTCTTTTAGCACAATCAAAAGAGAGTGGGTTATCGTTTACAACGACAATAAGGCTATCGATAAATTGGCTAGTTCTGCGGCTTATATGTTCAAGGCCCGCCTCATTGTCAATAACCACCCAGGAGTAGGAGGGATTCAGATCCTGACTGAATTTTCTGATCATGTTGTTCAGGGAGCAGTAACAACCTGAACCCTCTCCTCTTCCCATTGTAATGAGATCAAAGCCTGAAGCCTCTTCGATAATCTGATGCAACCCCGCTTCCACATAGCTTGCCTTGGACATGCCGGCAGGAAAATTTTTCATTTCCTTTAGAACCTCTTCACGCAGATCCCCAATGGATTTGGCAGTCTCTACGCCCAGAAGCGTTCCCAAATTGGCATCCGGATCTGCATCAACAGCTAAAACAGGTCCCATCCCCTTTTCACAGAGATGGAGTACGAGCAAAGCGGCTATTGTTGACTTGCCTGTTCCTCCTTTGCCTGCTAC
>Ga0114923_10000962_pt1 | contig 20385 bp, 23 predicted proteins | sample SumtaG_FD_89578 | JGI IMG/M metagenome (GOLD analysis project Ga0114923, IMG submission 89578) | Deep subsurface microbial communities from Indian Ocean to uncover new lineages of life (NeLLi) - Sumatra_00157 metaG | ecosystem: Environmental > Aquatic > Marine > Oceanic > Sediment | place: near...
ACTCTCCGTAGTTGACAGTGCAGACCATACCAATGGCTTTTTCTACTTCGCCAATGAACGACCCTTTTGGATTGAACTTCAGCAATTCTTCAAAATCGCGTCTTGTACTGCTCCACCCCTCATGTGCAGTAAGACTCAGCACAAAATCGAGATCACTGACCGCCATTTGTCTGATATTCAAGTAACCACACCTATTTCTTCAGAGAGATTTTCGCCTTTAAGATAGAATGGTAAAGCGCAATCATTCCGGATGTACTATTTCTCCTTCAGTTTCGACAATTGCACTATCTGACTGTTTGTGAGTATTATACCAAAATATGACAAAGGAAAGTAAGGACATGAACGAAGCAAAGACCATTATTGGCCAATAATCTGGAATTATCGAATATATCACTGCAGCGATGATTGGTCCCATGACACCTGATAGAGCAAGCATCGATGCAAGTAATCCTGATGCAGTTGATCTATCTTCGTTGTTCTCAGTTACGAATTTCAGGGCACCAACATAAAGGCACGCCCATGAAAATCCAAGAAGTATTTGGGCTGGCAATATCTCAATGATACTACCTGCAAATGGAAACCAAGCAAATGTGATAGCTGAAGCGACAAGACCAATTGAAACTAATGTTTTACTTTCAAAGCGGTCGGTTACTGTTAGCATGAATACAACTTGTGCGATGGCATTCACAGCTTGAACTATTGCTATTGTGAAAGGAGTGCCACCAATATCTAAGAGAAACAAAGACCAGAGAGTCCAGATTGCAAATGCACTTCCATGACGCAAAAATACTGCCAAATAGATGTGGATATTCTTCTTGAATGTTTCAACCGGAAATAATGGGACCTTGACCGCAACCCTTGGCACCTTGGGCAAAGTGAGTGCTGATCCAAAAGCAATTACTAGGAAGATTGTAGACATGACAAACGCATAGTAGATATTGAATCCTGCCGCATATCCTGCAAAGAGGGTTCCAATCCCCCATCCTGCAGCTCCCCACGTTGCAAATCTACCCATCTTCATCTTTGACTCGTATGCATATGCTGCTAGCGCTCCAGGATACATCCCAACAGTGAATCCGTTGACCAACCGAACGATGAACAGAATCTCCAAAGTTGTTGATATAAGTAGGAGACCAAAACTGATCATTGCCAAGAAGAGACCTAGTCGGATGACTATCCTTCGACCGTAAATATCTCCAGCACGCCCGAATATGTATGAGGCTATGAATGACGCTGCGGCATAAGCTCCAACAATGAATGTGATCACTAACTCATTGATTCCGAGATTCTCTCTTGCAAGAATGGGGACATACGTAAATGCAGAGAGCATAGCAGCTCCTGCCATCATCTGGATGGTCTGTGTCTTCAAATGGTAATCACTATTAACGCCCGATTAATCCTCCTTTTCAATAGTACTATGCAATCAATGTTGTATGCTTGCAAAACCTTTTGTTCTCTCCTGAGTAATATATCTTGAATTATATCAAACGGAAGTGAATGAGTGGTCAAATTATCTCCTAGAGTAAAATTCATTCTGATAACTGTCGATGAGTTATTGCTAGTCCCATTACTAATACTGGGTGCGTACTATTTTATTCCTGAGTTGTTATCCTTTACAATTGTTGCTACTATTTTAGGGGCTATTGTCTATGTAGCTGCCAAATATCATCTTGTTTATGATTCCTTGAAAGAAGGAACACACTATTACTATGGCCTTGAGGGTGTAAGATGCAAAGTAATCGAGACCGTTACGGCTACGGCTGGAAAAGTTAAGGTGGGTGCTGAGATTTGGGACGCACGTAGCGATAATGGAGAGATACTAGCTGGGGCTGAGGTAGTAGTTGTTTCTAGAGAAAGCATGAAAGTTCACGTAAAACCTTGGTATGGAGACACCAATTAGGTTCGTAGTACTTTTTCTAAAAGCTGAATTACCATCTCCACATCTTTGAGATCAATGGTTTCAAAGCTACTATGTGAATATCTACATGGTACTGCAGTCACAGCAACCTTCTGTCCCTGCATAGCAAATTGCACACCATCAGTAAGGTAATGGTGGTAAACCGCCCTCTGGATAGGTATCTTTTCACGTTCAGCAGTATCCAAAATGAATCGCACTAACTCATGTGAATAGTGCATTGCATCATCTTTGATAACGATTACAGGACCCAAACCTAAACCAACTCCTGCCTCACCATTTGTACCTGGATGATCATCTGCTAATCCAATATCTATTGCAATGACACCTTCGACATCAAGATCCTTAGCAATTGCAGCGGCACCCTTAGCTCCCAGTTCTTCCATCACCGTGGAAACAAAGGTGACCTTTGGTCGTTTATCTACAGGAATCTTTGAGAGTCTTTCAGCAAGTTCAATCATAATTACGAGTCCAATCCGATCATCCATTGATTTCCCAACAACATGGTGACCAACCTTCTCCACCGGTGCTGCATAGATTATCGGATTGCCAATGTGAATACCCTGTTCCTCAACCTCTTCTCGGGAAGACAATCCTATATCAAGAAAGACCTCCTCATAGGTTGGAATTCTCTTCTTTCCTTCTGGTCCAGCTATGTGTCCTGTCTTAACTGCAAAACATCCTGGAATGAACCCGGTGTCAGTCATTACTAAGACCCACTGACCAGGTAAAAGTCGTAAATCTGGCATATGTCCCTGTGTGTTCCACTTTGCTCGAATGAACCCCCTCTCATCAATACTACTAACAAGAAAACCAACTTCATCAGCATGGGCTACAATGACATAGTGTTTTCCTTCACCATCCATCGTTGCGATCAGGTTGCCAATCTTATCTCGGACAATAGTAGAGCAATATTCACCAAGTTTCTCCTTCACGATATCTTGTACAAGATTCTCTCTTCCCACTGGTCCTGGAGTGGCTGATAGGGTTCTAAGAAGATCTAGGGTTCTTTCAGTCAAACTTTCCACCATCCTGTACAATGAAACATTGGCACTTAAGCATCTGCTTCATAGTCTAAGACATAATGCTTTAGAGTGGGATGATTTTGTAGAAGTAGTGTAAGGCGACATCCATGATTGTTACAGTTACGACAGTTGTTGTGCTTGTTATTGGTGTTCTGTCGTTAGTTCTTGCTTTGTATGGTGGTTTTCTTTCCCTATCCATCACTGAGAAACTGGACGGGGATGAGGAAGAAAAGCAAAGTTCTGAACAGCGTTACTATCTTCTTGGTATGATTGGGCTCATTGTTCTTTTTGCGCGAATATTGAATGTACCAATCTTCTTCTGGATGATTCAGTCACTGGTTCCTTACTGTCCTGGAGCAATGTGTTCCTATGGAGTAATCAATGTCGGATTGCCATACTCGATTATTGCACTTACGCTGAAGATTATCCTACCCTTCATCTATGGTCTGTGGTTAGTCTTCGAGGTTTCGAATAGGAAACAGCCCATGCTTCCACTCATTGGAAATCTTGCGCGTTCGTTTGTTATGTTCCTTCTACCTTTGGTGCTATTGGATAGTGCAGTGGATCTGCTTCTTGTTGCATCTATTCGTCCAGTATATGCTCCATGCTGTTCGAGTGTCTATGATGTTGACCCGCCATTCTCCCCCTCTGCTCTATTTGGTCCTCAATTTGGAATGATGGTTGTATTATTGACAGTCATCATAGCAATCTCTCTAATTGCTGTTCAATGGTTTGAAGATAGATCAAAATACTTGCCAACACTAACCTTGGTACTTGCTGGAACCGTAGCCCTACTCTATCTCGTCACACTTCACGATACACTTGCTCCAATCGTATTGGGTCTTTCTGAGCATCATTGTCCATACTGCCTCTTCCAAGAATTTCCAGATACTGCTCTCTTTGCAGGTCTCTTTTGGATAGGTATTGCATCAGCAGGATGGAGAGTGATTCTTGAGATGATTTGGCAACGAAAACAGTTACCTCAGGAGAGTATCTCTGGGCTCAAGGATATTCTGCTAAAACTATCTTCACTCTCACTTCTATTCAGTATGGTCAGTCTTGTTTCCCATCTATTAATCGCTCTCTAAGAGTTCCAACCATCAGACAATCTGCCCATCGTGCATTAGATGACGAACATCAGCCCATTCCAGCACCATTGGATCATGAGAAGCTACCACCACAGTCATACCTTCTTCGTCGACCATAGTTCGCAATGTATTCAATAACTCCATGGTGAGTGCCTCGTCTATTGAAGAACTAGGCTCGTCAGCTATCAGAATTCGAGGATTGTTCATCAATGCCCGTGCAATACTAACTCTCTGAAGTTCACCTCCCGAAAGTTGAGCTACTCTGAAATCAAGTCTGTGATCCATGTCCACGGAAATCAATCTCTCTCGTGCTTTTTTCTCTGCCTCAGAGCGTGATGTATCAGTACATAGCAAAGGCAGAGCAACGTTCTCTATTGCTGTGAGTTGAGGGATTAGATATTGGGTCTGAAAGATAAAACCAATAGTGTCCCGTCTCATTTTTGTTCTGAATACTTCTGAGAGACCTGATACTTCATCATTTCCAAGGAAAACCTTACCCTTTGATGGTCTTGTTAGAAGTCCAATCAAACTAAGGGCTGTGCTTTTCCCTGACCCACTTGGACCGCCCAGTGCGGCAATAGTACCCTCTTCAATTTCAATTGTGACATCTTTGACTGCATCTACTTGTCGAGGAGTTCCTTGACTGTATGTCTTCCACACATTCTCAGTTCTAATTACTACAGTCAATTTACACACCTCTCAAAACGACATCGGGCTCTGTTATTGCGTTCCGCCAAGATGGAACTACTGCAGCCACAAGAATCGGTATCAATCCTACTGCATAAACTGTGAATATTGTGGACAGAGAAATTGCTAGAGGTATTCCTCCCGGAAGTAGAACGAGACCCCATCCCAGAATATAGCCCGCTAATAGAGGAGCACCCAGGATAAAATCAAAAATAATAGCAAAAGAAATTCCAAGACTTACACCCAGAAGACTTAGTGTAATAGACTCGAACATTCTGATTTCAAGTACATCAACAGTGTCGAATCCAAGTGCTTTCAATAGACCTACTTCTCTGCGTGCCTCCTCGGAACCTGCACTTGAAGCTGTAAATGCCAGTAACACTACAGCAAGTAAAACTACAAGCCAGAGTAAGGCAGTTACGCCAGCTCTTCCAGTATATGCTTTGAGCATCGAATCGCTAATTGCATCACTAGTTAGGACTCTCGCTTCAGCAATTCCTGTATCAAGTCGAAATGCTACACTATTAAGATCCGATCCGAAATTGGTCCACACTGCAATATCTGTGAAGGTTGAGTTCTCATAACCTAGAACCTCTCGTGCACTCCCAAGATCTGTGAGAATCATATCATAGCTGTATATCTGGGAATCACTATCAAAGATACCAATGACCTCAAACTCAACAAGTTCATCATCATAAGTGACGAGTGAGAGAAGAGTGCCTACCTGTACCTGCAGAGGCATTGCTGAGGCAGCCATCATGTCAACAATACCATGACCTACAATCATTTTTCTATAATCGGATTCGTTCAGAAATCTTCCATCATCCAGTATATCCGTACCAACCGTCCCTATCATATTTCCATATTCTGTAGCATTAACTCCCATTACTGTAAGCAAACTCCCGCTTCCAACATCTGAGTAGCCCCACACTCTTGGTGTTGCAGTTCTTACTCCTGTCGTGTTGGTTACATTAGTAATCCAGGAGTCGGGAATAGGAACCTGACGTCCACCAATTAGTCGTTGGACAACAATGTCTGGTCCTTCATCAACTGATGCGGATACATCACTGACAACTCCCTCTCTGATGAATTCAACAGAACAAAGGATCGATGTTGATATGAATAGTGCTAGAATAATTGCAACACTACGTGTCCTGTACTTGAGAACATTGCCAAGGGCATAGCTCGCGAGGTCACTGTGTTTTCGTACTCCCATAGCTTCTCCTTCCTAAAATCACAATCAATGCTACAGGTACCACTGCAAAAGAGATTGCAAGAAGCACTGCATTCATGTCAAATGATGATGATGAAAATTGCCAATCCATTGGATTTGATGAATCCGTAAGATTCTCAGGTAAATAAGACTGCAGAGGATTTCCAGAGTATAAGGGATATCCCCCTGGAGTGTCTCCTATTATTCCATAAGGTGATTCGAGACCTGGAGCTCGAAAATAGTACGAGTCTTGCATAACTGCTGGTCCTAGATCGCTGAATAGCCAAGAGGATGATTGGTTTGTATTTTGAAAAGAAAGAGCAAATCCAATGTTGAAAATCAGTGAAATGGCGATTACGATGGGGATTATCCATTTCTTCTTCAAGATCACACCAACCTAATTCCAAATGAACGGATTGTCAATAATGACTCCGCCATATTCGTTGATAAAGTGGCTCTCACACATATCAACCTGTGCAGCATCCTCACAGAGTGGAACAATAGTGGGTTCATTTGTTGTTGGATTAAGATACTCTGTTGAATAGACCCAGACTATCATAGAGTCATCCCAATCCATTATCATCCCACACATTGGACAACGCACCTGTACATTATCAAGAGAACCAACCTGGTCACTATCAATCATATCTTGAAATGCTAATAGTGAAATATTGACACAACAATAATTGGTTACGCTCCCGTTTTGAAATGTAAAAGTAACTTCATGACCAATTCTATCTTGAATCTCAAGATTAGTGTAGTCACAATAATGAACAACAGGTGTGAAAATAGCGGTATAGGTGTAAATCCCAAAGCAACACAAGATAACTGCTATAATTTGCATAGCCTTGCGTTGCTCAGGATTCATTGTTTTATCTCCGTTACTCTAAACTTTTGAATGCCCCCACAAGTGAAACGACGGCTATTACTGCTCCGAGTATTGTTTCAAGAGTTCGTGTATCCCAACAACGCATTTCCATCATGCACACAGGAGTAATGGTCCATGGTGCAAGTGCAACAATGCTTCCAAGTATTAGTAGTACAATATATAGAATTGCTTCGAGTTTCATGTAGTTCACCAGTTGTCTAGGTAGTGATCTCTAATGAGAACACTTGGGTGTCTGAAGGATTGAATGTTGGTGAATTATCAAAAGCAGTGATGAAGAACTCAGATACAGCTTCGCCATTGATTGGGCCAAAGGTACCTACCCAACGTCCTCCGGCAAGACATAGACATGTAAAGAAACTCATGTCTTGTATTTCCCAATTTATTCCATCAATAGAATAATGAAGCTGAACATTAGATACTCCCGAAGTATCGAGAGCATATGCTATAACTCGAATGATATCTCCTTCCACTGGATCTACAGGCAATACATGTAACTCGTAAATTAGCGGTCCGTCAACATCATCATAAATTGCCAGCACAATCACGCTAGATAAGAGTACCATGAATATTGCACCAATGCCGATGAGCTTGGTCTGATTTTTCATGTTCCAACACCAATCTTAGACGTGAAAGGCACGAATTTGAGGTTCTATTTAATGTTCTCATTATTTACAGAATAAATTCTGAGATACGACATCAAACTAGTTAGTTTCATCTTGAAACCATTTATTAGCTTTCTGGGGCATTTGAATTTTCCATTCTTATCAAAAATATTTCCATTATCAATTAATCATTAGTTCTTTGAATGTAGTTATATCAGGGAGTTAGTGACATCATGAATCTTAGGTTTCAAAATCTAACTTAATCGCACGAGGTATAATGATGAGCAATTCTCTAACGACAAACAAATACTTCGTAGTAACATTAGTTCTTAGTATAATCCTTGGAGGCATGACGTTCGGGAACCTTCCCGGCGTTGCACCAGCAGCTCCTGTTCTAGTAGTTGGCGGTGAAACATTCAATTTTGGGGATTATGGTACTGTGACGCATGAACAAGTGGCAATCTTCAACTATCTAACAACTTTGTTCGACCAATCTACTGGATCATGGGACGGTTGGTATATTGAACCACAATATTATGGATTGTTCCACTATGTACTTGCATTCATGGCATACTCTTTAGCTATGTACTATGAAACTACTCCTGGATATAGAACGGATTACTACTCAGATGTAAGCTCTGGTTTAATTGAGAAATTTAATACAAGCTACGCTGATTACGGTGAGGACTCATTGAATATATGGAGTGGATCTATCCTTCCCTCTGGGGGAACTGGACTGATTATTACTATCCTGATGCGTTCAATCCTGATGGAGACGACCTTTACACCGGTGGATTCAAAGGTCCTGCCAATATTATGTGGACTGCACATTACGCGTTGATGGAACTCCTTCACGAACGTAATTTCAATTCTGGTACTTATACCAATGAGATTGACTACTACATGGAAGATTGGAATAACTCAATGACCACGGATGGCTTTGGCAATCCTCAGGAAGGCGGAATCTGGGAAACAGGTATGATTCCTTGTGAGCCCTACGAGGTTTGGACTCAGTGTACTTGTGTTCCAATCTACATGACAGAACTCTATGACAACTTCTATGGTACAGACTACATGCCAATTTGGGACTTTGGTCTTAATTTCATGAATACCGTGATGCAGGATCAAAACAGTCTCTTCGTTGATGGTTATTTTGTCCAAGAACCAATAGGTGCTTGGTTCACTCAACCAACAGATGGACCACAACAACAATTCCCTGGAAACCGACTCTCACCATTCCGTAGTGATGGTAAATTCAGGTCTCGAGGTTATGGTGTTGCTTGGACTCTAGCCTTCTTGGAATACACTCAGCCAGAAGAAACAATCACTGACTATCCAGTATTCATTGAGAATTATGGAAAGGAGCTTTCAGGAACTCAGATGTACATGGTCGAATCAATGTATGATACCAATAATTTTGGTACGTTCGATTACCTTTCGAGTCTGTTCACTCTAGCACTAGCTAAACAGAGAGGTGACTTCTCTACAAGAGATCGGGTTGCAAACTTCATGTTCGACCCATACAACAAGGTATGGTCTGCAGATGGAAGAGAAATGCATTATGACACCAGCTCAGCAACATCATTCTTACAGACAAGTGTTGCATATGCTGAACTGTGGGCAAATACACCTACTACAATGGTGGACCTAGCAGACGCACGTCCTGTAGCATTTTGGGATTATCCCTACATCAGTGCTGCGGATGATGAAAACATCTGGGTGTACCGAGCTGAATGGGATCCTGTGAAGGCCGGATTTGTCCTGAGCATCCAAGTAGATCAGGCTGCAACATTGACCTTCAGTAACTTTGACTCAGTACCTTCAGCATATAGCGGTGGAGCAGTCCTTTCAGCACTTACAGCAGCTGGGATGGACTACACTCTAGACCTAGCTCCTGGTACATACCAACTGGTGATAATGTGAGGTGACAGTGAAATGACTGAAACAGAAACAACAACTGACCCAGCAACTGTCCAAGATGACGAGGTCTCAAAGAAGGCCATTCTAGAAAAATTCCAATTGCAGAACACTAACATGATACTCTGGACTATTGTCTATGCAATCATAGGAGCAGTTCTCTATGCTGGAATATCATTGATACCGATGCCATATCTTGCGGAAGATCTCATGCTGTTTGGTCTTTTGCCTGCACTTGTCATTATCGCACTTGTAGGCGCTATTCGGGGACCTATTGCAGGATTCTTGGTTGGCTATCTTGGTGAGGTGTTCTATGGATTGCTTGCTTACAATGTCATTGTTTCAATGACAATACCTGCAATGGCATTTGGAGTAATGGGATTTGTAGTTGGTTTGAAAACATACGATTTCTCGAATGACAAATCCTTACTGAAACTCTCTATATTTTCAGTGGTAGGGTATGTTTTCACTATTTTGCTTGTGGTAGTAAATGGAATTGCAATTGAGGTCTATTCAGTTGATGCTGGACTTCTCTACATTATGCTTCCAATGATGACCATGGGCATTCCAACACTCCTCTTCTTGACTCCCGTTGTTGCTAGAATTTGGCATGAAATCTCAAACAAATTCACATCAACATAGTCTGAAGCATAAAACTTAGGGGGTTTAATCCCCCTTCTTCTTTTTCTTTCTCAAGAAAGGTTAACGGAAAAAACTACAAAAATGCACGATAAGAAAGTTAACATTCTGTATTAATAAGTCACGTTCACCCTAATTGTCCCATGAAAAAGGATCCTAAGGATATCGTAAGAGATGGATATGACAGGATAGCTGAGCAGTATGATGATGATATATATCGGTCTCATTTCAGTGATGAAGCAGAGCTCGATGAGTTCATGAGTCTTGTAAAACCAGGTGGTCATGTCTTAGATGCTGGTTGTGGTTCTGGTAGACGAGTTGCACGAGTTCTTGCTGATAATGGGTTTCAAATAACAGGGATAGATATCTCTCAGAAGATGATTGATCTAGCTAAACATCACGTACCTGAAGCGACCTTTGAAGTTGGAGATATGACCGCATTAGAGTTTGAGGATGAGTCATTTGATGGTATTGTTTCAACATATGCAGTCTTTCATGTACCAAGAACGAAGCATTTCAGTCTCTTCCAAGATTTTCATCGTATACTCAAGAAAGGTGGAGCTCTTCTATTCAGTGTAGGATCAAAGGAAGATGGATCAGATGGAGTATGGGATTGGGATGAGTTCCAATCTGTGCCTATGTACTGGAGTTACTATAGTCCAGAGAAAAGTGTTGAACTACTCAAATCTACGGATTTTGAAATAATTCTCGCGAGGAGTGTTGAATCTGGTGGAGAAACTCATTTCTGGATTCTTGCAAAAGCTAAGTAATATTGCACTCACACTAGATTCTGCTAGAAGGAAATCTATCAAATTACACCAAAGTTGTCGCTGATTGCTAATTCCGTTAATCATTGGGTTATATAGGGTCTAATATATTCAATTCAGGAATCCTTTTGAAAGCTTGATCATGAGTCATGATTTGCTTGATACCTTCAATCTTCATTGTAGCAAGAATTGATGCATCTCGTCCTCCAATACCAAGATGAGTATACTTACACAACTTCTGGTGAGTTACTTTCAACACTTCTGAATCTAGTGGAAATAAAGGGATTCCAAATGTCATGAATATTCGTCCTTTCTCCCCTCCAACCAAAGGTCCAAGTCGCTTCACCAGGTAATGTAAAGTTTCCACAACTATCGTAGCATTTACAGCAACGTTATCCTTCTTGAAAGCTGACTCAAGGGGCCTGATGACCGTTTTGTGTTCATCAAGGCTTTTGTCAAAATAATATGCCCAAATGTTAGAATCCACAAGCATCATTCGACGGTTCTCCAGATTTCTTTCAGTTTTAGTGGGTCTATTTCACCTCGAACTGTGATACACCCTTTTAGTTCTCCAATGAATTTCTCTATATTGACTTCTTTCTCAATTGTAACCTTATCCTTATCCGCGGTTAGTCGAAGCTTATCACCCGATTTCAATCCCGCCTTCTCACGAATTTCCTTTGGAATAGTCACTCTACCTCTTTCATCCATTTCTGATTTACCCATAATATTACCCACACCCATACATTTACCCACAATGATATATTTATTTCTGTTGCATTAATAAATGAAGGGATGGTTAATTGTGGCAAACTACAGAAAAATCATCTTTGTACCAATCAGGGTTTATCATCGTTATACCTAATTGGCGGAAGCTCTCTTTTCACATACACCTTCAGTATTAACCTTGCCCACCAAAATATGCGGTTAGAAAGTTAACCTTGTTAATCCTTCAGTTTACCCACAACATTCCGTTGAATATCTAATGATAATCTAACGACTCTAGCGTATGTAGAGTTCAAGGAATTTCCAGTTTCAATAATCGAACAAATAGGGTCACCAATCTTAACTATTGTACCCTCTGGCGACCTGTCTACGGTACTTGGAAACTTTGCTAGATCTGGAACCTGCCCAGAACGACTTGAATAGACAATCATTTTGCAGCAAGGTGTGATTTCCGATATTGCGTCGGGTAGAGCACCCTCAAATGCATCAAGATGCATTTTGGAAACTGACATATCAGAGGCTCGTTCTAACATCTCCAAGGTTCCCTGAATCCGCGGATTGATTTCCAGGAACCAAATCTTCCCATCGTAATCTACTACATAATCAATCCCGTTTGAACCTAGAAGCCCTAATGAGTCAATGATTTCCTCTGAAATTGATTCAAGCTTATCCATAATTCTAACATCAACCAATGACGGATAGTAATTTCCACAGTAAACGAAATCGCAATTTCGACCTGCCGTAGGCATACCTATCAACTGTCCCTGAATTGACAAAGTTTTCGAGATGGTCCCAGTTCCCAGAACACTTGCACTTGCATCGAATCCTGAAATTAATTGCTGAAGAAACATCGTACGCGGTTCCTTGTGTTTAGAAAAAATGTCATCTAGCTGTTCTTTGTTTGTAACTACTCTTATTCCACTTCCGCCACCTGAAGTTAAAGATCGGATCACAAACGGATATCCAACGATTTCTCCAAAGTTAGTAGCGCTGTTTGCTGATTTAGCCAACTTTGTGATGGGTTTTTCAATTCCTACATCGGATACAATCTTACGGAGAAATTTCTTATATCTTGCCTGAACCATTTGTGTAGTTGAATTTCCTGCTACCTTCCACTGCTTCCGAATTGGCTCTAGTGTTGCAGGTGTGTCATCAAAACCGCTTCCTATCACGATATAATCAAATTCAATTTCTGAGAAGTGTTCTAGCATGTTCGCAACCAGACTCACAGGAACAGGTTTTTCCAGTGTTTCCCTTTGGCGAGAACCTGGTTTTGGGTCTAACACAGCAACCCATTCATCACAACAAGCTGAGAGATCATCGTCACCCCAATAATCTGAAACATAAACCGTTGTCTTTAGTTTCTTTATTGAACAAGCTAGGGGCCTAGCATTGAATCCGATAACCCCTATGGTTTTTCCTTTGTGAGAAGAAGCTGACGAGTTCATTGACAATCTCAGGGAAGGCATCCTCATAAATCAACTTGTATTCTGAACCATCTACCAAGTGTATGTTTATCCTACATATTATTATTAACAAGCTAGAGCAATTTTAATTCGGAATTGTGATTGCTACACTGCAGGTCAAAATTCCTATGAAACCAATTCTGGAGTTATCAAGATGAGTTTAAGCAAATCACGTGCTAGGCAATTCAAAACAGTCTTGATTGGGGACTCTGGAGTAGGCAAAACCAGTATTCGACGGCAGTACATGGGCCAGTCTTTTTCTTCCAGTCACATCGCAACTCTTGGAGTAGATTTTGCCCAAAAAAATGTGATGCATGAAGAAGACTCTGTACGACTGATAATTTGGGATTTGGCCGGTCAGCATACCTACGAAAGCGTAAGGAAGCTTTACTATCAAGGATGCCACTCTATTATTTTCGTTTATTCTGTACTGGACAGATTATCATTTCAGCATTCAGCAGGTTGGTTTTTGGAAATTAAGAAATACATGAAGAATCTTCCGCCTATTGCAATACTTGGAAATAAGTTAGATCTTCGCACTCCGGAAACGGACAAAGAAGGAGTACCGGTAGAGGAAGGAGATACATTTGCCAAACGATTTTCGGAAAAACTGAAAGTTCCTGTGACATTCCATGAAACTTCTGCTTTGACAGGGGAAAACGTAGATGAAGTGTTTGATGCGCTAATAACTCAAATGTTCAAAGCTAATCCAGTTTAGTAAATTTACTTCTTTTCTTAATCTGGAAAAAAAAGAATCATGCCCGGCCTTTGTGACCGGACATTTTCAATACATGTTATTGTTTCTTCTTGAAGACAAGCAAAACTACAACGACTACAAGAATAGCACCTATCACTCCAATAATGATTAACAAAGCTGTGATATCAGCTTCAGGGAGTGTCGGAGTTGTTGTAGGTGAGGTTGTAGGAGTTGTGCTAGTCGGAGCTGCATTTTCTACATTCACAATATGAGTGCTTTGTCCAATATTCCCAGCCTCATCGAGGACCGTTACAAGAATGGTATGTGTACCGTCTACGAACGCCGTAGTATTCCAGCTATAGCTCCATGGACTATCTGTATTATTAGCAACAATTACTCCATCTATCGATATATTCAAGCTCGCGATGCCGCTACCAGATTCTATTACTGATACTTCAATTTGAACAGTTCCACTTACCGTAGACCCGTTACTGGGAGCATCAATAGTGACGGAAGGAGCTGTTGTATCACTAACAGTGTATTCGAAATACTCGGTCCCATCTAGTGCTGTTGTTGTTCTACCGAAGGTATCATTCGCAGTTACAAAATACTCCACATGGGTAGTCCACACCTGATCCGGAATGGTTGCATCGAACGTATCTCCAGAATGAAGAACCATAGTCGTGTTAACCCAGCTTCCAGAATCTATTCGGTAGTGTAACAAAGTTGAATTCAACGATGGATCCGTTATGTTAGCTGAAATTACTACCGCATCGCCGACTTCAGGTACTGCAACTGATTGCGTAACATCTGAAATTTCAGGTGCACGTTCGTCTTTGTATAGGTACATATCATCTACAAATACTGTCAAACTGCTATCCGGAGCAGCGCTTGCCACTAATTCAAATGTAGTTATTGTAGTGTTTGGTTCTACTCCGAATTTTTCTTGGTAATCATCGAAAAGACTTCTCTTTAGATTAAACCAAGGACCTTTAGAGTTTGCTTCAGGAACGATATAGAATTCTTCGTCCACCCAATCCAAGACATCAACTGCACTACCATTTGCGAGAACGTAAGAGATAGTGTGACTGTCAAAGTAGACATTCACATATAGAATATCTTCAGAGGTTTCGTTGAATTTGTATAGATACCAATTTAGGTCAAGAATCATCTCTGTGGAAGTGTTCAAAGGAATCGTACCAATATCCAGTGTAATGTATTCACTCTGACCATCTACAATAGTCAAATTTCCAGCTTTAGTCCCAGTCCGTGCAAAGTTAATCACATTGAAGTAAGATTCTGGCTCGTAGTCATATCCAAATCCATAGACTGGCATTCCTGAGTCAAGTTGGTCTTCAAAACCCATAAGATTCAATGTTGCAGATTCATAGCTCACATCATCAACTAGAACAGTTAACTGTGAATCGATGCTTTTCGCATATGTGTAATATTTGATTCTTTCAACATAGAAATCATCTTGTGTTCGGTTTGCGTTCTGATCATCCCAAATGCTTTGATTGAAATAATTCCACTGTCCTGTAGTATTAAAATCATCAGCGAGGATAACCACATCTCCGGGATAACCCAGACCCAATGCAGTAATATTACCTGCCCCAAGAACATAATAGATAGTCCATTCGTCGTCACTCGAATTTGAGCATTGAACTTCAACATACGAATAAGTAGAAACCGAGGAGTTTTGCCATTCTTCAATCCGCCAATCGAAACTTAGTTGACCTTTATTTTGAACAGCTGACCTTCTGTAAATATTTGATTGGTATGATGCGTAGCTCGTGTTTCCATTTGAAAGAACCGTTGAGTTGATACTATACTCACCTCCAACTCGCATGTTGCTCTTTGAGATATCCCCGGGATCTCTGTTAGTGCTGGTTACCCAATATGAGCCACCAGTTCCGCCTAATTCGAAATCACCAAATTGAATGGGCCCTCCAATTTTAACGTCAGTCCCATTGAGTAACCAGAAATCATCAACAAAGGTGCGCGAATAATCTGCTGAATAGCTTCGCAAATTGAAATACAATGTAGTATATTCAGTAGGAAGTTGACTAAATGCTTCAGAATAATCACTAGTAAGATTTCTACTGAATGTATTCCAAGTTTTAGTAGGACCGTCAATAAAGTAGTAGGCGATGGATGAACTATTCGTCAATGTCCGAGTGCTTCCTAAATAATAATGTAGATACTTGGATCCCAATTTTATTTCTAAGTTGAAATAATCACAATCGTCTGGAGATGGGAGTGCATCAATATACCAATCAAAAGTAAGAGTTGTATTCAGAGGATTGTACCAAGTTGATTGGGATTGCTGATTGAATCTACTCGATGCTGGGTGATCCGCATCCATTGCACGAACTTGCATACCCATGGATTTACTACCTTGGTTTACGGGCCAAGGTGAACTGGCCCACCAGCTGTAGCTTTCCAATGATCTATCAGTCGTTAATGAATATGGATTGTGATCCTGGTTCCAGACTTCAAATCCTCCATTTGGAAATCTATTCGATTCCCATTCCACATTATCTAGGTCTATTTCTGCAGCGGCATAACCTGAAATTTCAGTGGGATTTCTCAACATATCATCGCTTTGCTTTAATGTTGTCTGGGGAAACATAGAGAAAAGTACGATAAACTGAGTCACTAATATTGCGACAAGAATAATCGAAGTTAGTTTGTAATTCATCATTAATTACCTCAAAGGATTAAGGGGTGTTCTATTGCCAAAAACAGATTTCTACTCTTAATTTAGTTTCGTTTTCAAAGATTGATTATAATCTATTCCCAAATGGTTCCCCTTAGATTTAAGAGTCGAATATTCTTATTCACAAACATGGGAAAATCGAGCGTGTTTCAATACACAGGCAAACCTTATTTTCCCGTCAACATTGTAGTGAACATTGCTTGGCCGAAGAGGGATAATTATGTCAAAGAAAAAGCTCACTGATGCAGAAAAAGACGAAATGCAAAAGGCATTCAAAGATGCAGCATTAACAGAAGCAGACATAATGCGAATGGCAATAGGAGAAGATGAATCTGGTGCAGTTGTTGCACCTGTCGAAACGCAAGAAGATTTAGTCCATGCGGCCGCATCTGCTTTGGAATTCGTTGAAGGTTTGGCAACACCATCGCCACGTCCGGATGTAGTTGGTGGGGATGTTGCAGTAGCTGGATTCGATGCGTTACTAAAGAAACTGGAAACTCTTAGAGGGGATATTGCAGCTTTACAGCGTGGTGTAGTGGGAGTTTTTGCAGCTCAATTGTTAGCATTTAGAGGTAAAGTAGTCGATTTGAAATCCCGTATCTCTGAAGAAATGGTGTCTAAATTACGTATGCAATTTTTCAAGACATTTATCGAAGCAACATTTGTCGACATAGTTGATCAAGAATTCTCGGCATTAGAGAAAGACTTGGTTGATAAAATCGTAGAACAAACTCAAGCACGATTTAAGGAATTCGCTGCAAAAGTTAGAGAATCTGAAATGGATTTGAGATCCACAATTGTAACGCAACAAGATATTGTAAGGTCATTCATGGAAAGTCTTGAAGACGATTCTGCTTCAACCTCAGCAGACTTGGCCGAAACAACTCAAGAAATCACAAAATTGGAATCTACAATAAGGGAACTACAAACTCTAGTGGACACCTCCAAAACTGATAGTGTCGCTGCTGATGAGTTGAACAGACGCATTACAGACCTTGAAACAGAAATTTCTGCGTTGAGAGAAGATTTGTTCAAAAAGGATGCACGGGTTGAAACAAGAACGAAAGAACGTGATGAAGCAGTCAAAGAAATTGAAGAACTCAGAATGAAAGTTGCTGAATCCAAAACAGAGCTAGAAGTCTACAAAGAGGAAGCCGCTATAAGCGAAACAACCGGTAAGGTTGATGAAGCCGAGGTCCAAGCTCTTGAATCAAAGGTTGATCTTCTTGAGAAGACAATAGCAGAAAAACGTGAAGCGGTTACAAATCAAGCTTCTAAAATAAGTGAAATTGAGGCTCAATTGGAAGATACTCAGAAGGAAAAAGCAATTGCTGAAGTACGCGCGTCCAAACACATTGAAGAACTTGAAGCCATACAGGGAAAACTTGGTGAAGTGACAACGTTAGAATCAAAGGTCTATGATCTTGAAGGGGAAGTAAAAGAAGCAGAAAAGAAAGAAACTATTCTTCAAATGCAAAAGGAGGCCTTCGAAAAGGCAACTAGGTTAATGGAAAAGGAACGCGACTTAGCACTCGAAGCAAGAGACCTCGCTAACGAACGAACTGAACGATACATCAAAGTTCTAGGATTAGAGGCAGATACAAAGGTTTTGCTGCTGGTAGATGAAGTGGGTTCAATGACTTTCAAAGCTCTCGGAAAATCTCTGGGAATTCCTACAGGACTGGCGACCAAACATGCACGAGAATTAGCTAAACTTGGTGTTTTGAAAGTTACAGATGATTCAGCCATCTCTACTTTGAAGGATGTAGAGATTGAAGAAGGAGAAGTAAAATTAGATTAGGTATTGCATTCAGAAAGCAATTGACCGATCTCCATTCCCAAATGAATCTACTAATTCGGACCAATAATTACTTACCTTTCCTAGTGAGCTAGCAAAATCTTTTGTGATACGATATTCACCCATTCGTTTTTCTACAAGACCGACGTCTCGAAGTTTTCGAATTACCTTAACATATAATCCACGACTTGAATATACAAAACGTTCCCAGTCTGAGTCTGGAACAACGCCATCCGATTGGATGATTTCATTGAGTATTTTTGCGGCTTGTTCGACCTGCATTTCTGTAAAGAATACATATCTCAATAGATGACGCGGACTGATTAGCGAAGGTCGCCGTACCATATCTATTTTTGTCATATCCAGTACCTGATTATGACCAACACTCGAATGAATATCAGACCAAGTATTACGATTGACTTCTGAATCCTTTGACCAATAGTAACGGAATCGCAACTGCAACAAATGCAAGAATGCTAATTACAGTTTGAAAAGCCGCTGTTCCGGTTCCTAAATACCATAGTGCTACTCCGGTTCCGATAGTTGCCAAGAATGGTAACAAATTGATAGGCGTTCTCAACCTTCCCATTGCTGTAATCATCAGAAACAACCCGTATGCTAGACCTGCGAATGCAAGAGCTAATGCGAACATAACTGCAAGGAATTCAAACAATCCGTATAGAACCCAACCAGCTGCAGGTGCAAAATACGCAACAACTAACCAAACAATATCGAATAAGATTATGAATTTTAGTCCAGGCATTGCATTAGTAATGTCGACATCTGATGGTGCATTGCTAAACATTATCGTCATTGCCAAGAAAGCAATAATCCAAAAGACAGGGTTGATTACTGTCAATCCCGCGAATGTGTAGAAGAAATCGTAGACGAATGTACCTATCAACCCAAGTGGATAATTAGGATCTGCAAGTAGAACTGCATTGCTTTTCATTTGAATTAGATTCTCCAGCAGTTCCAAAGCTTGACCACCAAGGCCTGGAGTTGATGGAACCAGATATGTCACACCAAGTGCGAAGAAAATCAATAACACTAATGAAACAGCAACTGGTGCAAGATTAATTATTGTTCTTTTTAGAACGCTTGTTGGATTCATGTATTTTACATAACCTAAAACAACTCTGTCTTCTTCAACAGACACATTGATTGGTTTGAATTCTACAATTTCCGTTCTTGTGAAAATACATCCTAAAGCATGAGACGTTTCATGAAGGGCCACACCAGGACGCACCAACATATACCATGCCTTTGACCCTGGTCGCCTGGTTACGTTAAGCGCTCTATGTGAAAGCCGCTCAAGGAGCCAACCCAATCCCCATACGATGAAGAATAACCCAAAAGCAATCAAAACTACCATAAAATATGCATTCATTTTATCTCCTCCACTGCACTCGAAAACGCGATTACATTAATCAAGACCCAACTCGCGACGTTTCTCCTCTTCTACTCTATCGACTTCACGAGATTTGATCTCATCCATTTCTTTTTCCTTTTTCCGTTTAGCTTTTTCTACTTGCTTTTCCTTATCTTTATCTAACTCACGGATTCTCTTTTCTCGAGTTTTTTCAGCACCTTTCACCCGTTTGCGAATCTTCTCTAGTTTCTTCTTGGATTCTGAAACTTTCTTTTCCTTGTTTCCATCGGCTTTCTTATACGCCTTATCAGCTACTTTCCAATCTTCTTCTACCTCTCGATATCTACGTCTTAAGGATTCGAAGGTTTCCTTCTTGGATTTTGCTTCTGCTAGGAGTCTTGAGATTTCTCCGTCTAGGCGCGCTCCGATTCCACTTAATTCAGATTCTGCTTTCTGAAGGTCTTCCTTGAATTTGATCAAGTCCGAATCGATTCTTCTAATTTTCTTATCTTTAAGATACTCAGGATCAATCATAGCAATCGAGTAAAACGAATACATCTACGTATTTCACTTTTGCCTATTATTTTTCGCGCTTTATTATTGGAAGAAAAAACGAAATGGAAGTAGTTTCACTCAGAATTCAATGCTAAGTGAATTGCCTGAGCAATGTCCTTTGGGCTTGCTCCAATTAAAGTAGCCTTTGACTGTTCTAGTACATCTTCAATTAGGTCTGTAAATATGTCTTCTTCAAGGCGCGCACCAATTAAAGCGTGTTCAATTATTTCCAGTGTGTCTTCAGGGTGGAGAAAGAAATCTCCAAAAATTTGAATGGATGCAATTAGATCGTCTGCAAGCTCAAGTTGTA
>Ga0114923_10000963_pt1 | contig 20384 bp, 32 predicted proteins | sample SumtaG_FD_89578 | JGI IMG/M metagenome (GOLD analysis project Ga0114923, IMG submission 89578) | Deep subsurface microbial communities from Indian Ocean to uncover new lineages of life (NeLLi) - Sumatra_00157 metaG | ecosystem: Environmental > Aquatic > Marine > Oceanic > Sediment | place: near...
AGCAGGGTACATTTTAGCGACTACTTATGCGACACCTGAAAGCGGAGGTTGGAATCGAACCAACACTGGACAGGGTCAGAGCCTGTTGCACTGCCGTTATGCTACCCCGCTATGGGTCACTGGGGCACCGCCGTAGCGATGACTCCCCAGCATGTCCGGGTCGTGTTTTGATGCAATCTCCAGCGACAACCGGGTGACCTGGGCCTCGGGGACTACGGCAACCGCTATACTTTCAGCACCAGGCCAAAGCCTATCGCTTAATCGCTAGTACGGATGCCGGTCCCGTTGGCTTCGCCCTCGTTCGTAGCACGAGAAATCGGACGCTACTCCCTTTCTGAGGTGTCTACGCCTCGTACACAGTTTCACTTAGACATGCCGTTTCTTCGGCTTCTACTAATGGGCGATAGGTGCGGTAGGATTCGAACCCACATGAGTCGCTAATAAGGCGAACATCCTTGCCATTTGGATGACGCACCTAATGTGCAGGGCACTTCGTCAATGGTCTTGCGACATTCGGAGGATGGCCCTGCTCTTGCGAAGGGGACGCTTTACCGGCTAAGCTACAAGATATTCGCGTAATGGATTGACTAGGAATTACACTTCCACTAGCTTCAGCACCACCGCTCGTTGCATCGTCACCCGAAGGTTCAGCTAAGAGCAAAATGGCTCCACTAGCATGGCCACCCGCAATCGTCACCGTTGCGAACGTTTCCTGGTGGGACTCGAACCCACGATCTTCCCCAAGTAGCTGGTGATGGAATTGAACCACCGTAGTACGCTTATCGGGCGTAGGTTCTGCCATTGAACTAACCAGCTATAATATCAAAGGACACTGAAAGCTTGACCTTTCGGCAATAGAGATATGGTCCTTTTAGGCGCTATTCGTGCGTCCGAGAACATGCCCTGCGGAGGTCTTGCAACAGCCCTCATATGGTCCTCTCCAAGGGCACGACGCTTACGGTCTTTCGACAGTATAATGCTGGCCCTTTCTGACGCTTATGGTTCGCCTGGGACACCGCTTGCAGGGTCTTACGACAGTAGAGGATTGGTCCCATCTTGGCGCAGTAGTCGGTAGTGGAGTCGAACCACCTTTATACTTGCTTGTAAAACAAGCGCATCTCCGTTCTGCCAACCGACTATCCGTATTGTGACCCTTTCAGGTCATGTTTGAGTCGATGAACGAATTTTTGCCATGGCCACAATCTATTCACATAATAATAGACAGTGTCATTTCTGAAGAATCCGTGGTGCTTCATCAATCGTTCGTCGCAAGCACCAAGAAAGAATGTTTCCCAAGGCTCGTCCATCTGATTTACATCATAATAGATGTAAATATCGGAATAATATTTCCCATCAAACGGAATGCTAACCAATGATTTGTCATCACGGCGGTCAGCGATAATCTTGACCTGGAACACATTCGTGTTACCCTCGACCAGAATATCTTCTGACATTGGCGCAGGGCATTTTATACCCGAGTCTTCCAGCGCATTACGAAAAGCCCAACTTGCGACGAAGCGTCGAAGATACGGTTTATAGTCCCCCACGCCATCTTTTTCGGCATGATTCTCCGCGTGATCGCAAGATACTTTCCATTGTGCTGCTGTTACCATGAATCCTCCTGAATGGACAAGGTGGGGGTCGAACCCACGCCTAACAGTTTGCAGGACTGTCGCTCTCCCATTAAGCTACTCGCCCAATTAATCAAATCTCCAATAGGAGTAAAAAAACCCAATCCCTACACCCGCGAGAAACGAAATAGCCGCAGAACCATCGGAAACACCAAACACCTGCGTCAGAAACTCTGTAATCCATACCCAAAATACTGCCCAACACAAACCCATTAAGACATGTAATGGCCTGACAGTTTTTTCGAACATGCTATCCCTCTAGAGTACCTACGCGGGGGAATCGAACCACCCAGCATACTTCCTGTCCTTTCGGCACCAGAACGCAGTGTACAAGACAGCATATAGCCCCGGTAGGATTCGAACCTACACTGTACTGGGTTTGAGCCAGGTCCCTCTGCCCGTTGGGGTACGAGGCCATTAATTCGCGCACGTACCAGCTACACAAGAGTCACACTGGATGGCCATGCGATTATATCTATTGTTTGCCAAATACGCCCTGGCTTCACCTCTTGTTAGGTTGAAAACAATACGATTCGTGTCATCACTATCCCATACACACCAATTTTCCATTACGGCTTCAACGGTGGAATGATCAAATGGTGGAATGCCCATTTCATCCATCGTGCGTATCAAATGGTAATTGTAACTCATAATAGTCCCGGTTGGATTCGAACCAACATCACCCTGGGTTTAAGCCAGGTCCCTCTGCCCATTGGGGTACGAGACCATATAGGGGTGAGAGGATTCGAACCTCCACTGAACTGGGTCTAAGCCAGCTCTCTCTGCCGTTGGAGTACACCCCCATTACATCAGGGTGTAGAGAATCGAACTCTATCCGCCTGCTTCCAAAGCAGCCATGCCACCTTTACACCACACCCTGTTATTCGGTTTTGGTTCCCCGAGATCGGGGGCAGGTAATGGTTCTAACATGACCTAATTCTCCTAAAGCAATTTGCGAGCAACTCTCTATGGGTCTTGCGACAATTCGGAGCTGGCCCACTCTCGGCGCTTATCGTGGGTAGCGGACATCTTCTCGGAGGCCAACTGACAACCTTAACATGTCCAACTGACAACCTAAGTATAACCAACTGACAACTTCAGCGTGGTCCGCTCGGCGCATTTGGAGCACAGGGCTGGAGTCCAACCAGCTATGCCGTGGGTTGCAACCACGAGCTTGGGCGTTTAGCTTCCTGTGCGTTACTTGTTTGGAGCCCCTGGCCTAGATTCGAACTGACTCCTGCTGATTACAAAACAGCGATGCTGCCATTAACACCACAGGGGCTTTGATACCCCCGGCAGGAATCGAACCTGCTTATGACTGTTTAGAAGACAGTTGCCTTGTCCAGTTGGCTACGGAGGCGTAGATCGACATTGCTCACCAAACTGGTGAGTCCACAAATTGTGGTTGTCGTTCTCCTACGCATCGTTGTCTCCTTGGGACAGTCAGAGGAAGTCTTTCGACAATTGTTATAAGGTCCCATCTTGGCGCTACATTCCCGGCAGGACTCGAACCTGCATGATCCGTGGTTCGTAGCCACGTGCTTGTCCTTTAAGCTACGGGAACACTGAGGGTCGTTAACCCCCCGACTTTGTTAAGAATGTTTCCATTCCATCGCGCATGATTAATCTCCTTTTAAAGGTGGCTTGCAATCCTTGCTTAGTGTGTATCTGGAGATTATACACCATTATTTCTTTTTCGTCAATGGCTGGCGCTTAATTAATTTCACTTTGTCAACATGGGACAGTGCATTGTACTCGTTACCACAGTCCTGGCTACAGAAATACAATGGCCCATAAGCCGAGCCCCCTCCTTCAGCATTCACCCGACTCCCATACGTCCTATGCGTTATCGGTTCACTTGAATGACAATTCATGCACGACATTTGCTTGTTCCTTATAGCCCCGGAGGGAATTGAACCCACGTCACATGGTTGAAAGCCATGTTGCTTACCATTAGCATACGGGGCCATGGGGTCACGGCAGTAGCCATACGGTACCTAGAATTAAACCACCCACGATAATACCTAAAGCCAAAGCAATGGCAACGCTTTCGACTACATGTTTAATCTTGTTTTTAGGTGTCACGAGTAATCATCCTAGCACGTTTCGAACTCATCATCTTACGGAAAGCATCCCGTACTAATGGTAACCAGCCTCTGCCTCGATCAAAATCCCTGAGTATAAATGCCTCACGGCCTTGATCAGTGGTCAAATCAATGCCATAGTCTGCCGTGTCATCCGATCTCGTCCCCAGGTTCGCTATCGTCATCACTCCCAGTGTCTTCTTCTCGATCTCCAGGCCGTGTGGCACTATCTCCACTGTTATGCGTAACACCGTAGATGCCTCCTCCAAGCACTCCTGATTCGCTGTATCTGTCTTGTGCCCCTGCAAGCCATTCTCGAAATACTGCTCTGATTTCCGGTTGAATGTCCTCCAATTCCGCATCCGTGAACTCAGGATCACTCCGCATTTCATAGCTATGTGTCCTCACCCCATCATAGCACTGTACTGTACAGGGCTCATTCATCAATGGAGGATTCAAGCTAAATTTCACCGTGGTGCTCTCCATTCTCACCTGCAAGTGTCCGTAGCTGAAAGGAAGCAATCTCAGAAAGGGGGACGAATATGGGACCTCCACTATAGGCAACTCCGTCTGGTGCCCGTTGACCGAGTAATTTAACCCATTCATGATCTTCGTCCCAGCCTAGAAATTTATACCACTGCCAATCATTTTTCTCATCATACCACTCGACGATAACCGACTCTTCGAAAAGTTCTTGTGCGAAGATGTTCAACGTTCCCTCCCCTCCTAGCCTGCATCTTCAGGTCAGCAGACATAACAGCACCCGTGTGACGGTCATGGACGCTCTGACTTAGGCGATTTAAACCATAGACACGATTCTCGATGTAATTCAACTTGCGTAGCCCATGCCCCATACCAAATGTCAATTCCCAACCAAGCGCCTTCATTGCCATGCAGTCCGCGAAATCCTCATACGGAGACTTGGACGCATACTCGCGGGTAAACCATGAGTCTTTGTGAAACACCCATTCCGAAGGTGTGTGATCCCAACCAGGCCGTGTCTCAAAATATCGCCCAAAATAAGGTGGCATATCTGGATGTTCACCATAAGGCCAGTTGGCCCATCCTGATATTTTGAACCATTCAGGAGTTTGGTCCAGTCCAGTCTTCTCGCCAATGGCATGCGCCATTTCATGTATCGTTGTGTGCAACGCACGAGAAACAATCCTACCAGTCTTAGGCTCAAAGTTTCCCATGTCATCAATTAATGGAATATCGTCAGAAGTTATCCCATCAAATAATCGATAATTCAAACGCAGCCTACCACTCAGGGAATTGAACTCACCATTATGTGCGCCCAGGTCTGCCATTTCAATAGATGTAATTGCATCATATAGGTGCTTCTTGGGCAACCGAGCATAAGCACAAATGATTACCGCACGACACCGCGCATCAAGGGTTAGCATTATTCGCTCTTTCGATCAGATCGTTCAAGTTCTGTTGGATCGAGGCTCCCGGTATCCCTGACCTGTTCTCTATGTTGAACACTGGAGTCAGAAAGCAAAGACAATTTACATGTGCCGGAAACGGTGCATAGCCAAGGTAGTACACACCAGGTCCCAGGCCCATGTCCTCCGTACTCAGTACATCGCACATGTCTGGTTTCGTGTGGCCTGCGCTCAGATTCCATCTTACTCCCCTTGGGCCTCCTGCGAACTCTCGACCAATAAATTGTGACCAAAAGAGTGTGGCTCCTTGAAACACCCTATTGCTAAAGTTACGAGTTAAGTCTACCAAATTATTGCGTAAACGGGTGGCCCGTGTGTGTAATCCAGCCTGTAAGGACATTCGCCAACCAGAATCTAATGCGTTGCGAAGACCAGCAACCAACCTAGTAGGAATTGCTTCACCAGGATGGTTGAGAGCCCACTTCCGAATTACCCTGGTCGCACGATCAAAATTGGTTCTCGCAGTAGCACTATCTCCCATTGCTAATCCTGCGCCTTCAATCTGACGCATGACTCGTTTCAACGCATCACGATCTATCGGAGCCTCTAATTTCGAAATCCAGCTCTCAGCCTCCGACACTGATCGGCTAATTCTATTAAACTGACCATTAACTGCGCTACGAAAACCCTGAAAATGACGAGATGCTCTTTCGTGAAACGTTCTACCCCACTGATCCGGCAATGTGGCTGTTCGTGCTAACACATCATCCTGATACGCTGCTGCTAACGCATTTAAGCGCCCCTGCCAATTGCCCTCTACTTGGTTGTGGAGCATTGATCGACTAAATGCAAGCTGAGAGCGCGTGACAGCCTCGTGAGTTGATGTTGAGATCAGAGCATCTACTGCCTCACTAAATTGCCCTTCTTGCACTGAGAGGCCCTGGAAGGCTCTCCAGCGGCCATGTTTGGTAAAGTTCTCAAACAAAGCGAGAGCTGCTGCAATACTGAGAACACTGAGTCCTGCTTCCGCCCCCTTTTTTGCAGCCTCATCCGATTTTTTAGAACCGTCTTTCTGAGGATCACCATATCCATTGTCCTGGGTCGAGTTCGGCATCTGGTGGTTTTACCTCCGGTACAAATCCTGCGATTTCGCAAGCACCGATAAAGACCAAGTAAGGGTATTTAGAACCGGACTGATAAGTCGGACCTGGGAGAGCGACAAACCCAGCAGAAGTATAAGGCTTATAACGTATAGCCCACTCTTCCCTAAGCCCTTGAACACGAAGTTCCCCTGAGTGTCGAGCAAAACCGAGCAACCATGGTAAAGTCGTGCGACCAGAAGGTATATAAGCAATATATACCACACCAGGCCGATCAAGCTTAAAGCTAAGGAAGTTTTGAGAACTATTGCAGCCATAGGCCAACTCCGACTGAATAAATTTCATTCCTTCAAAGCCGTTAGGATACTTCTCGAACTTCCACGTTTCACCTCGGTACACATTTACATTGCTGTGTACCGAGAGCATGGTATGGTAAGGCTTAATGTCCGTTACAGTGGGTACCGGAGCCGGTGGCATCTAAGTCCCTTCCTGTCAGAATCCGAAGCGCATGGGAGAGATGAGGGCTCGTAACATGGCACTCTGTGCCAACAGTTTTAAAGCTCACATGCCACTCATTGTGCTTCATCTCAATATGGACCGCTTTACCAAGATGTCTACCAATATACTCCAAACTTTTCACAATGTCAATGCAATCATCTGCATATTTCCCAATGTCCGCAAGTAATTGCTGAACCGGGTTATCTGACATAGGTGAGTTTTACCTCCGTTTGGAAATTACCCCAATGGTCAATCGCCATTGCTTCCAGGGCATGATTGCTAAACTGGGCACGATCTCCAACAATGATATCGGGTCTTCCCAAGATAATAAACTTGTAATTTATTTCTTGCAAAACCCCCTGCAAATAACGAGGATAACCATCGCTCTCTGGCTGCAGTGAGCCAACAATGATATTATGACTCGCAAAGGACAATATGGTTTGCCCGACATCATCATTCGAAACGGTAGCACGATAAAACGTCAGTGCCTCAAACTCAGAATCCTCTGTGCATAGAAAGATTCCAGCGCAATCGAAGCTATCCAACGCAAAGATGCTGCCCATTAGAATAGGCTCCTCAGAATATAAGGTTCAAGCAAATCATAAGCCTGCGGTGTCACGAAACCACTCTCGCGGAATCGACGATGAACCTTTCCAACCTGGAACATGTATCGGTCAGACACACCCTTGGCACATATTGTATTGATGATCTCAGCCATCGCTGCCTTGACGCGGTCTGGTATTTGGTTAAACCCAGCCTGATACTTGATCTGAATCTGAGTGTAGTTGATAAGAAAGAATCCCGTAGGGAGCCAACACTCGCCTGTAGGCGGGTAGAACTCGATATTCTCCACATTGATATCCGTAAAACGCGGAGGACTACCGAACACAGCTACAGCGGCCAGATAATCGTAATTGATCTGGTTTAGTGCTCTCCGATCTCTACGTCCATACGAATAACGACCAGCGGCAGCAACGATCTTAATCACAGGCGTAGCCTGTAAAATCACCTGCTGTCTGTCGGATGGAATTTCAAGTCTCTCGTCATACTCTTCTATCCACAAGCTGGGTCGATTACATGTAGTGTTAATCAGACTCTGGGCGAATCTGACCTGACCGGGCTGTACTTGCATGCTGAAAAGTTGACGTACTTCATCCACGCTCATATAGAGCTGTGGCTCATCCGGTACCGCTGTATTGGCGAATACCCCAGGATGTCCAAATTGACGTAATCCAATTTCTGCCATATGATTCTCCTAAGTCCACTAGGCAAATGTCGTAAGACCCAAATGGCTTTTGACTACCAGTGCCAAACAGAAAAGGGGGTCCCCTCGGGAACCCCCTTTTCGATCTATGTTAACACGCGCCTGCCGCTAACGGTTCCATTCCGTTCCGACGTATGCCGCGTGGGATGTCAATCGTCATCATCCCCATAAGGTCGAGTGGTGCTGCAATGTCCAAGGTCTTTGAATCGTTGGTAGACTTGTTCGTCCACATTTCTCGCCACGCCGTTGCGAAACTCCATAACATAGAGCTTCCCAGGCTTGCCATCAGTCTCGATAGGACCGTCTCCGGCGTATGATCTGTGATGACGAGATTTTGCTACGAGTTCGGGTGGTTGAAGATAAGCTTTCGCTGGCATAATGCCTCCTAAGTTCACTTGAAAAAATTGGACTTAAAACAACATCATGGCATCAGTCCACCTGCCATACCGCGACTTGAGCAGAAAGCGCCGAAGCAGTTGATACCGCCAAGAGAACGATTTGTTGGATTCGTCCAGCAGTATTTTCAACAGCAATCTGAGTCGCGTTCTGACCAATCTTCATCATGACGTTGGGATTAGGCACAAGAGCCGAGTTCCCATAGGCTTCATCATTTGAGTTCAGGAATTGAGCGATAGGAACACAATTACTTGCTCCTACTGCATCGGTCCAGCAAGACCTAAACTGTATATGCAACGCAGTGTCAGTTGTTGAGTGAACCACGTTCACAACCAACTTTCCACCACGTAAGTGTCGATCCCCAGACGATGTCGTAAGAGCGACTGCGACGGAGAATCCACTTGTCGAAGCTGCCGGAATCGTCGGAGCTTCGACGTTGACGATTTGTCTCTGTCCCATGACCAAACCTCCTTATGCGCGGAAGTTGCTCAATGAGGAGATGACTGGAATTGACGGTGCCAAATAGCTTGTGGTCAAGGTCAAAGACGCACTATGTGCGCTTGCGTTGGAAATGTTTCCAGTATCCACCGCGTCAGCCAAGTTCGACATGATCCCGAGAACAGCCGAAGTGATCGCTGAAAGACCAGATTCCAACAGCACGATTGCCGAAACATTGGTCTTCGAGCTGGACTGCAAATCATTAATCGCGCTAATTGCTTGCTCGATCTTCCAACCAAGGTCTTCCTGCTTCGCTGAGCGATGCATGCGAGATAAATCTCGCGCACCAGCCAGCGTTGCACTGGTAGCCCAATTGTATACGATAGCCATTATCTACTCCTGTAGAACAGTCTTAATCAGTGACCGCCTCTACTGATGCTTCTACTACCTCTGGCGAAGATTCCATGATCTCCGGGATTAGGTAGTATTGGGGAATGATTGGTCTTAATACCTCAACATTACCAGCCACAATTTTTCGCATGTGGTCGATGGTGTTAGGTGCTATATCCCATGCATCCAGCAAGGCCGCAGCCTCTGAATATTGTTGTTGATGCTTGAATAACTGTGCCTTGATACGCACCAAAGCAGCCAGATGTTCTTCCGTGGTTAACTCCCCAGCATGACCAGGGAGATGTCCATTGGTTAGGAGTTGCGCGGCTGGAGCATAACTCTGACGAGACATCATTTGCACAATATCTCTGAGAGTAGTTTTGCTCCGATCCTGTGGGATCACATCCTGAACTCGATTCCAAGTAAGCCTTAAAAGGCGTAGAATACTGGCTGACTCGTCCAGTAAACTATCAGCAATTTCTTCGATGCGGGAAATTGAAAGTTCCTCGATCTCTTGCTGACTTGTTCCATCTGGTGGTGGTATCCGTGAGAGCAGCTCCACCATGTCAAACCGTCTGACTGCAAACGTTGAAAACGCCGCACCCAACTCTTGGAATTTCTGTTCCTTTTTTTTGATGCGCTCCAGGAGAACCTTGGCCTTGGCCTCACCCTCCTCACCGCGCTTCAACTCCTTTCGGCGGTTTCTCGCCAAACTCTTCACGCCTTTTGCCTGCTCAACAATCTTGGTAATATCGGCGCGTAACTTATTGAACGTCGTAGTCATCAAGTGCCACTTCACTCCGGGAGTGTAGCCCTTGTAAATCTTACGAAGCTTCGGTCTAAGGGGCTCAGTGCTCTCATCCCATTCCATTGCCTTAATGGTGTCGATCACATCGTCGATCTTGCTATCTTCGGCTCCCTCAATGTGAATCCCACCTTCAGTGCAATTGATGTACTGAGGCCCTTGATTGTTTTCCATAATCTGCTGGAACACGGTACGCATACTCAAGAAGCTGTGTCGTGTCCAACATGGATTCCCATAAATGTCATCAGCATTAACATGGGCCTCCATATTATCTTCTGGTGCTGTGTCCTGGGCTCTTGCTCCAATAGCATGATGCTCATTGAGCGGCATTGCCAGGTCCTGTCCCAACATAATAATCGGGTTGGCACCCATAACGATTGCAGCCAAAAAGCTCAGGTGGGCTACGGTCTGTACCTGCGCCGCAGGCATCTTAGGCTCCGTGAATGGCCTCATCCACTCCGTGGTGTCCGAGGAGTTCAGAGCTACAAACTTTGGCCCTGGCCATCTACGCACAGTTTCTGGATGAGTGCTGTGCAGATAGAGTAATGGTGTTGTGTTCCCAAGCGGTATATTCTGGAACTGGTCCGTGTAATTCAACCGCTGGAAATCGATTGTCGTAATCAGGTCTGGTTCGAACTGAAGACCCTGCAGAAGGGCATACACCGTGCCCACCGTGATAATCGCTACCCGATCTCGAATCCCCGCACTCATAAGTTTGTACAAGTTCTTGCGGAGAGATGGACCTGCTGCTAGGCAAAACGCTGGTTTGTCCTTCCATTTGTCCTTCAACTCGTTCATACCAGGATTCATCAAGAAATCTGGCATGTTACCAAAATCGTTATCACCAATGTGCTTACCAAACTGTCTCCAGGTAGCCAAGCCCACCGCGTGATATCTCATCATGTCCATCGACAGATGCATTAAATCGTCATAGACATTGCTGAAGTTAGCCTGTGTATATCCAGCTCGCATAGGAGCCGCAATGTGAAACTTCTCGTGACTGTTCAAAGACAGCCACCAGTTCTGAAGTGCAGGCTTTAAGTTGTCACCAATAAAGGTATCAACCCTCTGGTTGCTCAGCATCGGCTCCATGTCTACGCAATACATAGACGCTTTGTAACAGTTGGGGTCTACGTCGAAGATGGCCATGCGCTGATACGGACGTAGTTTCCTCGCAAATTCAACTGCGAAATATCCGTTGCCCATGCCAAGGAGTGAGTATATCTTGTGGTCCGGTGAGTACAGGGCCACCGCATCCTCACTACGTGAACCCTCAATATCTTTCAGCGACTCACCAACTGGGTCATTGGGATCGCACAGTGGTAACCACTGTCGGTTATTGATGTCCCAAATTTGTCCGATAATCTGACCGTTTGGCCCCGGAACTAATCTAATACCTGTAATAGGTAGTTGATCGAGGTTCTTTGCAAGGTCAGGATTCTTCTTGTCGATCAACTGCAAATTTTTCTGATACTGTTCTTCTGGTGTCATATCCCCTCCCCTGGAGACCGCAGACCCGCATCACCTCTAAACTCCACTGGGGAGGAAGAGAAGTACCGAGGTGATGCGAATCATGCTTTTGGATGCTTATGGCTGTTGCACCGTTCCAAGGATCGCGCTCATGTTGTATCCCTGGATTTCGCGCCAATCAGTAATAAGCATTTCGAGTGTTACGTCAGAGCCATCGGCATGGCTGTTGGGGACGTTAATCCATCCAACAGGAATTTCGCCAGCACTTGGTTTTGGAAGCGGAATCTGGTTATAGATCGCGCTCACACCACCAGTAGAAGCAGCCATGGAAGACGTAGCGAAGTCAGACCCATAAACGAACTGAAGAATGACTTCATCGATTTCGATTGAGCTGGCAACTGGCAGCACAAGACTGCTAAATGCCAACGTGCAGAGCACCTTCCGAGTTGTCAAGCTTGTTGTGGCCACGGCAGCGCACAAGATTGCAGACCCAGTGCTTGCAGCAGAAAGGGCAAAATGCCATCCCTGAAGCACCCCTGCCACGGTTGCGGACCCATACACACTTACCCCACCTTGGAAAGCGATTTCCCCGGTGGTTGAGTCGGACCCAAGGGCCATGACTGCGGAAGGTGTGTAAATGCAGTTGGTCTGCTTGTACATGAACTCTGCAAAAGTTCCCAAGAAAGCCGAAACCTGGTTCTGGTACGTAGTGTACGGAATGCCATCGATGGCACTCACTTGACCAGATACTTCAGCTAGCAAACGTTCTGTATTAACGTGTACCATAGTTTTTCACTCCTCCTAGCGAACCACAGTCACATCTGTGTGAGCGTAGGTAGTCAGTGAGGACTCGATGACATTCTGTGCCTGCGTTGCATTCGCTTTACCCTTGAAGACTGGTGCTCCAAACATAACAACGCTGTAGCGCGTAGCCAGATTACCTTCGAGACCAAGCACAAACACACGAGGCTCGGCAGTTGTGAGGTAGTGAAGTTCAACCAAAGACTCGGAAAGAATGACTGCACGATAGTCGGTCAGGCCGGTTTCCGTTGTGCTCTCGCCAGACGCACCGTTAGGCAACGACCAGTCGGGAACCAAAGGAATAAGACCAGCTTGAGTTGACAGTGCATTCACCACCAAGCCACCTGTCACATTGTTGACCACCATCGTCGGTATTTGACGATGATTTGTACGTTCTTCCTGGTCGATCAAGTCACCCAGGACTGGGTTCACATAGATCGCCGTAGGCTTCACGTCGAAGTCAGTTTGAGAGATCAATGATGCCACTTCAGACTTCAGGCCATCCACGATAGACGCGGAACTGGCGATGGTCGCAGTACGATTGATCTGAGTGAGTCCACCAACGTATTCCAACGTGGTCGGAGCAGAAACGTCACCGTCGCTACCGTTCCACAAAGCTTTGTCAGAAGTACGCAAAACACCTTCCACGGTGTCAGTGATGTCTTTGGCCACCAACATAGAGAATTGTCCCTGCTGTCTGGTAGCTTCAACGTCGAACAGCCCAAAGTTGATGCTTCCATAGAGAGCCTTCAAATGAATTGAACGCTCGCGTCTGGTAGGATCGTTTCCTGGGTTAAAACTCAGGCTTCGGACATTCTGGAACTCACCCGACACAATACGTGTCTGTTCAAAGTATCTGGAAGGCTGGCCAGTGGCCGGAACCTTGCGGATACGCTGACCAAGCACACCACGTCTACGCACGAGGTCGAGAATTTCGCTCTCGTACTTAGGCGTTTCAATCGCACCAGGTCCAAGAAAGTCAGCGGCAGCATTCATATCACCGAAATAAACCGGATTGTTGCTCATTGCTGCACATTCCTCTTCATGCCATCCTCCCCCAAGGCGGTTAAAACCTAATTAAGTTGGCCCTGCGCTTCCAAGCCATGCTTGATAGCGATGCGAGCACTTGGGTCAGTCACGCCAGCGTCCTTAAGGACACCGTCGATCTGTGCCACGGTGTACTGAGTGGTAGCTTCCAAGCCGTACTTGGAAAGCATATTCTCATATTCACCGCCAGCGGCAAGAGTCTTTCTCACAGGCTTGCCATCCTCGGCACGTCTGGACGCATCGTCAGTGGCAAGTTTCTTACCCTTGTTCTGAGTATCAGTCAGAAGTCCGGTCATTTTCTTGACACTGTCAGTGATAAGCTCAGTCGCGGCTTCGAGAGATTCGAGGCGAGCATCGGAGGCGCTCTTTTCGCTACCGGCGTTGTAAGACTCCATCTTTTTGACCAGACGTTTCAACATGGACATGTCTTGGTCTTCGTCTTCGTGCTCCATCATGCCAGGATCGCCACCGCCAGGTGCTGGAGGTCCACCACCAGGCTGGGGCATTCCACCACCAGGTCCTGAAGGTTGTTCCTGCATCATGGGGTCCATTCCCATCATCATGGATTTGCACATGGACATCATTTGCATAAGCATCGACTGCATGTCTCCGCCTCCGCCGTAGTCCATACCCATGGCCTTGATCGCTACGCAGCCTTCAGCTACGATATCAGCCTGGGCCTTGATCTTCGCCATATCGATTTTTGGCTTCTCGTCAGCAGCGGCCATTTTCTTCATGGCAGCAACGACTTCTTCCATCGTTCCGAGTTTTTCGATTCCCGCTGTGGCTTTTAAAGCCTTGAGAGCTGCCGCGACGAGTTTTTCCTCTTCGGTGGCGTAAACCGGGTCAGAACCGACTTCGTCTTTTGTCGGGTCTTTTTCATCGCCTTCAGCGTCGAAGTTGTCTTCGTCTTTCTTGAACTGGTTGTCCTTCAACTTCTCTTTGCGACGTTCGATATCCATCGCACGGTTGGGATCACCAGCATCCAGGTCAGCACCAGATGCAGCACTCACGGTCTCATCGACTTCACCCGCCGCAGCTAATTGAAGCTGAATGGTCTGAAGCTCATTGAGAAGCTTGGCCGCTTTCTGAGCTTTTGCTTGAACGGTCATAATCGTTTCCTTCTCTTTTTGATCGCCTTTCGCAGCAATCAAAGAAGTAGTCTCATATGCAGCCGAAGCTCGCTTAAGAATAGCTGCTCCGGTAAAAGTAAGATCATGTAACACCCAAACATCCTCTTCAGGATCTTCAACTGCCACATCTGCAATCTCAAAGCTCATCCCTATATCATCGCCACCGCTTTTGATCGCGCCGATCTCTTCTTCGAAATCTTTGGCGAAAAGGATGCCTTCCACGACAAGGTCGTTACCGACAATATTTGCCTCGGTAATATGCCCAATCTTAAACCTATTATCATGATCTTCTAGGTCGGGAGTCATACCCACACCCATTCCGATCAAAGTAGGTAATTTGGCTTTCGCTAACGCCAATGGAATCATGATCCGATGGCCGTGCGATCCGCTGGGAGCCTTGTCCGAAGGTTCGTCCACCTTGGTTAGGATACCCTTAAAAGGTGACCTGTTGATATGCCCATCGTCAATTTCAGGAAGCTTGACCCCCATAGCAAACAGCTTGATGGAGTTTGACTTTGCGACCTTGATCGCTTCTGCAAGCTTAACTGTCATTACCAGGGTTGTTCCCTGTAGACGAAAGTACGATATCCTGCATCACCAGCAAGTAACTGGCTTTGTGCCCAACCATGTCCTTCGCCAGCAGCAACTGCTACTTCATCTGCACTGGCATCAGCCTGCATTTTACCAGCCTTAGCCTGAGCATCATCACCGGGCTGCATTCCAACCCTTTTCATGTGCCACGCCAATGCGTGAGGGTCAGTCACAGATTCAATCTTCTTCATCTCTGTTACAGTGTCTTCCCATCCCGGAGGAGCGGTTGCTTGGTTATACATGACTCTTTGCTACCTCAAGCATTGCAACGGCTAAGCAATTGATAGACGATGCAAGATTATTCATGGCTACGACTTGAGCCTCTGCTGCGGTGTGCCCAGCATTAGCAGTCTCCGCCGATTGCTTCATCAATTCCTGAAGGTTGCCCATATCAAACATATTGGCTTCCATCGGTTTCTCCCTTATCTAAAGTCTAGCAGGCTATATTGAGGTTTCTGCTAACTTCGCCATCCACGACGATCCATTTGCCTTGGATCAAGTAAACCCCGGTTCAAACGACCATGGTCATCTACGTCGATATCACCAAGCATCCCCCCCTCCATTAGACGGTGAGCACGTTTAAGAAGGTCCTCTTTGCTATCGAACATAAGAGGCTCGTTCTCTCCAACGTCACCTTCATTGCCACCCGGAGGAGCTGATCCTGGCTTAGGTTCTTCCATGGCTGGAACACCTGCCTCCTGGACTAGCATCTCAGTATCCATCTTGAGCATGTTGCCCTGGATAGATATCGGTGTACGTTCGTAATACTCACGAATCTCGTTAATCGTGATCGCATTCATCTCCCACTGATCAAGAAGAACTTCAGCCTGAGCCTTCTCATCCAGGTCACGCACCAACCATCTGAAGCGTAAACCGTAGAAACCCAACCCTTTCCAGATAAGCTTACGAGTAATGTAGTCCTGTACTGTGTTCGCAACCGGAGCAACCGTGTCCCAGTCTTCACTTTTCTGAATTTGCGCTGTAGAGCGGTTAACATCGCTTTCCAATCCAAGCTTCATCGGGCTCAAACCGAAGGCCATAGCGATGACACGAATGAGAAATTCCTGCCACTGGATGAACAAAACATCCTCACCGGCCTGTCCGAAGTGGAACACTGAAGGCTGTCTACCACCACCTAGAATCGGTATTTTGCCGTAGCCTTCAATCTCTTGTTCCCAGTATTGCTGCCAACGACGAACCTGGTCGGGCGTGATGTTTTCACCCAGGAATATTCCGTAGTTTGGTGTCATGTTAGAAGCACGACGCTCTGCGTATTCGAATGCACCAATAAAAGCATTGACTGTCTGGAAAGCAGTTTCCAGATAACCCAGCCCAAAAGGTGTATGCGTTCTAGGGTTAAGTCTGATATAAATCAGCTCGTCATCAAGTAGCTCGACCAGGTCATGGGTACCTACACTCATTCCTACATAACCCAATGACTGGGTCCAGCGCGGAATGTCTCTTTCTCCCTTCCAATGGACATTGATACGAATGGATTGACCATCCACTGGAAAGAGATATAATGGACGCAATTCTTCAGCACCTTTAACCACTTCAAGAGCACCATATCCACCAATCACTATGTCTTCTAGGACCTGCTCCAATACGACACGGAAGCTCTCGTCATCGTTCGGGGTTGCTAGGACTCGCTCTGCGATAGCGATCTGGATCAGTTGCTGAGGATCGGGGTCCGCTGATGGGGCTCCGCCACCAATAGGAATAGGCTCGATAGTCCAAGGCATATCAAGAATTGGATTACAGATCGCGTTAATAGCGCGTCTGGCGGGAGGATACTCAGAGAATCGTCTGAGATTGAAAGGAGTAACCTTTGGGAGGGTTGTACCTAGGGTACGTCTACCACCATAACCTAGCTGATTCAGGATAGGGAATTGGAGAGTTTTACGTTTCTCAATATCAGCAGCGGCTTCCATCATGAGATTGTTCATCGCGGTCCCATACATTGTGGGATCGCCACGTACAACCTCTAACACTGCTTCCGGGTTGGAGCGAACATGTGCTGCAATATTCTTGGCGCTTCGCGCAGACCAAGCTTTGGAAATGCGACTAATAATGCCCACGGTGACCCCTCAGTGATGGATGTGCTGAGGGGGAGCTATGTGGTAAGGAAGAAGCAAAAAACCCGCTCAGCACCCCCTCAGACTCTATGTATTAAGTCTAGCAGGCCCTGAGCTGATTTTAGCGAACGTCTTCATCGGGGTCAGTCGCGTACATGGAGGGATCAAACAAACCCGTACCAGGAGTTGTGCCACGCATATACAGCCTGCGCTTAAAAGCCAGTTGCTGATCAGTGAGATGTCCAGCATCTCGCATCATCAGTCTTACCTCGTGGGGAATGTTCCCTTGCACTAAAGGGGCATCCATGCCAGCCATATATGGAGCCCACAGCTCCTCAAGAAGCTCGTTGTAAGGAGTCTTTTCTCCGACTTCCTTATCTCCGACACCCTTTTCATCGAGCAATTCCCGAGGAACTGGAGTCTCGTTCTTGCGTAAGTCTTTCGCATCCCAGGTCATGGTACACTACTTGTGCTACATGGAATTAGAGCCCCAGCCCACCTAGGATTAGCTGGGCCATACTGCCATGTCACTGTGTTAGTATTATTACATCCGTAACACGATTGCACAAATGGTGCGTACACCTTATTGCAACGCGGACATATCCAGCCATGGTTGGACTGGAGTCGAGGCCACGGATTATAATTAATCGTGTTGTCAAAACAGATTGGATCACCTGCCAAATCACCTGCCATATTAGTCTCCTCTAAAGACTAATTATACCATACTAGCGGAGATGAAAATGGAAATGATCAGGAATTGATCTGCGGAAGAAGTCGTACTTCTCGGGTGGGTAGTTCGTATGGGAAAGATTGTCACTTTGGGCGCGAAGAAATCGTAAGATATAACTCAATTGCACTGGCGGAGGAATAACGATATGATGAATATAGACAACCATGGGGACCTGGCAAGTGACACAATCAGCGATCCACCACTCACCGATGTCGTAATACCACGTTGTGAGCCTCTCACGCTTACACAGGGCACATCCATCAGTAGGGACATACCTACCCTCACCTTCTGTGAATATCACGCCCTCGGGCAAGTCATGACCGTCATAGCCATAGTCATAGATATGATACAAACCATCAGACGATTCATATTCTTCATATCGTGAGGGCAAGTGGTGCTAACTCTCTCTGGTTAACTCTCATAATCTTATCACCAGCCACAGAAAAGACATGTCCATATTTTTTAGTCATAAACAGGCCACCGACAAACTTGGCAACATCGTCCGGGCTGCAGGGCGAAGTTGGATTCATCTCGCTCATGGCGCTGGGCCAGATTACGTTGACATAGATTCCATGATCTTTAAGCTCTTTCGCAATCGTCTCTCCATAGGCTCGCACACCAGCTTTACACATAGCATATACAGAATGACCAGCGGTACACTGCTGCTCAGCACCACTACCAAACAAAAGAATGTGGCCACCGCCCTCGTCCTTCATAAAAGATGCACTGATGTTCGTGATAAACACAGCAGACATCTGGTTAACCCAAATTTGTTGTCTGACTCGATCACCCCGGATATCTTCCCATTCGTCACGCAAGGACAGCCCCACGCAATGAGCTACCATATCCAAACGCTTCTCCTGGTCCATCACCGCACCGATCAGTGAATACATCTCCTGGGGTTCTTCAAGGTTAGCACGGATCGCAGTGACATTGTCGTGCTCGCTAACCCAGTCCTCTTTGATATCTACAGCAACAACCCTGGCCCCCAACTCTGCTAAGAGCTTCGTGATTGAACCGCCAATTGCACCTGCCGCACCTGTAACCAATGCCACCTTATTCTCAAACGGGTTGCTCATCTTTATCTCCTAGAAGCACTAAATAACACTTCGCATCACAATCTGCACATTGAACAACGGTATCATCCTCAGTGATACGAAAATCCGTTGAATCACACGTTGGACACCGCAGAGCTTCCGCCATTTTTCTCTTTCTCCTTCATGGCCTCGTAAATGTCTTTAGCCCATTCCTTTAACGACCCAACCGGATCGGTGCCGATGTAGACCTGTCCGCAGTAGGTGCAATAGCAAGCCCTGGAATCAGGAATAGCCTTACGTTTCATACACCCGCACTCAGAACATATCCAAACCACATCAGCTCTCCATCTTTGCCGTGTCTACAGTAATAGTGACTGGGTGAGTTGCCATGCACTCAAGTGCCCATTTTGCTAGGGCTTCAACCTTTTCTTCTCCGTGAAGCCCTTTAAAAATCATCCCACAATTCGTGCAAACCACCCTTGCAGATTGAGGGTGGTACATATACTTTTGACACTCACACTCAGAACATGTCCAGGCCATCTAGTTCCGTTGCCTCCGGCTTCGGGTTCTTCCGCTTTCGTTTCTGCAAACGCTTTTGTGCTTTTATTTCTTTGTATCGGATAGCGCGTACCCGATCTGCCGGGTTGCGTGATCCACAAGCATCACAAATCCATGCAGTGCAAGAAATGCGAAAATAGTTATGATTACAATCTTTACAGCGGAGCGGTGCATCGTTGTAGTTGTTGTGGACATCAAACATCGCCTTGTAAATCATTGATACCAACCCTTGTAACGTATATATCCGCTGGACGCGGAATCCCTTTTTCCATGTCTGGATAAGCATGCTGTGAGTAATATGCTATAACCAGCTCTTTCGTGTCCTCGTCGTAGACCATCCCAGGATAAGCACAATCCTTGGCACTCGGAAGAGTCAGAAGATACTTTAAATCCTTATTCTTCAAGCTAAACTCGAACAAGACGGTTTTGTAGACATCCGAAAGCCAACCCTTGGGTTTACCAGCAGTGATGTCTTCGTGGTCCTCATCTTCATACTCATATGACTTCTGAAAATTCCTGTACTTCTTCAGAGCCTCAGACTTTTCATTGTCCTCGCCATCCAACCCAGGAATGTGATCCAGTCGTGTTCGCCCTGCGACAAAGATTTTACCCTGAGCCTTAACAACACATGGCGAATGGCAAATTACTGGATATTCGTCCCAAATCCATTTGGTATAAGGATGCATAGATGTACCAACCAAGGTCACATCCGCAGACCGAGCAATACAACAAAACTGCTCATTCTTCTTGTCTAGAGAGAACAAGGCAGGCTCCGAAAGGTCAGTGAGTTCTAGGTTTGCATTCAAGGCTGGGCCAACTGTTTCCCACACTCCAAAACGCTTACGACTCTTGAAAATGAGTTGGAGGGAGTTACAGTAGTCATTGCCGTGGTGATACGCCATCCCATAGGTGTAGCCATTATACCCTTCTTGCGTTGACCACAGCCAA
>Ga0114923_10000964_pt1 | contig 20384 bp, 17 predicted proteins | sample SumtaG_FD_89578 | JGI IMG/M metagenome (GOLD analysis project Ga0114923, IMG submission 89578) | Deep subsurface microbial communities from Indian Ocean to uncover new lineages of life (NeLLi) - Sumatra_00157 metaG | ecosystem: Environmental > Aquatic > Marine > Oceanic > Sediment | place: near...
ACCCTGCAGGTATATCCGGACGGCAGTTTCCTGCTGGGCGGCAGTGGTAAACTCTGGAAGTTCTCAAGCCTTGGGCAGGTGCTCTGGCAGCTCGACAGTATTCCCGGCGCCTACCGCGAAGCCCTGCCCCCACTATTCCAGGCAATCTTGGATCCCTATGACAATTCCTTTCTGCTGCTCGATCTACCTTCCAACAGGATATTGAAGTTCAGGGAAAGAGCCGCATCAGACCTTGCTGCAGATGATATTGCCGGCAGCGACATCGATGGTCAATTATCCGGTCTGACCCGGAGTTTCAGGACCGGCCTCCCGGGCTACAGGGAAAAGCTGATCGCTTTTTGCCTGGAGAATGACCTCTATCTTTTGGCCGGCCAATACCTGATATCTCAATCCGAAAGGGATAGCCACCAGGAATTTATTGAGCGGGCAACTGCCTTTGCCCTGGCCTCTATGGCTCTGAAAATGGAAAAAAGGCTGCTGCTCCCGGAAGCTGATAAGCTCTACGGAGTTGCGCTGGATATATTCCGCAGGCTGAATTTGAATGATCCGGTGAACCCAGGCCTGCCGGAATTGATCAGGGGACTCAAAGTAAAAAGGAAAGAGATAAGAGGATCACTCTATCAGCAAGAGTTCATCGCCCTGCAAAAAGATCCTTCAGCCGCGCTCTGGCTGGAAAACCAATCCGCCCGTAAGGTCTATGATCTGGAGCTGACTTACAGTTTAGGCGGCCTGGCTGCCGAGCCTGCTCATTACTACATCGGCGACCTTCAACCCCACGAGAAGATCAGGCTTGACCTGCCGGAAATGACAGAGCTGCTGAACCGGCAGGAATTGGTTGAGGATATGCATTTACGCCTGGCACTATTAGCCCGTTTTACCGCCGCAGGTGAAGCACAGGTCAATTACGCCTCCATTGACTTTGCATTGAATGCGGAATAAGCAGCTTTATCTGAAGCGGTAAGTAGCCTTAATATTACAATTATCCCGTATCGTCCAGCTTTCCAATGATTCCCTATGGTTCCTCGCTTGCTTCTTGACTATTTTCCTTAGATAAGGTTAATTATATTCGTTCAACGCTGTGATAGCTTAAGAATCTTGTATGATTTATGGAAATATTCAGACTTACCAGGGTTAATAGCCTGAAACCCTTATCTTTCTGAGGTTCATTCTGCATATCTCGCCGGGAATATCCTCAATATGGGGCGATTCTACAGTCGGATGTGATTTTTCACCCCTACGGGGATTAGCTCGCTTTAATCCTGAGTTTTCTAATTCTCTGCATTAGATACACAGCAGCAAGTATTGCCAACCCGCTTATATCAGTTACCCAGCCGGCCTTGATCATTAGGAAAGCGACAGCGAATAATAGAATTGTCTCATACCAAATTGTTTGTCTAAATTCTCGGGAATTTTACGTATGGTTATTTGACTCATTTTATGCCTCCATGCCTACATTATATGCTATCAATATATTGCAATTCTGAAGCTAAATCGATCTATCATTCAGACTGGCACTCTAACCGCCTAATTTTCTAGTTCATCAATTTTGGTATACTGAAAAAATTGATATAATGGTAAATTTGAAAAATAATTGCGGAGGAAATACTATGGAGTTCAAAGAACTGGTATCTAAACGATATAGCTGCAGAAAGTTTAAAGATATCCCGGTAGAAAAAGAAAAAATTATACAATGCATAGAGGCAGCGCGGGTTGCTCCTTCAGCTTGTAATGCGCAGCCGTGGAGATTTATTGTTTATAATGACCCTGAAATAAAACAAAAGGTTGCAGAAACAGCAACTTCGGGACTTTATAGATTCAGTAAGTTTATTCGAGCAGCACCTGTTCTGGTAATGGTTCTAGCTGACAAAGGAAGTTTCCTTTCAAAAATGGGTTCTTTTGTAAGGAATACCAGATTTTATCTTATGGATATCGGAATTGTTTGTGAACATATCATTCTCCAGGCAACAGAATTAGATTTAGGAACATGCTTTGTCGGCTGGTTTGATGAGAAAGCAGTGAAAAAACTATTGAACATGCCGGGAACTATTGAAATACCGCTCATAATATGCATAGGGTATCCCGATGACAGTTATAAACTTCGTGATCCTATCCGGCGGCGGGCAGAGTCTGAGACCAGAAAATCTGTGAATGATATTTTTTCATTTAATGAATTCCGATTATGATGATTTCGGTTCTGCATACGCCTCTTGACTATTTTCATCAGGTCGGATTATAAAAATTCGTATCAATCGCGCTTGGAAATAAAATTGTTAAAATTGATAGCCTAGGGGGGATATCTATTTGAAAAAAACCTTGAAAAAAGAACTCGGGTTTTGGGGTGTTTTCTGCATTGCAACAGGAGCAATGATAAGCTCGGGTTTGTTCATTCTTCCCGGATTGGCTTATGCTAAAGCGGGGCCGGCGGTTATAGTATCGTATGTTCTGGCAGGCGTTTTATGTATTCCCACGGCCTTAAGTAAGGCAGAATTAACTACAGCAATGCCTAAGGCGGGAGGCGATTATTTTTACATGATGAGGGGGTTTGGCCCTCTTTTCGGCACAATTGCAGGATTGAGCGCCTGGTTTTCATTGAGCTTGAAAAGTTCATTTGCTCTTCTAGGCATGGGCGCTTATTTGAGTATTTTTACACATCTGCCTTAAACATTATTGCATTAATATGTTGTCTTTTTTTTGTTATTGTGAATCTGTTGGGAGTAAAGGAAGCCGGTATAATACAGGTTCTATTGGTTTTTGGTCTTCTCGGAATTCTCCTTTGCTATGTTTTCTTAGGCGTAAAAAGCGTTAATCCTGATAATTTCTCACCCTTTATTAGTCATGGATTTAATTCTATTCTCACCACAGCAAGTTTTGTTTTCATTTCCTATGGCGGTTTGACGAAAATCGCAGCCCTGGCAGAGGAGGTAAAAAATCCCGGCAAAAATATACCCCTGGGTATGATAGGTTCGCTCGTCGTTATCTGCATTTTGTATGCTTCGGTTATTTTCGTAACAGTAGGTGTTATGAATCCGGAAACACTGAAGGAAACACTTACGCCTATATCGGATGGAGCAGCTGTTCTTGGAGGCAATGTTTTAAGGATAGTGATAAGCGTTGGTGCATTTTTGGCCTTCATTTCCACCGCGAACGCAGGAATCATGGCTGCTTCTCGTTACCCGTTGGGCATGAGTCGAGACAAACTTCTACCTCCGGTGTTTCAAAAAATTAGTTCCAAGCTTGGAACTCCTTATGTAGCAATCCTTTTTACCGGTACTTTTATGGTTGCGATTATTATACTTTTAAAGCTGGAATTATTGGTCAAGGTTGCTTCCAGTGTATTAATTTTGCTTTATATTTTTGCTAATCTGACTTTAATTCTATTTAGAGAGAGCAAAATATTTACCTACAGACCAAAGTTTTATTCTCCTCTTTATCCCTATCTTCAAATTTTGGGAATACTGACAGGATTTTTTCTCTTAATAGAAATGGGATTTTCCGTTATTTTTCTCACTCTCATACTACTGTCTGTAGGAGTTATTTGGTATAAAGCGTATGCACAAAAAAGAGCGTCTCAACATTCCGCTCTGGTATATGTTCTGGAAAAATTGGTAGGTAAAGATAAAGAACTGTCAACAGAAAGCCTGCTTACCGAGTTGAGAGATATCGTCATTCAGCGAGATGAGATGATAGAAGATAGATTCCATAGACTCATTGAAGAAAGCAGGATTCTGGATATAGAAGAACCTCTGAAGATGGAAACTTTATTCAAGCAAATTTCAAATATTTTGAGTAAAGACCTGGGTGTTGAACCTGAAGAATTGTTCAATAAATTTTACGATAGAGAAATGCAAACAAGTACTGTGGTGAGAGACGGGCTTGCCATTCCGCATATCATTGTTGATGTAGAAAATGTTTCTAAATTAATATTGGTGAGGGCAAGAACAGGTATTATCTTTCCTAACGATAAATTGGTTCATGTTGCATTCATTCTTATAGGTTCTTCCAGTAATCGTGGCCGCAGCCTACATTTAAAAGATCTAGTTGCCATTGCACAGATTGCTCGTAATACAGAATTTGATAAAAAATGGTTGAAAGCTAATAATGAAGAAGAATTAAGAAGCATTCTTCTCTTAGCGGAGAGAGACCGATTTTCATAGAATTTCAACATTGTTTTCATTACTGACCGTGTAAAGCTCTCTCTTTACACGGTCTATTACCTCACACATTGACAACACGGGCACGTGACTATAGTATTCGTTTGTGGACCTGAAGAAGGAACTTATGGGTGTTGTCAGAACTCTAAATGACTCCGGTATACCTTATCATAATAAGCTATCAAGTATCCATGATAATACGGTGATTTAGTATTCTTTAAAGCGTAGAGTTAATATAAAGGATGGCATTAAATTGATACTTAATGTTGTTCAGTACGATTTGGGTATAAAAGAATATGGGACTCTTGTTATCCCTGTCGTTGAGGATGCAGAGATATATACCCATGACCTCGTAAATGATGTTATTAAGTCAGCTGGAAACATCAAAGAGTTCCCTAAAGAAAAAAATGAGACATTAATTCTTTATGATAATGAAACACTTAAATCGGATCGCATCATATTCGTTTCACTTGGCAAGATTGAGAAACTGACGCTTGATAGTATTCGGGACGCACTTGGCTCCATTATAAAAAAATGTATCAAGTTAAAACTTGAGCATATCCATGTACCGGTTCCGCAAAAGCTGGATATTGAGCTGAACGTAACTATAAAGGCCATGATGGAAGGAACTTTTCTGGCCAACTATATTTTTGACCGCTACAAGAAAGAAAAGAAAGACAGCCCCCTGCGGGAAATTTCGTTTATGATCGATAACCCGGCAAATTTTTCTGATTTGATTGTGAATGTGGAAACCATCTGCACGGGGACGTTTATGGCGAGAGAATGGGTGACAACGCCTGCTGGAGATTTAACGATAGACACGTTTTCAAATGATATAAAATTCCATGCCAAGACACTCCCTCTTGCGATAACTGACATGAGTGAAGATGAACTCAAGGAGAAGCAATTCAATGCTTTGTTAGCAGTTGCGAAAGGGAGCGCTCAGAAACCAAAACTGCTGTTTCTGGACTATAATCCTGAAAGGGCCAAAAAGACTGTAGCTTTGGTGGGAAAAGCTGTGATGTTTGATTCGGGCGGATTGAATTTGAGACCGAGTGCATCAATAGAAGATATGAAGACGGATATGGCAGGCGGAGCAGTGGTGGCTGCCACGATCTTGACGGCAGCCAGGCTCAAACTGAATTTGCGGATCATTGCCGCGATACCCATGGTCGAAAATATGCCTTCCGGAACAGCCACACATCCGGGAGATATCGTAAAATCTTATTGTGGCAAAACTATAGAGATAATGAATACTGATGCCGAAGGGCGTTTGATCCTTGCTGATGCGTTGTCGTATACCATCGATATATATAAACCTGAGGTTGTCATTGATGTGGCAACATTGACCGGCGCATGTGTCGTGGCATTGGGAGAAAAAATAGCCGGAATGTTTTCTAATGATGAGGCAATCTCAAACGATATATTTGAATCGTCCAATAGGACTAATGAGCGATGTTGGAAAATGCCGATGCCGGAGGATTATAAAGAGTTGCTCAAAAGTGAGCTTGCGGATATGCGTAATATCAGTACATCCAAATGGGGAGGAGCTATAACAGCTGCGATCTTTCTCTCGGAGTTCATCGAGGAAACCAAATGGGCCCATATTGATATCGCCGGCCCCGCACACAATACGAAAGAATCCGCCTATTGCCCCCCGGGAGGTACGGGATTCGGCGTTAGATTATTGACTGATTTTCTGAGTGGTATGTGCTAAAATAACTCTGAGTTTAATGTCTTTCATTAAGTTCATACTGATTAATTTTCTTGATTAGAGTATTACGTTGGATTTTTAAGGCGCGTGCAGTTTTGGCCTTGTTGTATAAGTTTTTTTCAGAGATTCTTCAATGAGCCCGGTGTATGCATTCATATATTGATTTTTTGATTCCCTACAATAAAACTACACCACGCCCATGGGACGACTCGGCAATCCGTCGGAGCTTCTGGGCGCCATTCTCTATTTCTCGACGGACGACTCGAACTACTGCACCGGTCAAACGCTGATTGTAGACGGTGGTGTCCTTGCCATTATTTAACAGGTAACGGGGTTCACATGATATTCTAAAAAAAGCGCGCTTACCTTTAGCAGAGGATCGGCGTGCTTTCATTCCTCTGGGTAGAATTAAGGAAAACCAGGGAGAGGTCTATCCCAAACTTGTCAAAATAGTCATATTTTATTTATCTACGACAAAATCTCTACACCGCAAATGGCTTACTCAAGAATTATATTGACAAAAAACAAGTCTCGTACTACAATCGTCAGCAAATGCCAAATAATAAAAGCAATAAATAATATCTACGAACAAATTGGGCATTAAAAAACTATGGAGGTTTGAGAAATGAAAAAAGCAGTCTTACGTAGTCTATTCACTAGCGTTCTGCTTATCTGCGCTACACTCCTCGTGTTTGCCGGGGCAAAGCAGGAAACAGTGGATGAAGTCGAACAAAGCAGGTGGGAGAAGAAGATCGTAATCGGCTGGACACCGCCCGACATTACCGGTGTTTTTAAAACAGCGACGAACTTTTTCGAGGCCGCCGCGAAAGACGGAAATGCCAATGGCTTTAATATCGAGGTCATTTCGCAGTCGCCTGCCACCCATATTGCGTTCGCAGACCAGGTGGCGATTATCGAAGATTTCATTCAGAGAAATGTGGATGTGATCGCGATTTCTCCTATTGAAGTGGAAATCATCAAACCGGTCATCGCACAGGCAAACGCCAAGGGAATTCCGGTAATTATAGTAAATCTTCTCGAACCCATCGCCGGCGTGAATGTGAAATCCTACATCGGGTTCGATAACGCGAGTGCAGCTGAAGTCACGGCGTACGCGATTCTTGATTATTTCGGCGGACCCGGAGTTCTTGGAGAGGGGAAAAAGGTCGAGGTTACACGAAACCAGTATCTGGATATAGCATTCTGGGAAAAATTGTACACCGGCCTTACACCGGCCGAAAAGGCCGCTATCAAGGCAAAGGGCGCAATTATTGAAGGCGTCGCCGGTGGATTTTTTTCTACAGCCCGGTTGAACGGCTTTCATAAGGTCATTGATCAGTATCCAGGTATAACACTGGCCGGCGTGCCCTCCGCTGCGGACTGGAACCGGGAGAAGGGAATTAAGTGTACCGAGGACATCCTGCAGGCGAATCCTACGAATCTCGATTTTATCTGGGCAGCTTCAAATGAAATGGGTCTGGGCGCGATGCTTGCATCCGAGGCTGCCGGGCGGCTTGAAACCGTGTCGGACGGTTCGGTTATCGGTGACAAAAAGGTAGCGATCTTCACGAATGATGTAACTCCGGAGTCCGTGGCACGTATTAGCGAAGGCAAGATGATCGCGGAGACCACGCACGGATTTGCAGATTGGGGCTGGTTTGGTACCGAGTTTGCGGTAAGACTGGCCTGCGGCCTCGAAGTACAGAAGGTGTTCGATATCAAACCGCGGATTGCGTATCAAACCAATGCAACGGTATTCTATCCGAATCCTGCCCTGCCCAAAATAGACTGGGCGGATATCAAAGCGAAGAGTAAATAACATTTTTATAAGTAAGTCGGCGAGAGGAGAATGATGTGCGGTTTAAAAATCAGGCTGTAATTATCACAGGTGCATCGTCAGGAATTGGAAGGGCTGCGGCCCTGGCTTTCGCCGGCGAAGGCGCAAATGTCTGCATTGCGGACATCGACAAGGTTTCCGGAGACCGGGTTGGACAAGAGATTGAAAAACTCGGCACGGAAGCCCTCGTCTTGGGTGTGGATATTGCAAAAGAAGAGAAGGTCCAGGGTTTGATGGATACTGTCATCAACCATTGGCACCGGCTCGATATTCTTGTTAATAATGCCGGCATCTACTACCAGGCAAATGCTATAGATATGGAGCTGGAAAAATGGAACAACCTCCTGGCCGTTAATTTAACCGGGGCGTTTCTCTGCACAAAACACGCCGCCCGGGCCATGTTACGCGGACCCGGCGGCGTGATTGTCAATGTGGCTTCGGAAGCGGCGTTGGTGGCAATCCCGGACCAAGTTGCGTATAACGTATCAAAGGCCGGATTGGTCGCCCTCACAAAAAGCTGTGCCGTGGATTTAACCCTGAAAGGAGTGCGCGTCAATTGTGTATGTCCGGGAACAACGGACACACCGCTTGTCGAAGCGGCCGTCAACAAGGCGCCGGACCCGGCAGCCGCACGCAGGGCACTTGAAGCCTCCCGTCCGATTAATCGACTTGGAAAACCCGAGGAAATCGCTTCCGCGATCCTCTACCTGGCAAGCAGGGAAGCAGGCTACGCGACAGGTTCGATTCTTAGTATCGACGGTGGGTATACCTCTCAATAACACATCAGCAACCCAAATCGGAGGACAACATGCAGCAAGAACGACCTCTGTTGAGCATGGAGGGCATCGATAAGAGATTCCCCGGTGTGCATGCTCTTGATCAGGTTGACTTTGATCTGAGGGAAGGAGAAGTGCACATTCTGATGGGCGAAAACGGCGCCGGTAAATCAACCCTGATGAAAATCCTAAGCGGATCTCTGCCGTGTGACAGCGGTCAGATTTTCATTCATGGTAAAGAAATTCACGGGCTTAACCCGGAACAGGCCAAACAGCAGGATATAGGAATGGTGTACCAGGAACTCAGTCTTATACCGGCGCTCAGTGTGGCTGAGAACATCTTTTTAGGAAAAATGCCCGTTAACCAAATGGGGCTGATAGATTGGAAAAAGGTCCATGAAAAGACAAAAGCTATTTTAGAGGACCTGGGTGTTACCGGCATCAGCCCGAAAACAATTGTGAGGAAACTGGAAGTTGCAGAACAGCAGCTTGTGGAAATCGCAAAGGTATTGAGCGCCGAACCGAAGATTCTTCTTCTCGATGAACCCACCTCGGCCATATCGGACGCGGAGAGGGACCGCCTATTTCTTATCATTGAACGATTGAAGGAGAAAAATGTCGGTGTAGTGTATATTTCCCACCGGCTTGCGGAAGTGCCAATGATCGGACAGCGGGTGACCGTTTTACGGGACGGGAAGGTCATCGGTAATCTTCCTGTGAGCCAGGCCGATAATGATACAATCATCAGCATGATGGTAGGCCGGCGCCTGCATGAACAGTATCCGAAGGAGAGAGTGGAATTCGGGGATCCGATTTTAAAGGTTGAAAACCTTTCCCTTGAGGGGAAGCTCGAGGGAATATCATTCGAGCTTCGCTCGAGCCAGATCTTGGGAATTTTCGGGCTCATGGGCGCGGGACAGGCGGAACTCACGCGTACCATTTTCGGATTGGAGCGAAAAAACTCCGGACGCATCATCCTTAAGGGTAAGGAAATCAGCATTCTTTCCCCGAGCGATGCAATTCGCCACGACATTGGACTCTTGACTCGTGATAGGAGGGAGAGCCTGCTGCCGGTGCTCCCCATACCTCCGAACATTTCGCTCGCGCGTGTCAGTCAGAAGCGCATGCATAATTTTCTTAAGCTTAAAAACGAAATGTCATCCGCGGAAGAATATATACAAAGCATGCGTATCCAACCGCCGGCGATTGCCCGACCGGTGATGTTTCTCAGCGGCGGAAATCAGCAGAAAGTTGTTTTAGCCAGGTGGCTGTTCAATAAATCCGCGGTTCTCATTTTCGATGAGCCGACACGAGGAATCGATGTCGGTGCAAAAGCCGAGGTTTTTACACTTATGAATCAATTAATCAAACAGGGTGTCGGCATTATCATGATTTCATCCGAAATGCCGGAAATCCTCGCAATGGCCGATCGGATTTTAGTTATGCACGATGGCAAAATAACCGCGGAGTACTCGGCGGAAGAGGCCACACAAGAAAAGCTGCTAAAGAGCGCAAGCTGAACAAACGGGAGATGATGATGAGGAAAAAGCAGACTGGTGAGAGCAAAGATCTATTGAATCCAAATGGAAGACCGGGAGGAGAAAAGGGCGGACAGAGGTGGATAGTGCCTCAAGCGATAACGGCGATGATAGCCCGGATGGGTGCGGTCATCGCACTCATATTGCTGGTTATCTATCTTTCTATTGTATCCCCATATTTTCTCCAGCCCAGCAACCTGGTAAATGTCGCCAGGCAATCGGCGATTACCGCCATTCTGGCAACAGGGCAGACGCTTGTAATCCTAAGCGCCGGGATCGATTTATCCGTGGGTGCAATCGCGGCAATTTCGGCATCAGCCGCTGCTGTTTTTATGACACAGAGGGTAGAGATTCTCGGCATGTCGATAGGACCGGTCAACTTTTTCGTCGGCTTGCTCATCGCCCTTGCAACCGGAGGACTGGCCGGCGCGTTTAACGGATTCATCATCACCAAGGGGCGAATCCCTGATTTTATCGCGACCCTGGGCTCTCTCACCATACTACGCGGCCTCGCCCTGCTTATTACCGGGGGGCTTCCCATACCGTCACACATGACAGCGACGGAGCTAAAAGGGTATCTTCCGAAGGAAGTGGTATGGATGGGAGCGGGAAACATATTAGGGATTCCCTCGGCAGCGTTCATCGCCTTGGGGGTGATTATCTTTGGCTGGTTTTTGCTACGGTATCTGGTTCTCGGTCGTTCCATTTTGGCCGTAGGAGGCAACAAGGAGGCGGCCAGAGTGTCCGGCATTCATGTGGAGCGGACAAAAATAATGGTCTATGTTCTATCCGGTTTGATGGCGGCGGTCGCGGGTTTTGTTCTTGCGGGAAGGCTGAACTCGGCCAACGCGCTAATGGCGAGCGAAGAAAATCTGCGTTCGATTGCTGCGGTTGTTATCGGGGGGACAAACCTCTTTGGGGGTGAAGGCGGGGTAATAGGTTCACTCATCGGGGCGCTTACGCTAGGTGTACTCGGCAACGGACTCAATCTATTGAATGTGAGCGCTTTCTGGCAGCGGATTGTACAGGGCATGGTGATCATTGGTGTCGTAGTCTTCGATCAATGGCGCAGGCGGCACTTTACCGCGCTGAGGTGAGTGTTGCTTCCGTCGAGACTGAGCTGATTAATTCTGTCTCCTGCATGCTTTCAACCTTTGTAGGATCGTCTGATATTCTATTAAATCTTCTCATTTCTTCTTATCATTCATTGACAATTCCCTATCGTCTTTGTATAATACCATTAAACGCTAATAAATGATAATCACCGATAAGAGGTATAAGATGGCCGGCAGAAAACTCGGTGTCTGTGTAATCGGATGCGGCAGGGCAGGGATGATTCACGCCCGCACTTTTGCCCGGGGAATTGATGGTGCGCGCCTGGTCGCCATGGTAGATCCGGTGCAGGAGGCTGTTGACGCAGCCTGTCAGGAGCTGGAAACGGGATACCTGGATTACCGGGACGCTCTCAAGGACGATGCTGTAGACGCGGTGGTAGTGGTCACACCCACGGTGTATCACAAGGATATCGTTATTGCCGCAGCAGACGCAGGTAAACATATCCTCTGTGAAAAACCTATGGCCATGACCGTAGAGGAGTGCGATGCCATGATCGACGCGACAGAGAGGAACAAGGTGAAACTCCAGATCGGATTCATGCGCAGGTTCGACCGAAGTTTTCTCCAGGCAAAAGAGCGGATCGACAGGGGTGAGATCGGAGAAGTTGTGCTGGTCAAATCCCTTACCCATGGGCCCAGTGTACCTCAGCCCTGGATGTATGATATCCGGAAGAGCAACGGTCCTCTGGCGGAGGTGAACAGCCACGATATCGATACGGTGCGGTGGTTCACCGGCAGTGAGATAAGCGAAGTATACGCTGTAGCAGGTAATTACCGGTGTCCGGAAGCGCAGGAAGAGTTTCCTGATTTCTACGACAATGTTGTGATGAACTGCAGATTTGAAAATGGTATGCAGGGTGTAATAGATGGTGCGGTCTCGGTAAAATACGGTTACGATGCCCGGGTGGAAGTGCTGGGTACCCGGGGAATCATGTTTATCGGGCACCTGGATGATACTTCTGTTGTGGTAGGTAATGATCAGCAGCACCTGGTGGGGCCCAGTGTGAAAAGCTGGTGCAACCTGTTCATCGACGCGTATGCCGGGGAAGACCGGGCGTTCGTGGAGTGCATCCTGGAAGACAGTGAACCGAAAGTGACCGGCCATGACGGAAAAATGGCGGTGAAAGTAGTAAATGCGGGAAACACCTCTATCATCGAAAAGAAGCCTGTGACCCCTTGAAAGAGTAGGAGAGCTCTATGACCATGAAAGCGGCCTGCCTGTACGGCAAAAAAGATATACGCATCAAAGAAGTTCCTGTCCCTGAGATCGGTGACAATGAGGTGCTCCTGAAAGTGAAAAGCGCCTTTCTCTGCGGTACTGACCTGCGCATGTATAAAAACGGATACCCCGGCGTATCCGAAGCATCGCCCCTTATTCCCGGCCATGAGCTGAGCGGCATCATCGAAAAAACCGGGAAAGAAGTGCGGGGGTATACCGAGGGTATGGCAGTTGCTGTTGCACCGAATATGGGTTGTGGAAGCTGCAACAGCTGTGTCGGCGGAAACACTCAGCTGTGTAAAGTCAATTTCCGGGCTTTCGGCATCAACATCGACGGTGGTTTTGCGGAATATGTGAAAATACCGGAAGACGCGGTAAAACAGGGTAACATGGTAGAATTTAAAAACCTTTCCTTCGAGGAAGCTGCCCTGGCAGAACCCCTGTCCTGTGTGTTCAATGCCTTTCAGCGCTACAATGTGCAGCCGGCGGACATCGTCCTTATCATCGGTGCAGGCCCTATCGGCCTGATGCACGGTAAACTGGCTGATATGGCCGGTGCGTCAAAAGTGATCATCAACGATATAAGGCAGGAGCGGTTGGACCTGGCAAAAACGGTGGAACCCGGGTTCCTCACATCTGAGGGAGATGAAATTCGCTCTCTGGTAACAAAACTAACCGGCGGAGAAGGTGTGCAGGTAATCGTCACTGCCTGTCCCGCACCGGAAGCCCAGGTCCTTGCAATGGAACTGGTCGCAATGAACGGAAGGGTCTCCTTTTTCGGCGGACTGCCCAAGGACAGGGCCCAAGTCCCAATCGATACCAACCTGATCCACTACAAACAGATCACTGTCACAGGTACCACGATGCAGAACCTGGAACAGTACAGAAAGTGTATCAGGCTCATAGAAAACGGTATCATCGAGGTGAAACCCCTCATTACCGATACCTATCCGGTTGAAAACATTATAGACGCATACAATAAGACCATGCTGGGGAAAGGAATTAAGCACTCCATATCCTGGTAGCTTAAAGAATATGAATGACGATTTTCACAGCACAGTGTTCGATCTCAACAATATCTGGTAGACTTGAAAATAATCTGATTTCAGAATAGGCAGGGAGGAATGTAATATGAACCCGCGGTATCTCATTGGAATCGATATCGGCACCCAGGGTACTAAAGCCGCCCTGTTCGATGAGTACGGTGTGTGCAGGGCCGAAGCCTTTATAAAGTCGAACCTGATCCGGCCGGAACCGGGAGTTGTGGAAGAGGATCCGGAAGAACAGGTGGATGCAGTTCTCCATGTCATACGCACCTGTGTAGATGAATCCGGCATAGCTGTGGACCGGATCGCAGCAATAGGTATTGACGGACAGATGGCAGGGATTATGGGAATCGGCGAGCACGGCAGGAATGTTACGCCCTATGACTCCTGGCTCGACACCCGATGCTCTTCCTGGATCAAACAGATGAAGGAGACCGCAGGAGAAAGAATTCTCAGGAAAACCGGAGGACCCCCCAGTTTCAACCACGGTCCTAAGATTCTGTGGTGGAAAAACGAACAGCCTGAAACGTATAAGCTCATACACAGTTTCGTCCAGCCCGGAGGATACGCGGTTATGCGCCTCTGCGGGATGAGAGGGGATGGAGCTTTTATCGATACATCGTATCTCCATTTCTCCGGATTTGCCGACAACCCTGGAAAAATGTGGGACAAGGAACTCCTCCAGACCTTCGATGTGGGCCCGGAAAAAATGGCCAGGATCGTCGATCCTCATGAAGTGATCGGAGAAATCATTCCTGAAATGGCAAAGTTGTGCGGGATACCGCCGGGTGTTCCTCTTATTGCGGGGTGCGGGGATACCGCGGCGAGTTTTCTCTCCTGCGGGGCTACGGAAGAGGGGATCTGTGTGGATGTTGCAGGAACCGCTTCTGTTTTCGCTACGACTACAAAAGAGATGCAGCCAGACACGAAACAGATTTTGGGATGCAGTCAGTCTGCAGTTCCCGGTCTGTGGCATCCTTACGCGTACATAAACGGCGGCGGTATGAACCTGGAGTGGTTCCGCAGGGAGATCTCAAGCAATTACTCATTCGACGAACTCAACACCCTGGCGGAACAGATTGACGCAGACGGAAAGAACCCTCTGTTCCTGCCTCATATGGGGGGCAGAGTGTGTCCCGGCATGCCTTCGCTCCGGGGGGCATGGCTCGATCTTACCTGGGACCACAGTACGGGGCATCTGTACAGGGCTGTCCTGGAAGGGATTGCCCTGGAATACGGGATTTACATGAAAACCCTGAAAGAGCTCTACCAGGGTTTCAGTCCCAAAGAGATCCGCATAACCGGAGGCGGGGAAAAGAGCCAGGTGTGGAACCGGATAAAGGCGGATGTCCTGGGTATCCCGGTGGTACAGCTTACGCGTACGGAAGGAGCGCCGCTGGGTTCCGCCCTGCTTGCTGGCTTCGGCATAGGACTGTACAGCAACCTTGGCTCTGCAGCGGCAGAGTGGATTGAAAAAGCAAACAAAACCGATCCGGACCTTTCACGGCGGGATTACTGCGATAGTCGAGTAGAGCGATACGATCGGTTTTTACAGGCAATAAACAGAATAAGCGAAACTACATAAGCTATAGAGGAAGGATTCATGGCTACATCTTTTAAAGGTGGATATCTGGGAAAACTCTTAAGAGTAAACCTGGCCGACAGAACACACTCAATCGAAGATATCCCTGATTCGTGGATTAAAAAACTCATGGGCGGCCGGGGTATCGGTGCAAAAATCTATTACGATGAAATAGGTCCGGATGTCAAACCGTTTGACAAAGAGAACAAGGTGATTCTCATGGCGGGACCCCTTACCGGACTGCCTCTGCCTGCGGCAACAAAATTTCAGCTCACAACAAAATCACCGGAGACAGGAGGATATCTCTGCTCCAACTGCAGCGGCAGGGTGGGAACACAACTGAAGCGGTGCGGTTTCGACGGCATGATCATCGAGGGGAAAGCCGACGACTGGATCTATATTACGGTCAAAGAAGGCAAGGTTGCTTTTGAAGATGCATCCGCCTTAAAAGGAAAACAGATCGGGGAAACACTGGAAACCCTCTACGGAGCGGTGGGCAGTAAAAAAGCGGGAGTCCTAACCGTGGGTCCTGCTGCGGAAAACCTGGTGAAAATATCTTACGTGTGCGTAGACCGGAGGGCATTCGGCAGGGGAGGAGCCGGAGCAGTGTTCGGGTCCAAGAGGGTCAAAGGTCTCGCGGTGTACGGAACCGGTGACATTCCTGTGGCGGACTTGAAAAAAGTGGATGAGATCCGCACCGGTGCATATAAGAATTTACGGGAGAGCCGGGCCAACCACACCAAATATGGTACTGCGCAGTATCTTCAGCCCATAAATGAACTGGGGTGTATGCCTACTCGAAATTTTCAGACTACTTACTTCGAGTCCATAGACAAAATTGACCACATTGCCATTTTCGACAATTACAAGTCCGGCAATAGCGCCTGCGACCGGTGCCCCGTGGCCTGCGGAACCGTGGCGGAAATAAAAGAGGGGCCGTACAAAGGGGCTAGGGCGAGAACCGAGTACGAGAATATCGGACTCTTAGGCCCGAACTGCGGGATCGATGACTTCGGCGCCATTGTAGCGGCTAACCAACTCTGCGACGAACTCGGTCTGGACACCATGTCCGGCGGCAATATGGTAGCCCTTGCCATGGAGCTTTTCGAACGGGGTTTCATAACCAAAGAGGACACACTGGGAATCGAGTGCCGGTTCGGAAAGGGTAAAGCCCTCCTGGATATGCTTACTCTCATTGCAAAGAGAAAAGGCATCGGGGACCTCCTGGCGGGAGGGATGAAAGAGGTAGAACTGGCAAAACCGGAGTGGAAACCGTATATGGTACATGTAAAGGGAATGTCCCCCGCGGCCTACGATCCAAGGGGTTTCTACGGTAATGCCCTTACCTACGGTACCTCTGTCCGGGGCGCTTGTCACAATGTCGGCGGGTGGACGATCCGGGCGGAACTGCAGAGCGGCCAGTACGACCGGTTCGCCCTGGAAGGAAAGGGGCCCCTGGTGCACACCATCCAGGATAACCGGGCATATGTGGACAGCCTGGGAATCTGTACGGTTGTCAGAGGTTCCATGGAGTTTTCAGAAAATCCGAAAGGGGAAACCATGGAAGCAGCCACAGGATATCCTTTTACCCGGCAGCTCCTGGAAATAGGATCCAGGATCTACTCGCTGGAAAGGATGATCCTCAACAGGGAGGGTGTGACCAGGAAAGGAGATATGCTTCCCGACAGGTTTCTTAAAGAGCCAGTACCTTCCGGGCCCATCAAGGGACGGGTCCTGACGGAGGAGATGTACAACCGGCTTCTGGACGAATACTATGACTCCAGAGGATGGGACCGTAACGGCGTTGTCACAGAAGAGAGCCGGGAGCGCCTGGGACTCAAGGAGTTGACTGCGTGAGTATGAACGCAGACGAGGAAGTAGCAATAACCATCAAATACCTGGTGAACCTTTCAGAGAAGGCCGGCCGACGCGAGGAAGAGGCAGCCTTCCCCGGAGCGAGCACGCTTCACGATGTTGCCCGATACCTGAAGGAGACCAGGAACATCATTCTGCCTAGTTCCCGGGTAATAGCAGTACTGAACGGGAGAGGGTGGGACCAGCACCCGAACAAGTGGGATACCCCTGTCAATAACGGGGACACGGTCCTTCTGTTCCCTCCGATGTCCGGCGGATAAATCCGTGCGGTGAGGAGATAATGATGTTAAGCCAGGAAAAAAAGGACCGGTACCACCGGCAGATACAGATAAGAAAACAACGGGAGAACATCATGCGTAACGATAAAGTAGTAAAACCCTTCACTGTAGCGTTCAATCTGCATACAGGACTCTCACCGAAAGAAAAATCCGTACAGAGACGGCTTTCAGACTTAAGTGGAATGGTGAGTGACCAGGAAGCCCTGGAAAAGATGATCCGGGAAGATGACCAACTGGTGTATGAGTTTTATGATATGCACTCCCCGGAGACCCCTTTTGAGGTACAGTACGGAACCAGCATTACCTATCCCGGTAAAGTAGGGAATGAATACTTCATGACAAAAGGGCATTTCCACAATGTAATGGATACGGCAGAGATTTATTACTGTCTCCGGGGGCGAGGGTATATGCTTATGGAGAACCCCGAAGGGGAGTGGGATGCTCAGGAAATGACCCCTGGAGCTGCGCTATACGTGCCGGGCAGATGGGCCCACCGGAGCATCAATGTGGGTGCTGATGAACCCCTTATCACATTTTTCACATTCCGGGGAGATGCAGGCCATGATTACGGCACCATAGAAACCAAAGGGTTCCGCAAACTCCTGGTTGAGAAAAACGGGAAGCCTGAGTTCATCGATAATCCCAAGTGGAAAGTGTATTGACACCCTGTAGTTCGGTGTGGCTATAATTAAAGGATGCAGAACGAAAACATGTTCGCCGAAGAGCGGAAGATCAAGATCGTAGAGATTATCCAGGAACATAAGAAAGCCATCGTTAGTGATCTGTGTGATGAGTTCAGCGTGTCCAGTGCAACCATCAGGAACGATCTCCGGGATCTTGAACATTCCGGCGCTATCATCCGCACCCATGGCGGAGCTATTGTAAAATCAAAAGCCGGATTCGAGCTTACATCCAAACAGAAAAAGGTGAGAAGTTCGGCGGAGAAGAAACGGGTCGCGGAGCACGCAGTAGAGCTGATAGAGGACGGAGACACGATTATTCTGGACACCGGAACCACCACACTGGAACTGGCCCGATTGATGGGAAGAAGGAGAAATGTAACGGTTGTAACCAATGACATAACCATCGCTGCCATCCTGGAAGAAATCGAGGACATTCACACCATTTTCATGGGAGGAGTTGTGCGTAAAGGATTCCACTGTACCGTCGGTGCCTCGGGAAAAGAGATTCTGGAAAGGCTTACCGTAGATAAAGCATTTATGGGGGTGAATGCTCTCTCTTTTGAAAAAGGTGCGACGACGCCGGACCTGCAGCATGCGGACACAAAAAAGATGATGACGGCAATTGCGGAAAAAGTGTTTATCCTGTGTGATTCCTCCAAGCTGGGAAGAAAGGCCTTCGCCCAGTTCGCAATGCTGGAAGAGATAGACACGATTGTCACAGATACAATCGAAGAAAACGATAAAAAACGGTTCGAAGATAACGGGATAGAGGTGATCGTTGCCGATTGATGCTCGAAAAGATCAATGATTTAGTCAATAACACCGAATATACCCCGCTTACAGCTTGCGCTTCAAACCCTCTTCCAGCTGGCGTTTAAGTCTGGCCGCCGGATTCTTCACTTTACTCAAGTAGATCATGGCCGCGATTATATAGGGTTTGTAACCGGCCTCTATGTAAAGCTCCCTGCGGTAGCGGTCAAAGACGGTTGCTTCCACCTCGCCCTTTTTGCAGCTTACACCGCTGATATCCGCGGGCAGGCAATGCATATATAGTGCTTTGCCGCCGGCCGTTGTTTTCATAAGCTCCTCAGTGCACTCCCAGTCCTGATGTTGAGCGTTCTGAGCTAATAGCTTTTCTTCCAGGGCTGCAATACCCTGACTGTCACCGCGCCCATATAACTCAGTCCTCTCCTCCATGGCCGCAAAGGGCGCCCAGCTTTTCGGATAGACAATATCCGCATCCTTAAAAGCGGCGGCCAGGCTTTCGCTCCTGCTGAAAAGCCCCCCGGGGCTCGATTCCCCTGCATTCTTCCCTGCCAGCTCTTCAACCTCGGGCATTACCTCATAGCCCGGGGGATGGGCCAGGCTTACTTCCATACCCAGCCTGGTCATGAGACCGATAACTCCTTGAGGAACGGAGAGAGGCTTGCCGTAGGACGGGGAATAGGCCCAGGTCATGGCGATCTTTTTACCTTTGAGCTTATCTATTCCACCGAAGTAATTGATCAGATGGAGCGCATCGGCCATGGACTGGGTGGGATGATCGATGTCGCACTGAAGATTAATCACGATGGGGCGTTCTTCCAGCACACCCTCGGCATTACCCTGGCCAACCGCCCGGGCTACCTCCAGCATATAGGTATGTCCCTTGCCTATATACATATCATCCCTGATACCGATGACTTCGGCCATAAAGGAGACCATGTTGGCAGTTTCCCGTACGGTTTCTCCGTGGGAAACCTGCGACTTTCCCTCATCTAAGTCCTGTACCTGCAGCCCCAGCAGGTTGCAGGCGCTGGCGAAACTGAAACGGGTCCTGGTGGATTTATCCCTGAAAAGTGAAACACCCAGGCCGCTGTCATAGAGGCGGCTGGAAATATTATTCCGGCGCATGGCCCGGAGAATATCCGCGGTAATAAATACACCTCTGAGTTCGTCAAGGGACTTGTCCCAGGTCAGTAGAAAATCCTCAAGATACATGGAAGCGGTGTCAAGGCTGCTCAATTCCTCAATCAACTCATTTATCTTTTCCATAATTATTTTTCTCCTCCACCTTGATCCAGTACATAGGGCAGCATGGCATAAAAAGCGGAGCATACCTCCAGATCGTCTATGCTCACCGCTTCATTGGGAGCGTGGGTTTTATTCTCATCTCCGGGGCCGAAACCAATGGCCGGGATCTTATGGGCGCCGCACACGGCCACCGCATTGGTGGAAAAGGTCCACTTGTCCACTACCGGCTTTTTGTTGTAGAGCAGCAGGTAGGCCTGTTCACCAGCCTTTACCAGTGCATGATCCGCCGGGATCTTCCAGGTGGGAAAGTAAAGCTCCTGGCCGTAATCGGTACCACGGTAACCCCGTTTTTTATAGCTGGGCATGATGACCGAAGCGACATCATTGCCTATATACTCCTTGACCTGGGCTATGGCCATTGCCGCTGTCTCGCCCCAGGTGAGGCGGCGGTCTAAATAGATCATGGCCTCATCAGCCACGGCACACTGGGAGGGGCCGTGCGCCTCTATACGCGACACCACCACCGTTCCCTTTCCCAGGAAGTTGTCACTATCAGG
>Ga0114923_10000965_pt1 | contig 20370 bp, 21 predicted proteins | sample SumtaG_FD_89578 | JGI IMG/M metagenome (GOLD analysis project Ga0114923, IMG submission 89578) | Deep subsurface microbial communities from Indian Ocean to uncover new lineages of life (NeLLi) - Sumatra_00157 metaG | ecosystem: Environmental > Aquatic > Marine > Oceanic > Sediment | place: near...
CTTCGCGAATACCCTGCCTCGCCGGCAGGCAGGCGTGGGCTTTCACACAAGCTCTTGAAAAGATGAGTGTGCAAGCTTCGCTTTTTTCGAGCGTAAGCAAGAAACAAGCTCTGCTTATCCCGCGGATGACCTGCTTCGCCAAAGCTTTAGCGAGGCGAGAGCGAAGCAGTAAACAAACCTGTCTGCCGACAGGCAGGCTTTTCTAAGGCCGAAGGCCTAGAATACCATGGCTTTTAGGCCATGGTAATTTATTGCTTTGCCAACTTGAAAACTAACGAAAACGATATAGCCGCAAGCAATAAAGAAATTAAGTAATCTTTATTACCCACAAAGGATATCACACCACTCAGCGTTACCGCAACAATCGTATAAATTAAGAAGAATACACCAATAACCGTAAGCCCCGAAAAACCAATCCTACCTGACTTGTACCATGCAAATCCCTTATAATACTTATCCAGAAGATGAAACAAAATAATCAAAAGGACTAAGACAATAAATGAAAATAAATATAGGATCTCGCGAGATAAAATTAACTCTCCAAGTAATATCAACGTAAATATCGATAATAATCCCAATACGGCTGCCTCCAGAACCTCGAGAATTTTTAGCTTGTATCTAAATATTCCCAACACAAAACCGATTATTGCTCCGACCAGCGAAAACCAAAATCTTAAACTGCTAAAAAAATAGAGTGAAATTAAATAGCCACTCCCAAGCAACACTAAACCATAAAAAGCCGTAGTAAATATCTGATTTCTTATATAATCATCTTTTAATCGCTTCCAGAAAAAAAATAAATATAATAGAACGCCTACGAAAGTTGTAATAATTTCTACTTGCACAAGACTAAATATACTAAATAACATCACCAATATCAAAAAATACAAAACTTGACTTCCAAATCCAATCTTACTATTATTACAAATATTGTGTTGGAAACACCTCACGTTATCGTGGGGGCAGCTATCGCTTTTAAAGTGGTTAACCCCGCCCTAGCTCTACCACTTGCACTGGGAAGCCATTTCATTCTGGAAAAAGTACCCCACTGGAACCCACACTTATTTACGGAAAAGACCACATTTGGAAAAGTAACTACTCAAAGTACGAAAGTTGTAATTGCTGATGTATCACTTGCCTTCTTTTCGGGCGTTTTTATTGCTAACCAAGCTCTTCCCAATACGACTCATGCTATCACTATTATTCTTGCATGTTTTTTGTCCGTTTTACCCGACCTTATAGAAGGTCCTTATTTTTTCCTCAATGTAAAAAGCAAACTAATTGAAAAGTGGATACACTTCCAAAAATCTCTCCAAGCCGATGCCGATATCGTTCCGGGATTGTTAACACAATTATTGGTAATAGTTGCAGCTTTCTGGTGGATATTTGTGTAAATTAAAAATGAAAAGTGAAAAATTTAAAAGTTATCTTTCAACCATGAGCTCAAGACCGAATGGCAATTCAAAATTTATAAAGCATCCCCCAGCGCGGCCGTGCGTCGCCAGAGGCTATGCCGGCGGCACGAGGCTGGGGGTTTTCTTTTCCCCCTGCTTTGTTTCTTACTCGCTTCATCCGCCAGTACGGCCTCGGGCTCAGAGAGAGACTGGCGGTTTTCGCGAACTTCGAAATAAATTAATTAATCATCTCCCAACTCCCTCGTTTCCTTTGCGCGCTCGACATACTCTCCTGTGCGCGTATCTACCACGATAGAATCGCCGGTTTTAATAAAAAGTGGTACCTTCACCGATAAATCATTCTCAAGCTTAGCTGGTTTATAAATGTTTGTAGCGGAATTACCCTTTACCCCCGGCATCGTTTCAGTAACTTGCATTTTCACTTTTGGAGGAATGTCAACGGATAAAGGCCGTTCTTCCCAAAAAAGCACATTAACACTATCACCTTCTTTAATAAAGGGAAGGTTATCTTTTATAATCACCTTTGGTATTTCAACCTGCTCGTACGACTTCTCATTCATGAATACCGCATTCCCTTCATCTTCATACAAAAATTGAAGAGGTTTTTTGGTAATATCTATCTCCTTCACACTAGCACTGGAATTAATTGTTTTTTCCTCAAGATTTCCGTTCTCGAGGTTTCTTAAAGAAAGCTTTACAGCCCCTCCACCACGAGCAATTTTTTGATGAGCATATTTGACAACCCTATATGGTTTGCCATCCAGGGAAAATGTCTTTCCGTTTTTTAAATCAGTTGCATTAATCATAATTAAAGATACCAATATACTAATGTGTACGAATGATACTAATAAATACTAATGAATTAGGAACAAAGACCTAAAGTAACATTCAAGGTAATTAGTATCCATTCGTATCATTTGCATTAATTCGTAAATTAGTATCTTGTATCAAAGTTTAATTAACCACCTACCATTACGTTGTGCCAATTTATCATCAAACCAAAGCTCCCCACCCTTTCGCAGGTCTTTTATCATATCCCAATGAATTGCCGATTTATTTTTACTCAACGTCTTTTTATATCCCTTCCCAAGTGCGAGATGAACGGTTCCTCCAATTTTCTCATCAAATAATATATCCTTGGTAAACTTCTTTATTTTATAATTGTTACCTATTCCAAGTTCACCTAAATATCTTGCTCCCCCATCCGTATCAAGAATACTATTTAAATCTTTCTCTCCTTTTTCCGCACTTGCTTTAACAACTTTCCCCTTCTCAAATTCCAGCCGTACTTTATGAAATTCTTTTCCGAAATAAAGTGCAGGGTAAGTGTAAGTAATAAAACCATTAACACTATTTTCGACAACCGAAGTAAATACCTCCCCGTCAGGCATGTTATGCTCTCCACTAGCATTCACAGCTTTTCTACCCTTGATACTCATCCTCAAGTCAGTATCATTTCCAACTATCCGAATCTCGCTCGTTGCGTCTATCCTTTTTCTTAGCTTTTCCTGTTCTTTATACTTTTTCTTCCAATCCACCTTATTTATTGCATTAAAAACGAACCTTGAATAATCCGATAGTGACATATCAGCCTCCTGAGCTTGAGCCTCCGAAGGAAATCTTGTTATAACCCAACGCGTTTTCTCTACACGATAGTTTGTAATTGGTCTTAAAACCTTCGCTCTTTGTGACATTCTCTCTGTATCAACATTAGTAAGCCCCCGAGTGTTTTGGGGTGAAGCAATTCGTACGTAGCAGTCCAAGTATCTAACCTCATCCATGTCAATTTTAGGGAAATAATCAATTTGAGTATCAGTTGCATTTTTGAAATATATTTCGGACAATTCATAGTAGTCGTATCTAAGCCTAACATCATTGGCTCCTTTTTTAATTAATTGTCTGTATATCTCAAACATAAGGGTTTTTGCACCAGAACTACCGACAACAACCACCTTATCTCCCTTTTTTGTTTTTAGAGAATATTCAACCAATACTTTCGCCTGCTTTTTTACTCGTGAGTCAATTAATATCATATTTTGGGCATTATATATCAATTAATCTTAATTTTGAAGCAGAAATCTGGTAAAATATACCAGTATCAAGGCGCGGTGCTGGAATCCCGTACAGAACAAGTTTGTACGGGACAAGTTTGCATACACCACCCCATTAGCTTGGCCAGGTGGCGGAACTGGTAGACGCGTAGGTCTCAAAAACCTATGGTGTGTAAACATCGTGGGAGTTCGAGTCTCCCCCTGGCCACAAAATATTTAACAACCCGGGTTCGCCTGCCCCACGCAAGCGCCTTTGCAACTCAAACATGTAGTAATTTGGGAGCAACAAAGCTCTGTGCGGGGACTCCGTCTCGCGGCACTCCTTACTTCTCCCTCTTCGTTTCGCGGCCATAAGAACCTACTTCGCAGAACCTTGAGACTTGCGTCTAAAGAACCTACTTCGCAGAACCTTGAGACTTGCGTCTAAAGAACCTACTTCGCAGAACCTTGTGGTCGCTTAACTTTTGGTACGATTGAGTTCGCGGCCATAAAATTTAATTCTCAATTTTATTTCTCTCTTTTGGTCTCTCTTGAATAAAATTTGATCCTATCACCCCTGAAGCGCAATTTAATCGACCGAAGTTGTCCGTTCCTATGCTTAGCAACGTTAAGATTTATATTCTCCAAATCCTCTTCATCTTCTCTCCATAAAAACATTACAACATCCGAATCTTGCTCAATGCTCCCGGATTCTCTGAGATCTGCGAGTTGAGGTTTCTTCTGGCCCCTCTGCTCAACTGCTCGAGAAAGCTGGGATAATGCCAAAACCGGAATTTTTAGCTCTCTTGCTAGATTTTTTAATCCCTGAGATATTTCCGATACCTCCTGCACTCTATTTTCCAATTGTCTACTTCTCGCAAGCTGCAGATAATCAACAATCAAAAGTTCTACTTTTGCTTCGACCTGAAGTCTTCTTGCTTTTGTCCTCATCTCGAGTATTGAAAGTGCCGGAGTATCATCAATGAATATCGGTGCTTCTGCAAGCTCCCCCATCGCGTTACTTAGTTTTGTAAAGTCGTCCTCCGAAAGCCTCCCCGTTTTTAGCCTCCATGCGTCTATGTCGGCTTGCGCTACCAAAAGCCTGTCAACTAATTCTTCCCTGCTCATCTCAAGACTAAAGAAACCAACAGGGCGTTTGTGCTTTACAGCCAAATTCTGTGCAATGTTTAAAGCTAATGATGTCTTTCCAACCGCCGGCCTTGAGGCAAGTATTATCAAATTCGACTTTTGCAATCCCGCCAAAGTATCATCAAGTTCGGGAAAACCGGTAGGTACACCCCGCAGACCTTCCGCTTGCTTATGAAGTTCGTCTAATCTGTCAAATGACTCCGCAAGTGCTTCACGAACCGGGATAAAAGCACGCGTTACATGTCTTTGAGTGAGTGAAAACACTTCCGATTCTGCCCTATCAAGTAATTCGTCGGCGGCTAAAGCTTCATCCATCGATAACTCAACTAGCTTACTAGCAGCCTTCATTAACGATCGCTTTGTCGAAGCATCCTTTACAATTTTTCCGTAATGCTCAACGTGTGCCGCAGTGGGTACTCGATTGGCCAGCTCAACTAAATAACTTACACCACCTATCTTCTTCAAAGCTTTTCTCTTCTTTAGTTTTTCCGACATGGTTAAAACATCTATCGGCACCCTCTCCTCGTAGAGCCCAATAGCACATAAATATATTTCCCTGTGCCGGTCGTCATAAAAATCGTCGGATTTTAGAAACTCCGCAATAGCGATAATTGCATCACGGTCTAAAAGTAAAGCTCCTAAAACCGACTCTTCTGCTTCTGGTGAATGTGGTGGAATTCTGACTTGTAGCTGATTTGCCATTTTATTGATAAGTAGAGCAGGTAGTAAAAGTAGATCAAGTAGTAAATTTATCTAAATACAATTTATTTAAACCTACTTGTTCTACCTTTAGTACTTTTACTACTTTCTCTCAATGACAACAACCTTCTGGTCTTCGCCTATATCCGACTTCTTAAATGAAAACTTATTTGTTTTTTCAACACACAATCCTACTTCGGAAAGAAAGGCGTCGACCTTTGCTAAATTCTTGAAAATCTCCGGGTTTAATCCTTGTACTTGATAATGCATCGGTATGGTAATTGTAGGTTCAATACTTCTTACTACTTCTGCCGCAACTGAAGCATTAATTGTATACTCTCCTCCAACCGGAATCATTATTATATCAACACTCCCAATTTCTCCCACCACCTTCTCGCTCAACTTGTGCCCCAAATCACCAAGGTGCGCTAACCTAATTTCATCCATTTCAATAACATATATTGTGTTTCTGCCTCGAGACTCTCCCTTTTTATCATCATGATATGTGGATATACCAATTATTGAAACGCCGGATATCTCATACTCACCAGGGCCGTCTATTATTCTTTTGTAGTCTTTTACCTGGCTGGTGTTGTTATGATCCTCGTGTTGATGCGATACGGTAACAATATCTGCACTAACTTTCGGATATTTTAGGCCCACCATTTTTGGATCATATGGATCCGTCAATAAACTTGCAGACTTTCCTCTCAAGCGAAAACAAGAATGGCCAAAATAAGTTATGTCCATAATAAATCAGTTTTTAGGTTATAGGTAAACGGTGACAGGAAAAAGCCCATTTCGAAAACGAGATGCTGTGAAAGTGTTCACCTCTCCTCAATAAGGCATCGTACCAAATGGCAATTATCTTGACAAGGGCTTAAAAGTACCATATATTTACTCTGATTCGTCGAATTTCCTATTTCCTGCTTTACTTATGCGGAAAGAGATAATATTCGTAATAATTGCAAGTATTTTATTTGGAGCGATAATTGCTTTTGGTGTTTGGAGAGCAAACACTGCTTTGAGAAATAATAGCAACGATCTCGCAATTACTTCAACTCTAGACGGTTCTGAAGATGAACATATCCAGAGCGAATTGGGACTTACTATTGCCAAACCGTCACAGGATGACGTTGTAACAGAATCTCCAATAACGATTTCGGGGATAACGATGCCAAATTCTTGGGTTGTCCTATCTACGGAGGACGAGGATTATATAATCCAATCAGATAATACGGGTCTATTTCAAAGTGAAGTTGACCTCGTAGGAGGTATAAATCAAATAACCACTACCGTATTTGACGAAAATGGTAATTCAATTAATAAAACTCTTAGAGTAATTTATTCTTCCGAATTCGCAGACGTACTAAAGGAGTCGGCTAACAATTGATTATGAAAAAAATTATTATATCAACGCTAACAATATTCTTACTAGTCACATTATCTCTTACAAAGATTGGGGCGCAAAACGCAACTGAAGAGGCAAATGACGTAAGAGACAGGGTTAAAGAGAAGATAGAAGAAGCAAGAAAAAATCCCAAAGCATTTACTGGCTCTGTTACCGACAAAACTGAAGACACACTTCAAATACAAAATGATTTAGGTGAAATACAATTAATATCCATTGAGCCCGAATCTGCATCCTACGCAAAAATCGATAAAAAGACGGCCTCTGCAAAATATGATGATGTCGGCATTGGCGATTACATCATTGCGATGGGTTTCACAAACGGTAACAGTGTTCTTGAGGCAAAGAGAGTAGTTATTACATCTCAGCCGGAACCACTCACTTCAAGCGTATTATTTGGCAATATTACGGAAATAAACAATAAAGAAGTCACATTAAATACAAAAGAGGGAAACTATACCCTTGATTTCCCAAAAAGGTGGAAAGGTCCTGAAATTAGTGAGCTAGAAGAAAATATGTCACTTATTTCGGTAGGAAATACCGAAAATGGAGTTATCAATATAAGAACAATTCATATAGCCTCCCCTTCCCCCACCCCCTCCTCGGCAGAATGACAATCCTAAACTTGCGCATATAGACGGTAAAATTTACAAATGATAATATGAATTAATATGGACAAGCAGAAATTACAACCACTAAAAGGCTTTCGGGACTTTTTGGCAGAAGAGGCTGAAAAAAGGCATTTCTTAATAGATAAATTGAGAAATGTATTTATACTATTTGGCTTTGAACCCCTTGAAACTCCAGCCATCGAATACCAAGAGGTACTTCTCGGAAAATCCGGAGACGAGACAGATAAGTTGGTCTATACTTTCGAAGACAAGGGCGGACGCGCCGTAGCACTCAGATACGACCAAACAGTCCCTACTGCCAGAGTGTTATCGACTCATCAAGAAAATTTACCTATGCCCTACAGGCGTTTTCAAATACAACCTGTTTGGAGGGCAGACAAACCCCAAAAAGGTAGGTTTAGGGAATTTCTTCACTGTGATGTCGATATCTACGGAAGTGCCTCCCCACTTGCAGACGCCGAAATTATCGCCTTAACCGATAACGTATACACTTCCTTAGGATTTGATAACTTCAAAATATTTATAAACGACAGAACCATACTTTATGAATTAATGAAATTTGCATCTATTCCGGAAGGTTTGCAGTTGACAACAATAGCAGCTATAGACAAACTCGACAGGAAATCCGAAGAAGAAGTGTCGACCGATCTCACCAAAACCGGACTTAGTGATAAATCAATAAAACATTTATTCCATCACTTGGCGGAAGAAAAGCCCACGAAACGTCTCTCGCAAGTTGTAAAATATTCCGAACAGCTTGGGGTTAAAAAGGATAGACTCGTATTTCAAGCCAGATTAGCACGCGGTCTGGATTATTATACAAGCACCATTTTTGAAATAAAGATCGATGAGTATGAACATGGTTCAGTCGGGGGTGGCGGCAGATATGACGAACTGATCGGGAAGTTATCCGGGTTTTCTCTTCCTGCTGTCGGCATTGCATTCGGATTTGATAGGACGATAGAAGCAATGGACAAGCTTAACTTATTTCCTAATAAGGGTAAAAGAAAAGGCGTAATTATTACAATATTTAATTCCGACCTTATAGCTATGTCGGTGTCGGTCGTTACCAATTTGAGAGAAAATGGCATTCCGGCAGAACTTTTTCCGGATGAAACAAAAAAACTGGACAAGCAACTCAAATATGCCGACAAAAAGGGAGTGAAGTGGTTGATAGTTATAGGACCTGATGAGGTCGAGAAAAATACAGTGATATTAAAAAACCTCGATACGGGGCATCAAGAGGACGTCCAGTTAAAATCTTTAGTAAAGAAGCTAAAAGAATAATTAATAATCAATTCACTATTCACAAACCACAAAAACATGGCCTCAAGTCGTCTGAAAGCATATTTACTCCTGGTTTTAGTTGCTGCTATTTGGGGTATAGCAGGACCCGTAATTAAATACACGCTCCCTGACTTCCCACCGATCATCTTCCTTACATATAGATTCGCAATCTCTCTCATTATCCTTATACCAATAACTCTAATCACCAAGCAGAAATTTCCCAAAAATAAAAGGGATTTACTCATCTTGACCCTTGTTGGACTTTTGGGCTCGAGTATTAACCTTGGACTTTTATTTTATGGTTTCAATTACACAACCGCGCTGGATGCAAGTCTGCTTAGCGCAACGGCTCCTGTGTTTGTTGTTACCGCGGGAGCATTTTTCCTCAACGAAAAAGTAACAAAAAAGGAAAAACTGGGTGTCGTAATTACGTTTGTTGGATCAATAATAATAATACTTCAACCTTTGATCGAAGGTGGCCTGTTCAAGTTGGAAAACATGTATGGAAATCTCTTGATAATTGCAGCTAACTTTGCCTGGGTTTTGTATGTTGTGCTCTCAAAATACGAGCTTAAACATAAGGTTAAACCACTTTTAATGACAACATACATGTTTCTGCTTGGTTTTATCACTCTTCTCCCTCTTGCACTTATTCAATCCGGCGGAGTCTCTAGCCTAATCAACCAATTAACCAATACTCCAATCAAACCCCATCTGGGCGTATGGTACATGGCAATACTTTCCGGAGCAGTTGCGTATTTTCTCTACCAAAAGGCTCAAAAAACGATTGAGGCATCCGAAGCTACACTTTTCAGCTATCTTAGCCCACTATTCGCAGCCCCCCTCGCAGTTTTCTGGCTTGGGGAAACGATTACTCCTGCCTTTTTGATTGGTGGAGTCATTATTGCCATGGGAGTATTCATTGCTGAATTGAAAAAGAAAAAGAGTTAATTAGTTGATTGGTTGATTAGTTAATTGGTATAATCCTGATTGTTATGAAAGCTAAAATACATCCTACTTGGTATGAGAATGCGGAAGTGGTTTGTGCCTGCGGCAACAAATTTACCGCAGGGGCTACCGTTGAGAAAATCGAAGTCGAGATATGCAGTGCTTGTCATCCCTTTTATACAGGACAGATGAAATATGTTGATACCGCTGGTCGAGTTGATGCATTCAAAGAGAAACAATCTAAAGCCAAAGCCCAGGTTATGAGTAAAGCCGAAAAAAGAAAGTTAAAGCGTGAGAAGAAAATCCAAAAAGAACTTGAAAGACCGGATTCTCTTGCCGAACTCCGCAAACAAATCAAGTCCAAAAAAAGGTCTAAGAAAAAGAGTTAACAACTCCAACTTGTGTTTTTCACTTAAAAATCATCTTGAACATGCAAAAAGCATATATTGAAATCCGAGGAGCAACAGGAGGAGATGAAGCCAAAATATGGGCAAAAGATTTATCTCGAATGTACATCAAGTTTGCAGCAAAACGTAATTGGAAAGCTACACAAATAGATGAAACAACACTATTGATTAGTGGAGATGGTATTTTTGACCTTTTGAAAAATGAGTCCGGCGTACACAGGGTACAAAGAATTCCGGTTACCGAAAAGCGTGGAAGAATCCACACCTCAACTGCCACAGTAGCTGTCTTACCCGAAATTAAAGAGTCCGAAGTTCACATTAACCCAAGCGATTTGGAATGGCAATTTTATCGGGCTTCAACCCAAGGAGGCCAAAATGTACAAAAGGTATCAACCGCAGTAAGACTTATACACAAGCCCTCCGGAATCGTGGTGACCAGTGAGCAGGAACGTCATCAAGAACAAAATAGAAACATTGCAAAAGAATTACTTCGCGCCAAACTTTGGGAGCGTGAAGAAGAGAAAAAAATGGCTGAAATTGCCGGATATCGCTCCCCCATTGGACGGGGCATGCGCTCCGAAAAAATTCGCACCTATAACTATCCGCAAGGTCGCGTAAAAGACCATCGAGTGAATAAATCATGGCACATGCTTGATGAAATAATGAATGGGAACCTAGATAAAATTGTACAAGCTACCGTAGCCCTTCCATAATCGCTCCTTGAGGCGTTTTCGAACAGAACTTGAAAGGTATAAGATTGGTAGGGCAAAACAGGGTTATCGACCACAGAATCAATAAATCTTTTTGGTAATTTAGATTCTATCATTAATGGTGATTTGGATAAATTAATCCAAAAACTTCAAAAAGATAATTAAGTTTAACCATTAATCATTTCTTCCGGTAAAACATAATAATGTCCGTCCGTCGTTGGCATATCGCAATATGGCAGCAAAAAATAAGCCAGTGCCTTTCTTCCCATCTCATTACTAATAATCATTTCTCGTAATTTATCCCAATCAAACTCGTCATCTACTGATGTGATTATAATTGGTTCTTTTGCTGTTTTTAACGACTGCCGAAGTGCCAATTTTTTATCTATCTTCTTTCTGGTCTCAAATTCTAGTTTTCCACCTTTTGTTAAAATATAAGAATAAAACCTTCGATTAGAATATCTTGATTCTTCGTCAACTTCTAAATCCTCTGTGTCTATTCCTTCCAATCTTATTTTCCCCCCATGTAGTATTTCAATAAACCTTAGCTCAAAAAATGGTAATATTTCGTGTCCTTCTTCGTAATCCATGTAATCAATATCCTCGTCGCCTTTGAAGATTGTAAATTCTGCATCTGTTTTTGTGTCATTTGATAAAGTAATGACTTCCCCTTTTCTCTTTTTCTTAAGATTTTCTTCATCTGGATCAAATTTTCTGAAAGAGACTGCGCTTATGGGTTGTTGACCCGTAGCCGCTTCAACACAAATGTGTGGAATAGCAAATATTGCTTCTGTTACATTAGGTCTTTGTGGATAAAGCTTCCATTCCGCCCAACTATAACTTTCTAAAACCGCCGTAACTAGTCCTTCCGTTCCTGTTTGCATCTCTACGGCTTTGGCCAAACCCAAAAAGTCATTCGGCTCCTTAAATATCTCGAGTAATATATCAACCTTTTCTTCTTTCCCTAATGGACCAGTATCATTATTAAAAGCTTGATACCATTGCAGACCGGTGAATACATTTCCCAAGTCGATACGCTGATTCTCTATATTTGGATTCTCACCCATCGTGCCAGGAATAAAATAGGCGTGTTCTTCAGAATAGGCAACCACTTGTCTTTCCTTTCTTTCCCCAGTCATTTGCAAGGATTATAAACAAGTTTGAAGGCATCTTGCAAATGATGTTTGTAAGCTTTGCTTATAACACTTGTAAGCCCATAGCAAAAATGCTATTTTTGCTGAATATGTGTGAACGTTTTACTCTGTAAATTCACTCAATGTTGCTGTTAATTGAAGCGTATCTCCGTCGCGCCAAACTTCAAGTTCAACTCTCTGACCTGCTTTCTTTTTGCTAATAATCTCCGCAAGACCACCTGTGTCTTCTTTTATATCCTCCCCATCGAGCCTTGTAATAATATCGTCTGCCTGAATTCCAGCCGTATCAGCTGGAGAACCGGGAACAACATTAACGACATATGCGCCCTCAGAAACTTCGTTTAATATCGCAGACTGTTTTGTAACCATCTGATATTCTATTCCTAAAAATGGTTTTGAAGCAAAGCTGCCGGTCTTGTTAAACGAATCCAGCGCATCTTTTACGATATTTATTGGAATCGCGAATCCAACATTCTCAGCACCAGCCGCAACTGCAACGTTGACCCCAATAACTTGTCCTGCGGAATTAAGAAGTGGTCCACCCGAATTCCCCGGATTTATTGCAGCATCTGTTTGGATCACATCATCAAGCTGCTCAACGAAACCTTCAAAAACACTCCCGGCAGTAATACCGCGGCCTAGCCCGGATACCACCCCCGTTGTAACTGTGTGTCTAAATTCACCCAAAGCTGTACCTATTGCAATAACAAATTGTCCAACCTTAAGTGCTTTGGAGTCGCCCATTTCTACCGCTTCCAAGTCCTTCACTTCAATCTTAAGAACGGCCAAATCATTTGACGGATCGCGACTGATTTTTACTACTTCGTACTCCTTATCGTCTTTTGTTATCACCTTATAATTTGCCTGTACATCTGATACCACATGTTTATTGGTTACAACCAACCCGTCATCCGTTACAACAAACCCCGTGCCAATGTCTTGCGGTTGACCTCCTTCAATTCTGCTTGAAAAGCCACCAAAGGGATTAAATTCGAGAATTCTTCTTTGGGGTCTTTCTATCGATACAGTGACTACCGAAGGAGATACACGCTCGGCAACATCAATTACAACAGACTCCTCATTCAACACCCTGGTTTCAAGTTGCCCTCCAGATCTTATGCCGACATCTTGCCTTTTAGTTAAATAGTCAAGGGGTTTTATGTCAAACAACCTATCGGCAATAGCACCTCCTGCCGCAGAAGTTACAATTACTAAACCAATTGACAAACCAATTATGAAGCTCTTCAAATTAAACTTTGACATAATATCTATTATTAGTATTCGCGAAAATCGTGGACTATCAGTCCGCGGGCTAAGCGAATACGTGATATCAAACTTTTCTTTCAGAATACCGAGGGTTCTTAACCCCGGTAGTTTATTCTAATACTGAAAATGAATCAGTCAACATTCTTTCGAATTATTTTAACCATTAATTACTTATCTCTTCTATGGCTCTCTGAAGTTGCTCATCCTCTACCGTGTCAGGATTATCTTCTATCTCAATGTCAGGCACAAGACCTCCCTCATTCACCCAAAATTCGTTTGGCGTAAGCCACCTGGCAATCGTAATGTGAAATCCTGCTCCATCATTTATCTGCTGTGGTTCCTGTATAGTCCCCTTCCCAAAACTCGTTTCTCCAATTAATTTTACTCCGCGAATATCCCGTAACGCACCTGAGAAGATTTCGGATGCTGAAGCAGAACCCTTGTTGATTAAAACAACTATACCGTAATCTTTCAATCTACCTATTTTTTCAACTCTATATTCTTCGCGTCTTCCACTACCATCTTCCTCAATTACAACCACGCTCCCTGTTTCCAAAAAATCCGAAGCCAATTCAACCGATCCCTGTAAATACCCTCCGGGGTTGTTCCTTACGTCAAATATAATTCCTTCAAGTTCCGGGTTCTTAAGAAGCTCAATAACGGTTTCTTCCCATTCTGCAATTGTTTCACCTGAGAACTTTATTAACTTTACATGCGCAATCGACTTATCCTCCTCCCCCCCTTCCTCTCCACCGACATAATTAACTACAATGCTAGGTACATCAATGCTTGCCCTTGTAATTTCTGCGGCAATCGGTTCATCCACTCCCTCTCTTAATAGAGTTAACGTCACCTTCGTTCCCGCAGTCCCCCTTATAAGTTGAACTGCTTCGGGTATTGTAATTCCTACCGTACCTCTATCAACACTTTTTAGGTCATCTTTGATGCCAATTATAAAATCTCCGGCTTTTACGCTTTCTTTTTCTGCCGGAGAATCAGGAAGCGGCGCTATTACGGCAAGCTGCGTTCCTATAAACCCTATTTGAATTCCCACACCCTCAAAATTTCCCTGTAAATCCTCTTGGACGACCTTATTTTCCTTGGGCGGCAAGAAAACCGTATAAGGATCCCCAACGGCTGCCACCATCCCCCCTATCGCCCCATACACCATTTTTGCCTGTACTAGTTTTGTCTTATCAAAATATTTCGTTTCAAGCGTGTCCCATACACGCCAGAATAAGCCAAAATCAAGCTCTTCCTTCGTTTTTGGTAGCTCACGGGAGATGTTAACCTTAGGAAATTCATCGACCGATGCAAGATATCCTTTTATGCCGAAAAAATACCCCCCGGAAAATGCGAATGAGGCAATAATTATAATTAGTAAAATATTACGAGTAAATCTGATATTTAATCTTTTAAATTTATTCATCTGGATTTAATACAATTTCCTAAATACTTCCGAGGGCTCATCACCCTCGGTTTGTTCTTCTTGCCTAACAAGTTTACAAATTCCATTCTACCATGCAAGATTTGTTGTGCAAATTATGTATCTAGAGACTCGGGGTAAAAGGTAGAAGGCCTAAATGTCTGGCACGTTTTACTTCCTGCGAAAGTTTTCTCTGGTGTCTTGAACAAATACCCGTCCTGTCACTTCCCAATATTTTTGCTCTATCCGATAAATAACTTTTGAGGATTTTATATTCTTTATATGAAGGAATTATACCCTTTTCACAAAATGGGCACTTTTCAGGTGTTTTAAAAATCCTAATTTTTTTTCTTGGAGCTTTTTTCCTAGCCATACTTCTTCCTAATGGGTATTAAAACGGAATATCATCACCCTCCTCAACATCTTGTTCTTCAACCTTTTTCTTTTTACTTTTCGAGGGCTTGGGAGATTTTTCAGCTTTCTTGGCTTTTTCGCCTTTTCCTGTTTTACCGGACCCCTTCCCCTCACTCTTCTCGGAGGTAGCAATTTTTTCTCCTGTATCATCAGGTATATCAAACGTTTCCCCCTGTGCAGAGGTAAACCTTGAATCAAGAATAATCATCTCGTTAATTACAATTTCAGTTGTCGTTCTATCGGTGCCGTCCTGGGCTGTCCACCGCCTCGTTTGCAATCTCCCTTGAACGTATACTTTCCTTCCCTTGGCCAAAAGCTGCGCACAAAGCTCTGCCAACTTAGTCCAGGCCACAATACGGTGGAACTCAACATCCTCCTTTTTCTCACCCGTATCTGTTGTCCACTGTCTATTTGTAGCTACACCAAACGTACAAACGGCTGTACCTTGTGGTGTATATCGAAGCTCCGGATCGCGTGTAAGGTTGCCAATTAATTCCGCTTTGTTTAAACTTCTTGCCATATCCTGAAAATTCCTAAACCCTAATTGCTCTAATTTCTAAAAGTTCAACTCTTTATTAAGTCAATTAGAAATTAGTCATTAGAAATTACTAACTTTGTTCTTCCTTTCTAACCAACAAGTACCGAATTATCCCTTCTTCAAGTCTAAGTTTATCATTAATATCCTTAACCGATTGCTTGTCCAATTCTAACCAATAGTGTAAAAAAATGCCAGACTCATTTCCAGATATTTCATAGGAAAGCTTAATTTCTCCCCAATCATTAACTTTGGTAATCTTGCCTTTTAGTGTTTTTACTAGTTTTTCAACTAATTCCTGCACCGACCTTTTCGTTGCAGCAGTGGTCTTTGCAGGCAAAACTAGTGTTAGTTCGTATTGCTCCATATTTGTATCTTAACAATTTTAGTAAACGATGGAAAGTATAACAAAAAAAGTTAAAAGTTAAAAGCTAGAAAATATAAAGTTTGAATACAAATTATGTATTTACTTTAAACTCGATAACGTCTCTATCTTGTACAGTGTAATCTTTTCCTTCCAGTCTTATTTTTCCCCTTTCCTTTGCTTTCACCCAACTACCCAGATTCAATAACTCCTCGACATTTATTACCTCTGCTTTTATGAAATTCTTCGCAAAGTCCGTATGTACTCTTTCTGCGGCGTCTAAAACCTGCCTGCCGGCAGGCAGGCTCCACGCAGAAATTATTCTTCCCGTCCCGTGCCCTTCCGAAGCTTTAGCGGAGGAGGGTTTTATCGTGTAAAAAGAAATAAGATCTAAAAGCGAATAAGCTTGGATTATTAATCTCTCCAATCCGGTTTTATCAACTCCCACTTCTTTTAAATAATCCTCTCTCTCCTTATCACTAAAATCAATAAGTTCTTCTTCCATTTTGGCAGATATTAACATCGCTTTTTCTTTATACTTCTTCTCAACTTCGGCTAAATAGTCAATATTTACCAAATTGTTCTCATCAACGTTTAGTACGTATATTATCGGTTTCTTTTCAATCCCTCCCAACTCAAGCTCGATATTAATAGTTTCAATATCTTCCAATACTTGTTTTATCGAGCCGGGTTCGTGAGTTGGATGCTGATGAGTAATTCCGGGGTCAATAAAAGCCCTAACAACATGAACAATTGCATCAACTTCACGAATTTTGCCCAAAAACTGATTACCCAACCCCTCCCCCTTATGTGCTCCTCTAACAAGACCTGCAATGTCAATAAATGTGACAGTAGCAGGAACCTTATCTGGTAGTTTAGACACCCCGGGGGTGGTGAGTTTACCCTGAGCTTGTCGAAGGGACTCCCTTGGGGTGGAAAGTTGTCCACTAACAACTTCATGCAGCTTATCCAACCATTTATCCGGAATGGCTACTACCGCTTCATGGGGTTCAATGGTTGTAAACGGCCTCGGCGCAGTTTCCGCAAGCCTCCTACTCGCCAGCGCATTAAATAGCGTGCTTTTCCCGGCATTAGGTAATCCCACAATCCCACAGCTAAGACTTGACATATTAAGGCTATTTTAACATTTTGTGTGATACAAATCTGGCATAAAAAATAAGATATCCTTAATAATCAAAAACCTACTACCAAGAGTGTAAGCATCTTGATGACGGCAATTACAAAAACGAAGGCTAGTGTTATCATCGGGAAGCCATTAGCCATAATCGAAAGTAATGTGGGGGTTTGGCTTTAGTTAAGTGATTGGTATCAGCTCTTATGTGCGACCAAACAGCCTCATCTGACAACAAAAAATTATCTTCTAACCCTTGATCCGCTCCAGTAGTTCTAATTTTCCAAGTATTAAGACCTGCTTGTGCAAGTCCTCTTTTATATTCGTTTATGGTTTTTACTTTGTACTCCACAGGTTCACACCACGGAGTAATTTCATCTAGTGTTCTCCTGTCATGATACGCTGCTATCGTGTGAATATCTTCCCTTAAGGGATGTGGCAACATGATATATAGTTGCGATCTTTCTGCCATAACTTGTTTAATTTGTTTCAGTGATTTCACATAATCTCCATAATTTAGCAAATGGAATACCATGTTTGCTGTAACCATGTCAAAGTTGCCGAAACCTGGAAACTCTTCTTTCAATTTAGGGACAAAATTTTGTACACCCGCGTGTAGTTTATTTACACCATCAGGATGATTTGATGTCTTCAGCATATTGGGGTCATTATCCAATCCAACAATATTTCTGGGGTCAACTCCAAATTCAACCAAAGTATGTGCAACATTCCCCGTCCCCGTACCTATATCTAAAACCCTGAAGTCTTTTGGAATCAAAGAGTCGTACTTGGTAATGGTAGCAGGTATTAGTTCATTTTCTTTTCTTTTTAACCAATCGAATCTGTCCTTATAGTATCGTTCCAGTACGTAATTCAAGACTTTACCTTCAACCAAGTTCCAAGCACTGTCGGGGGTTTTTGTATACTCAGCAAATCTTTCAGCATCTACCATATTTTGCCATATCATAGATTCTTTTCATTAATTTGTCTAATTTCAAATGTAATACACCCAAATGTCTTCTTGATTAGGATAAATATTTGTAGCCTATTGGTGGGAATTTTGAAGTTACGATCCTTCCTTTGCCGTCTCTTTTCAATATCTCCGGATAATACCTCGGAGGAGGCATTTTTATTGTAAATTGAAATGGAATTACCTTATCCTCTGAAAATGTTGGTTCTGGTACCAACTGATAATTTGAGGCTAAATCTGGAGTTTCGTGCTGACCATCCCACACAAAAGACTAGACATGAATCTATTGTACTACTTTTAAGAAGTTCCCAAGTATTTATCATCTACAATATTAAGTTATAATTCTGATATGACAAAAAGAAAGTATGGTAGACCTAAAAAACGCAACCTTGACCAAAAAGAAGTAAAAGAATTGTTAGTTGATTTAGGATTTAAGGTTGAATCAATCGCACAAGAGTGGAGACACTTGCACGCCTTTGGGAAATACCAAGACAAGGATGCTGTATTTAAATTAGCTTCTACCCGGGCTACTTCTTCAAAAACTCAAAATGAATACCATTGGAATGAAGCTGTTCACCTCGTACCTGAGGATGAGCGTCTTAATTTTACTGTGCCTGAAAATTATTCCTCAGGATTTTTTGGCAAACTATTCTACTTTGTAACCGAAAGATTTCCTGGAGAACCATTTCTGAAGCGTAATTCAAATGACCTGAATAGAGTAATTCCTAAAATTCCTCAAATTGCCGAGGCAACTTATGAGCTTGAAAACCTACCAATTCCTCCCGACTGTGAGTTTGCAAAGACAAAGAAATCTGATCGTCAGAAAAAAGTTCCTGTAGGACACCGATTACTTCATTCTACAACCGAATGGGCAAATCAAGTACCAAGAGACTTAGACTCTTTGCTTGAAGTTATTGAAAAATTTAAAGATAACCTTAGAACATCTGTCGGACATGGGGATTTTGTCATAAGACAAATGTATGATGTTGAAAACAAAATAGGAATAATTGATGGTGAGCATGCAGGACTCAGGGGCCCACTATATTATGATGTTGCTCAATTTTATATTAGGCTTCGAAATGGTCACGATGCTAAAGACATCCCACAAAAATATTTAATGGAATTCAAGGGCTTACTGCCACCTCCTGATAAAAAAACCTTTTGGGAAGAACTAAAACCCGTTCTTATACAACGCTATATTGGTGATTTGTGGGGAGCTGCCAAAAAGCCTAAGAAACTAGATGAACTTGCCCCGTTAGGAAAAGAAATATTAGAAGACAGAATAATTTAATAAATTTTTTAAATTGCCATCTCTGGAAACCTTGAAGTAACTATTCTCCCCTTCTTATTCCTCTCTAAAATCATTGGATAATACCTTGGAGATGGCATTTTTACTGTGAATTGGAATGGTATGGTTCGACTTAGCTCACCACAAGTTTTCTTGTCTTCAGAAAATGCCGAGTTTAGTACTAACAAAGCATTTGAGGCTAAATCTGAAGTCTCGGGCTAACCGTCCCCGCAGAAGGACTCATGATCGTATTTTACCATTTTATCAGATTTCGTAGTTGATTAACCAAATTACAAAATCCTCTCCATTAACGCTACCATCGATGTTAAAGTATGCATCAGCTGTTTTCGGGTATCTTATAACTACATCTAACTCTTCATTAACTTTTCCTTTGTAAATCACTTTTGGTTTCATTCTGATCTCATCAGGCAATTACTATTTATTTTTGGTAATTTTATTAAATAGCGGTGTAGGTTTTACTGAAGAGTCTATCTGCCCTATCAAGATTTCACAATGTGCAAGCTCAATGTTGTCCTCTGACCAAAACGCCGGAGGTTCTATGCCCATCATTACAAATAATTTGTCAGAGGCATCGGGGAAAAGAGGGCGCATCAATTGTCCTGAAATTATTATTAGAAAATATAAATCTTTTAAATTCTGATGGTATTTAGGATCTTTATCTCTTTTCCTCTTCCAAACCTTTTCTTTGTCAAAATATTTGTTACCATATGCTGCAACTGACATAAGTGATTCGAGATAATTTTTAAACTCAAAGTTTTGGAGGTACTCATCTGACTTGGTAAATGCTTCTCTAGCAATAACGAGTGTTGAATCTGATATCTTTTCTTCAGAAATGGCTTGCATGTCAGCATCATTACCAATTGAAAGTACTCTGTGTATATAATTTCCTAAATTTCCAACTAATTCACCGTTTACCGATTTTTCAAAGTCGCTTTGTCTAAAACTTGAATCCTTAAGTTCAGGCATAATTTTAGTTAAATAAAATCTCACACTATCATTCCCATACTGGTTTACCAAGTCTTCAATTGTTACACTTACACCTCGACTTTTTGAAAATTGTTTATCCCCGAGATTTAAAAACATGTTAATACTCGGCTGATCAGGTAGATGCA